>JGI20169J29049_11449403_pt1 | contig 14973 bp, 9 predicted proteins | sample TergutNc150P1_FD_29049 | JGI IMG/M metagenome (IMG submission 29049) | reverse complement strand
GCATTAATTAATGTATGTGTGTGTGTGTGTGTGTGTGTGTATGTGATGCTTAAAACAAGAAGGATACAGCCATGTAACAATGGTAAACAGAATCTGCATAATTCAGGCTGGTTTGCTAATTCTCGGAGCAGGTGTCCATTCCAAACAAATCTTGGGTCTGCTCGCTCATGGTAAGGCATCTGGAGGCAGAAAACAAGAAGAAAATACTGGATAAATTTATGCTTTGACTGGAATAATGACCTCACCATGTAGTTTGTTAGGTATCACTCTCCATCACACACCAGACTACACAGAGTCACATACCAGATGACCATAAACAAAACCAGTAATCACCAGCTACACAACATTATAGAAGACCAGAGTCTTAACCCTTTGAAGACAAAAAATAATCTGTGTGTTACATAATTAGGTTCTTACCTTGCAGAGAACACAGTCTGTCTCCATTAGGACACCAAACAGTAAACGTTCTTTTTGAGAATGAAATGGAACACATGACTACAATGTGCAGGCAAAGAAGAGTTTTAATATTAAACCTGGCAATATAAGTAGTTACCATTCGGCTTTATAGAGTTCATACTCCCTTAACATGCACTGCAGTAAGAACTTTAAATTGCATATAGCATTTAAGAGTTTGCAAGAAATATCGAATTCAACATAGCAGAGTTCTTCTTGAGGAACTAATAGTTCACCAAACAGTCAAGAAATTTCCTACATTTTATGGAACCCAAAGGTTCATTATCATGCACACACAACTCCACCTCTTGTCCCCATCCTCAGCCAGACCAATCCAATCCATACCTCCCCATCCCACTTCTTGCAGATCCATTTTAATATTGACTTCCCATCCATGCCTAGGTCTTCCAAGTGGCTCTTTCCCTCAGGTTTCCCCACAAAAACCCTGTATGCACCTCTCCTCTCCCCCCCACATGCTACATGCCCCACCCATAACATTCCTCTTGATATGATCATCTAAACAATATTTTGTTAGGAGTAGGGATCATAAAGCTCCTCTAGTGTAGTCCATTACCTCGTCCCTCTTAGGCTCAAATATCTTCTCAGCACCCCATTCTCAAACACCCTCAGCCTATGTTCCTCCCTCATTGTTGGAGACCAAGTTTTCACACCCATACAAAACAACACAAAAAATTATAGTTCTGTAAATATTAGTCTTTGTATTTGTGGACAGTAACATGGAAGACCAAAGATTCCAACCTGGAAGACAACAGATTCTGCACAGAATGTAGCAAGCATTCCTTGAGTTCAGTCTGCTCTTAATTTCTTTACGAATGCAATTTTGAGTTGTCACAGCTATTCCAAAATAGTTGAACTGTTCCACACTTTCCAAGGATTTTATTACCTATTTACCTATATTTATGTTGTGATAATGTCCTGCAGTATATTCAAGAGACAAACATATAGTTTTCTCTGTATCTACTTCTAGATCAATTTTCTTAACCAGTGACTAAAAAAAAATCTTCTGATCTTTGTGTTTTTCTTTATAGTGTGTATGCTTCGACCCAATAAATTAACATCAACAACATACACCAGATGCTGATGCGTACCATTGAACTTAGAGCCCTCCTGGTTTGCCAGAACCCTCTCAATGGCATATTCCAAAGAAAAATTACTAGGCAGCAGCATCTCCTTTTTTCAGACATTCTGAATAGGAAATTTATCAGAATAATTTTTGCCCATCCAGAGTACACAACTTACATGAGGTTTTATTTAAACGCATTTTTATAAATCTATCTAATTTCATGCAGTTACCAAACTTATTGTCATACAAAACATCCTCCCCCTAACTGAATCATAGGTGTTTGTAAGAACAAAATATAAATATGGCACTCATGTCAAATTTACTTAAACATAAATTACTTGTCTACATTCGTTATAAAAATGTGTTCGTATCTGCAGAGCACAACATAATACAGTTTTGAATAACAAACTTATTCCAAAATGAATGACACTGCATACTTCCCTAATTTAATTCTGAATAGGAAAAAATAGGTTGTTGTTTGACTACTGGCTGCAGACATGGTTGGTGCTGACCTTGCTGGCCTCTGCCCACCTAGCTATTGACGCTGAATTCATTTCTAAGGTGGAGGTACCCACAGGGCAGACTCTGGTAACTTCAGTAACAGGACAATTAGGAGTGACGGTCACTAGCGGAGAATCTACTCCTAAATGTGGACTCAAAAGGATGAAGTGTCCAGTATTCTTCACACTCACAAAGACTTAAATTTGGTACAGGTAAAGTTCTGAGTCTACAAGCAGTAGAATCTGTGCACACATGTGAGAGGGGATGGAAATCACAACCCTGTGAATGACAATTCCAAGTCACACCCATGATCATCAAGTCCTCCAAGCAGGAAGTATTCATTTCATCTCCTCTTTTTTTAATAAATAAATAAAACAAGCCCAGCTTTACTTAAGTGCTTTGCTTTTATCAACAAATTTAAAAACAACAAATTAATGTCATGAAAGGCATCTGGAAGTATACATAAAAGCAGATAGTGTCAAAGTAATTTAAAATGTCAAGGATTACAGACCCCCTGTAACAGGACCTGTTGTGAGTAGCTGGTGCTAAGGGTTGTTCTCAGGCACCCACAGAACATCACTACAGAAACCACTGATGGAACGTATCCTCAACAATTCACCACAATTCACAACTTATTTCTCTACCATGTTTCAATATTATAATGCCATTAAAATCATGTTTTCCATGCCATCCCCTTTCTCAAAGTGTTACATCTCTGTCTTGTTTGCCCTTTGTGTGCTAAGTGCTCAGTATACTTATCAATTATGATTTAATTATTGGCTTAAACAATACTTGTAACACCAAACAGTGAATGTCGCAGTTAAGCACAAGGTGCAAGCCAAAAGTCTCAGGACTGGCCACATGGAGTGCTAACCAGATACTATGCAGGTGTATGCTGCTAGGTACTACTGTGTTCATCTATTGTAAATTGGTGTTTTCAGTGTCACTGTAACAGAGTGCTACATTTCTGTGCAAGTGGCATTTAAATGTGTGTTAAGCCACACTATTCCATTCCCAGCCTGGACAGGCCCATAGGGCTCCAGGAGGTTAAGGCTCCCAGAACTTCTAGAAATGCACATGAGGGTGGTGACACCATGACACATCTGTGTGACAACAGAGAGCATATGATTAACGTTTGTATGTACAGTATATGCCAACAAATTTTAACAGAAGATTAAACACGAGGCTGACTGCCGCAAAATTTGTGCCAAGCCTGCTGCATAATGAACAGAAATAAAACTGGCTTTGTGTGCAAGAACCTGCCAGATAAGACCAAAAAGGATAGAAACATCCTCTCTGAGGTCCTCCTGGTCCCAAAGACAAAAATCCAGTGAAGAGGGACAAAGATTTGAGGATATTGTGGAGATTTAAGCTCTGCAGTACCTGACAGTATCATGAAACTGGAGTTCCAGAGATTCTTCCAGCAGTGGGACAGACACTGGACCCAGTAAACAAACTCCAAAGTGGACTACTTTAAAGTGGACAACACCAACCTGTACCTAATGTAGGATTAAAACTGTGATACTGCCCAGTCTGGAAACTTTTGGCTCACACCTCGTTGGTAACATGCCCACTTCATATTTTGGATGATGCAGTCTGATGTATGTTCCAAATTGATTAGGGAAATGCCAAACAATGTTTTGTTAAAACTTATCATTGAAGACGAAATGTGGTGCCTTCAATATGACATAGAAAGCAAATGGCGAAGCATGCAGTGGAAAACACCAGGATCTCCAAGACCCTAAAAAGCTCACATGATGAAATCACAAATGAAGAGAACACTTATCACTTGCTTTGATATCAGGAGTATCATTTCTCTTCAAATTCATCCAACATGGCTGAACAGTCTACCAGCCTCATTATGTAAAAATACCAATGACGTTACATGAAGCTGTTTGTAGACAAAAGCCTAAACTTTAAGCCAACAACTGGTTCTCATCTTGACACTGCTCCAGCTCAACAAGCATTTTCTGACAAGCAGGTAATTTCCAAAAATTGTATTAACAAAACAGATTGGCTTCTAATGACTTTTGGCTCTGTACAAACAAAGTCTACCTTGGATGGAATGGACATGCCATGATAATGAAGGCATTCAGCTCAATTTTATGCAGCATTGAAGGTTCTTCCAAAACAGCAGCTCCATAAATGTTTCCAACAGTGGCAGCATCACACGCCTAGGTGTACGGCTCAAGAGGACTATTTAAACTTAAGTGTACTGGAATATTAACGATGAAATCCCAGAACCTTAACAGCCACACCTCATATACAAGTCTGACAACCAGAAAATCCATGAGTGATGGACAAATCAGCACTCATGTTACACATACATGCCATTTACTTTTTCTCCAGTATCACTGATATAAATGAGGCAAATGGCTGTGGTGTCAGATCAAATTTTCATTCCACTTATTTAATACACATGATTTACAAGTACCATGGAAATGGTTAAGGAAAATATTGTCACTACACTACTAGTTCTCAGGCTATCAGCTGCATGTGCTTTCAAAGCTCTAAGCTTTCAATATTACTACTGTTGTGCTGTCTCTGGCTCAGCTGGATGACAAAACTGCAGGCTGGAACTTTCCCCCTTCTGCCCATTACAGCTCAAAATTTCAAATTCTCTCACATCAACTTCATTCATACCTGATTGACCAACCAGTTTTGCAAATAAGTGAGTAGTTATGGGAAAACCACAAAAAATGTCACTACTTAGCCAAAATTATATCTGCCTGTATCCCTTCCGCATAACTTCCACTGCAATGAATGTACTGACCTCAAGAAAAAACTTACTTCCCACCCATGTTTAAAGGCCTGTGTTTTTACAAAACGTGTGAACACAGGAGCTGGGATAGCAAAGTTGGTACAGTGAGTAGGCTACAGGCTGCACAATCCTGCATTTTAATCCCAGTTGGGGAAAAACTTTCTCTCAAAATGTTCAGACCATCTCTAAGGCTCACCCTGCCTCCTATTCAATGTGTACTGCGGTTCGTTCCCAGGGGTAAAGTGGACAAGGCATAAAGATGACCAACTGCCTCCATCTAGTTCCGAGGTTAAGAACGAGAAGAGCTATACCTCTGTACCTCCTACATGCCTTCGTGGCATTGACAGGATCGTTACCTTTTTATCTTTTTATACATCAAAACAAAATATCATAAAAACATGGCCTTTGTGTGTGATCAAGTGAATACCACCTAATCAACAGACTTCAAAATCCTTTTCATTTCTTTATTCATATTCAGTAAATCCACATTAGCACCATTAGTTTCTCAAGAAGACCTACCAACTTTTAAGTTTCAATTGCGGCAAACTGTTGAGTCAAAGCAAAATATGTATGACTGGATATCCACAAGTTTCCAGACTGAGCTAATAACTAAATACATGCTTACCTTCATTATTAGTCATTGCTGCCCCCTTCTGACTTTATGCAATGGGTCCAATGTTTCTGCCACTGCTGGATGCATAAATAGAACTGAATTTTTTAAATCACATGTAGGGCAGTCAGCAAATGTTCCTGAATATCAGGATTATCCTGGAATGATGTCGTCACAGTAGTAATTTCATTCTCAGAAACAAGAAGAAATCACAAGGGACCAAATCAGGTGAGCAAGGACAAGAGAGGCCACACTCATGTCTTGAGCAGCCAAAAAATCACCACTGCTTCTGCTCAATGGTGAGCACCCAAAGCACAAACTCTGTGGAAATATGGTGCCTGTTCCAGTCCTCCCTTAGAATCTGCTGGCATTTTCCCCAGGAGATGCCTAACCTGTCAGCAACCTCCAAAAAGGTATCTTCATTGACAGATCTGCTAGTTTTCTCCACATTTTGGTCTGTGTAGCCTGCGGAGGGATGACACGAACACTCACAATCTTCAAAGGAATTTTCCACATATATAAAAACAAGAAAACCACTCACAAATCTATGTGATTCCCATGGAATTGTAACACAGCTGTACTGAGCACTTCACACATTTCAGATACAGAGTTCCCAAGTGTGAAGCAAAATTTAATGCCAATGCATTGTTCTTTCACTATGCAACTGTGTATCATACTTGGCATGCACAAAAATTAACACCCATTGAGAATCAATGCAAAAGGTTGTGGCTGCAAAACTCAATAAAATGACAGAAGATAGCAATACTATGGCATCTAGTGGCAAGTACCTGTAATTTTTACCATTCTTTGTCCTAGTGGTGGGTTTGGAAACTTTGCAATACATCTGCATACACCACTACTGTCTCCAACTTAAAACACAGGGTTACCATGTACACATCAAAATGGACAATATGGTGATACGTTTCACAATTTCTGTCATCTCCAGATCATCAATTTTACATGAATAAATGTAGAAAGCTATTTTGGACACCTGTGCAAGTGCCTGTCTTATTTTCATAAAGCTGGGTTCACATTAAAATACATTATTTTCTATTGTCCTACTTATCATTCATTAAATCACAAATCATGTGCAACCATGTTGAATACTGTACTGCACAGACAAAACTCAGCTGTACAATGAATGGGTCTGTTTCACTTGCATTGCCTTTGTGCTATGTCTTTTTAAGTTAATGTTAGGTATCATTTAATAATTTCCCACATGCACATTTTATCCTCCATTAAATTAAATTCCTCACGTTTTGTTCATTAATGTCATTTTCTGGCTACTAACCATTTTACCTTTTCTTATGTGGCAATACTATACGGAATTTATTACCATCATGTTGGTACACTGTGTGCATCACGCTGTCTGCCTGGCAGTGTGACTGTTGACTGAAAAAAGTGGTCTAAAAAGTGTGTGTGTGTGTTCAATACTTCAAGATGATGTCAAAGACTGGGTATTTGTGTGGCACAAAAATGTCTTTTATGTGAATACATATTTTAATCTTCTCCCTCTCCTTCTTGATGTGACACAATACACAGATCATGCAAACACAACAAAATAACTGTACCATACAGTATTTACCTGTTAAGAAGAGCAAAAATTGTAAAAACCACAAAATAACATTAATATATTACCAGTCATATACAATACATTAACCCTTATCATATGGCCTATTAACCCTGAGGAGCCACAATTAAGTGCCCAGTGTACTCTGCAGAAGACCTGGAGTTACATGGTCACCCATTACTTTGCATGTTCTGGGCTGAAGACTTCAGTGGACATTCGGCTTTTCAGCGTAACAGTGCAAGTCTACTACAGTCAACTTTTGGTGCCAAAGGGTGTAATTCCAACTCACACCCTTACAGCCAGGCTACTTTGCAATTAAAATTCCCATTTTGGCACATTCTTGTGTAAAAGTTGTGTTTCATACATTTTATAATCGAAAAATTTTAAAGAAAAATACATTGTCAAAAAAGATCCAATCCACACTGTTTGAAATTTTAAAACAATTCTCAAGCAGTTCAGTTTATGATCCTTTCCAAAGATGCTTATTTCCAAATTACTTTAGTTCCTTATCGAAAGAGAAAGTTGTAAAGTAATGTATGACGTACATCATACCACAGCAAAATTTCTTTAATCCATGATCTGATAATCCAGAAACCCTGCTAATCTGACACTTGCAAGGAATAGTCCCAAGATTTGTACATGTACTGATACCATGATTTTATGTTCAGTACTCTGGATGTTAAGTCACTAGCACACAATTTCTCTCCAAGCATGATACTTTATAAGTTTTCATAAGTTGGTATTGTTCCACACCCTGGCGGCATCAAAAACAACTAGCAGGTCCAACCACTTGTTTGGCACAGTGTGTAGCATTACTGTGAAATTTATTTCCACTGTGTCACTTGTTACTCTTTGTTTGAGCTACTATAATGGCTTCAGAGGATCCAAAGATGAATAAACAAGGTACTACAGTCCCACAATCTGACGTACAGCCCTGCTGGCAAGCAAAAACAGCAACTTCAATGATTACACAAAAACCTTAGGCTTCAAAGTGGTGAAAATCAAAGAGAGGTTATGTCTTCATACAATGTTGGATTGTCAACTATCTACAGTAGAGACCAAACATAATTGTTTACGGCATCAAGCGAAAGTGTGAAGGGCCTTTTCAAGCGAAAGACATTCACAGAGTCAACATTAGTGCAACTGGACAAGGTGTTGTATCAATGGTTTACCGTGAGAGGTGCCGTAGGCAAACTCGTGACTGGGCCTACAATAACACTGCTAAACATAATTTTTGTCACATGACAACTAATTTGTGTTTAATCACGTCTTGTTTTTCCAACTAAATGCACATCATATGTGAAATACATATATTTATTACAAATTACCCCTTACATGTTTCAGTGTTTGTTTGGGAGACCATTGTGTTATTTGCTCAAAAACTATATACTGTTTGAAATGTTACTGTAATATGTACAATATACCCAATTTTTTAAATTTACAATGTTGTTACAATGTTTAAAACACTATGCATTTCACCCTGTTGTATCTTAAAAATCTTAAAAATGTTTGTTAAAATCCTTAAATGTATATTTTACAACAATGCAAGAAGGATATAGTTTTTGAGCAAGTAGAGCAATGGTCTCCCTAAAGATAGTGTAACAAACATCAAAACATGCAGGAGGCAACTGGTGATAAATATATGTATTTAACATATTTTGTGCATGTAGTTGGAATAAAAGGAAGTGACTGAGTGCAAGCATGCACAGTGTGGAAAGCTTCAAAATATTTTGTGCTCCTCATATATTTTTTCATGCTGAATTCAAATTTGTTATTAGAATTGCTCTTCCACCCACAGTTTTTGTGTGACAGAATTTTTTGAAATGCAATTTTAGCAAATTTAGATTTTTCGTCACTACCCATAACTTTTAAAACTGGCTGATGCACTTTATCATATTTCAAACAAAGTGTGGGCATGAAAACTTAATCACAAGAAAGACAGTAAGCATCTGAGCCCCATCACAAACAGCCAGACTGTGCAAGCTCAGACATGTATTGACACATTGGGACATGAAACTAACAGTAAGCTCTGCTTGAGAAACACAACACTGCTATTGGTGTACCGGACTGTGTTTTGAAAAGTTGTAAGTGTTGAGCGTTCTTTTTAGAGAAGTGTTTTGTGTAACAGGATTGTGTTTATTATATTTTCACCATGCCAAGGAACTGTTTAATTTCATCCTGACACCTTCTTTTACATGTGTGGTGAACTAATCTTCAAATCTCAAAAGCAAAACTCTACCCCACTCACAAGAAATGTTAAGAGCTTATTTTGGGTGAATATTGTGTGATCAAGATTAAAGTTGGGCCCCTCATATTTGTTGTGTAACATGTGTGAGGCTTCTCACAGGATGGGTAAATGGTTTGTGCCAAATGCTGTTCACCATTCCCATAGCTGGGAGGAAACCAAAAGACCATTCATCCAATTGTTCCTTTGTTTAACAAGCATAACATGGATCACCTCCAAATCCAAACACACAGTGAAATATCCATATTTGCCAGCTGCAATGAGGCCTGTCCCACACAGTGAACAGTTACCTGCACCAAAGTCTCTGGAAAATCTGGCCTTTAGTGGCGACAAGTCTAATTCTGACGAAGATCACGGACAGCAAGACGGGGACAATTTTGATTGTGACTGAACATTTGAAGGAAGTCGTTCCTCATTTGAACCCCATTTATTAACAGCAGGTAATATTAATGACCTTGTCCATGAATTTAATTTGTCTAAAAAACAAGCTGAACTCTTTGGTTCCAGACTTAAGAGGATGGAATCCTCTCAAAGATACTGAAATGTGTGTCTTTTGAAAACACCAAAATGAATTCAAAGATTTTTCTCTCAAATAAATGATCTGGTATTTTGTAATGACGTTTCCTCTGTTACAGACACTCTTGTACATCAGCACGATCCAAGTGAGTGGCGTTTATCGACTCTTCAAAAGTTAGCTTAAAAGCTGTGCTTCTAAGTAAAAGGAATAAATTCCCATCTGTACCCCCAGCCTGTGCTGTCAACATGAAAGGTCCTATGAAAATACGAAGCTACTTTTGGAAAGGTCCAGCGTGAAAAATATAAATGGAAAATATGTGGGGATTTACATGTCACTGCTCTCTTGCTTGGCCACACAAAGTTTTGTTGCTTGCTATAGAAGTGGGATAGTACAGATAGACAACATCATTACATCCAAAAAGTGGCCTAAACAAGTATCACTCATTCCAGGACAGAAAAATGTAGTAAAATTCCACTAATCAACCCTGAAAAGTTTATTTACCTCTGCTGCACATCAAGGCAATGGATCAAAATGGGGCTGGATTTGTGTATTTTAAAAATAAGTTTTCCTCAATAAGTGATGAAAAAATCAAAGAAGGGTATTTCTTGGACCTAAAGTAAGAGAGTTAATGTAGGACTCATAACTTGAAAACCAGCTAAGTTAAGTGGAAAAAAGCAGCATGGAAATCATTAATAAAAATGTACCGATTTTTGGGGAAATCATACGGCAGAAAACTATTATGATATGGTGTCTGATCTTGTATAATCCCATTATGGCACGTAATGTCTTTCAAGGTGCATTTCTTAGACTCTCACTTAGACACCTTCCAAGAAAATCTCAGGGAAGTGAGCAATACGCACAGATAGCAATTTCACCAGGACATTTCCACCATGGAAAAGTGGTAGCAAGACAAGTGTAGTCCCAGGATGCTGGCTGATTATTCCTGGACCATGAGAAGAAACATTTCAGGCAAAATACAGCAGGAAGTCATCCACTGTTTCTTGTAACGTAATATACAAACTCTTTCTAATACAATATAAATACAGGTTTTCTTAAAACTTCAACTACGTGTCACTAAAAACCTTGCATGACGGAAAAAAAAACTAACAACATATTTTAATTCATTGCAAAAAATGCTATTGGGTTTACCTACTTTGGTTTGTGTGATAAAAAAATTATTTTGTTACCCGAAGTAACAGCAAAAGCCAAGTGCTTTTGCCACAAAATGGAAATAACTGAGAAGTGAACATTCTCTCATGGCTGGTAGTGCAATTATGAAGAACTAAGGTCAGTAGAGGTACAAAGTGATAATAATGAATATCTGATAAACTGGCATATCCAAAAATCTGGCACAAGTTCTTTCCCTGTATGCCATATTAATGGAACTTTACTGTGCTAAGTTTGCAGATTGCTCATCAGTGATGCCATTACATCACATAGCCAGATCAAAATATTGTGTTGTGCCACAACTGACTGATCTCTGGATTACTGAAAGTCTGCCAGCTGCTGCCACCGCTGACGATGACTCTTATCACCAGCAAACTGGATTTAAATTTAAGGAAGAAACCAGTAAGTGCTACAGTTAGAGTATGGCTTTGTATGGTGCTGAAACTTGGGACACTTTGAAAAGTAGATCAGAAATACCTTGGAAGTTTTGAAATGTGGTGCTGGAGAAGGATGGAGCAGATCAGTTGGGCAGATCATGTGAAAAATTATGAAGTGTTATGAATCAAGGAGGGGAGGTATATCCTACAACAATAAAAATACGAAGGCTGACTGGACTGGTCACATCTTGCATATGAACTGACTTCTATAAATGTTATTAAAGGAAAGACAGAGAGAAGGATATAAGTGACAGGAAGACAGGGAAGAAGATGTGAGCACCTGCTGGATGACCTTAAGAGGATACAGGAAATTAAAAGAGGAAGAACCAGATTGCACTCTGTGGAGAACTCACTTTGGAAGCGGCTATGGACCTGTCTTAAGACAGAAAATAGAATGTTAATTTTATTCTAATTCATGCCATTGTGTAACATACTGAATACAAAGGAAGTATCACACTCAAACACAACTCTTTAATATATGTCATCAACAACACATGTTTCAGTTCAATGAATGATCATCAGGCATTACTTTATAATAATTTTAAAGACATAAGTAAATTTGCAATATGCATTGTTGGTTAGTGAGACCTCACAAGTTGAGAGATATTTATTAACATAATAAATATATCATGTGTTTGTAGCATAACATAAAATCCAGTCTTTGTTCTGTGTAAAACCTCTTCATTGTTGTGTTTTCTATTTAGATGAATTTGTTAGCTCAGATAAAATAAAACTGTATGGTTTTTTGTTTTGTTTTTTAGGCCCTGCTCATATTTAGTGAAAGAAAGTTCATGTGACATTGTTCCTCTTTATATATATATAATAGCCCGTAACAAACAAGTATTTCTAAAATTGGCGAAACTTTAATGTCATTAGTTCACCTCACCACTGAAGTGAAGGGTGATTTCGAAAGTAACAGTAGGTCAAACTTTGCCAGGCATCTAATTTAAAATAATGATTCAATAGGCCCTATCGAAAATATCATGAATGCCATTCACTTAATGAAAAAGGGAGGGCCTACAAATATTTTAGAAAGTTTCTGTATCTATATTGTGACAAAAAACAATATCAAATTAATGACAAAAGCAGAGTTTTGAAAAATGCCTTATTCAACACAATCATAATGGGTGATGTCAATCAGTCACCCTGTCCTGGCTCAACTTATATTCCATTAGTATTCAGTTACCTGATGTACTACCATCATCACACAAACACAGCAGTGAATGTAAATCATAAGTTTAACACAACTTATATAGCTATAATTTACTTCCATCCATATCACTATTCACTGAAAATACATTTTGTTTACAGGAGAGTATTTACTTACGCACAAAGGAATAAATAAACAATACACGCTCAACTAAAACAAGTATAAAATTCCTATAAAAATCTACATAATGAAACAGGCAGCTGTAAACGAACAACCATTCACTTCAGTGGTGAGGTGAATATAATGACATTAAACTTCAGCCAATTTTAGAATTACTTGTTTGTTACAGGCTTTTTAAGAAGAATGGTTTCACATGAAATTTCTTTCACTAAATATGAGCAGGACCCAAAAAATAAAACAAAAATAAAGAGTTTTGATTTTACCTGAGCTAACATATTCATCTAAACAGACAACACAACAGTAAAGAGGTTTTTACACAGAACAAAGACTGAATTTTATATTACACTACAAATAAATATATTTATTATTTTAATAAATATCTGTAAACTAGTAAGATCTCAGGAGCTAACAATGCATGTTGCAAATGAATTGATGTTTTTAAAATTTCTGTGATATAATGTCCAATGATGGTTTGTTGAACTGAAACATGTAGCACAGATGACAAGTATTAAAGAGTTGTGCGTGACTACAACACTTCATCTGTATTCAACACAACAGAATGCATGAATATCCCAACTTTTTACATACTTCTTCACATCTGCCGCAGCTAAGATCATCATCACCTTCTATTCCAAGACACTCAGAACCAGTGCGACTTTTACATTATGATGTTGTGAACATGCCTATAATATCAGGCATGCCTAGACCAGTTCAGCATTTATGCTGGGCTTATATGTTCTATAACAGAAAACCTTTACTTGTAAGAGTTATGTGTCCAAAAAAACATACCTGCAAAAACTCTGGCGTGATGTTGTGCAACCTCTGCATAGTGTGTGTGATATCATATGAGTACGAGAAGTACAGAAATGGTGTATTCAGCACACTTTCAACCATTGAAATGTACAGCTTGTTTTGTGATATCTGTAACACAGAATTAACACTCTGAATTCTCCAATTCTGGTACAGAGTATTTAAAACTCACTTCCTACCTCACAAATCATACTGTATCAACATTATAAAGACCAAACAGTCAATGCTGTTGGGGGAAACAACTGCTGTTTATTCTGAGAACCATACAAAATACATGACACTCTGTGAGCAGGTGGTACACATAATAACCACTGTGCTGCAGAGTGTTTAGTCTTAAGAGTCAATGCCACCGGCAAGTCACTGCTATAAAACAACTTCACACTGCAATGAAAATGTAGTGCAGCCTCTTCAGCACACAGCAACAATTCTGTCACCTCACACTGAACTTATTACAGTTTACATTTTATCAATGCTGACTGAACCCAACACAAAACCACCTAATTAATATAGCTAAGTAACAACTTCTAAATTACCAGAAATACACAGAAATTAAAAGAGAAAATTTAATTATCTCTTTCACTTTTACAAGATAAAATACAAATACAAAGTACTATACTCTGGTAACCAGTTAAACAAAATTTTCTCATCTGTTATGACAGTTTCACAATTTACCAATAGATGTCTATACCTGCAATATGATAATCAGAACAATGTTTCTCCAAAACCAGAAATTTAAAATTGAATAAAATATAAAGCATGACTGTAATTACCAACAGCTTCAGCACATCATTATATCGGTGCAGCATCTTTTCTTCTGTAATTTCCCCCACCACAAGCATAGCCAAAGATGTGTCACAGCAACAAAGCTAAAGAGTTACATGCACGCACTATACTCATGAAAAATTGATGAAAGGACACACTCCATTTCTTCATCCAATATTTACAAACAGGAAACATGTGTCATGGTATTAAAAAAAACAGAGGAAGGAAAGAGAAAAGACAAAGATTATTGCTACCTACACAAGTACATCACCCAAAAACATACATTTCCCCAATTCTTGTAAGTGAATAAATAGTTTGAAACAACATATATAAATAAAATTGGATGGCACACATTTACAATCCATTTATACAATCTGGGACAATTAAAAAATATTTCACACATCTGCGCTCTCTAATCAGATACGGGCATGTCAAGCTAAATACTGTCGTGATCAGTCACCACCCTCCTTATTGTCATGCAGGGATCATCTTCCAGATCACAGCAATTGGAATACAAGTACAGCTAACATTATGCTTGTTGACAGACAGACAGGGAAAAATTCATCTATGTTTTGTCTGGCTAATCAGGTAATTAGAAGGGCAGTTATAACTACTGTACTGCCTGCCAAGTATCAGTCACTACAGACCATCACAAAGCTTGTTCACAAGATTGTAGTATTCAAAATAAACTGTATCAAATCAGTTGAGGTTCACTTGCAAGAATGG
>JGI20169J29049_11449405_pt1 | contig 14984 bp, 6 predicted proteins | sample TergutNc150P1_FD_29049 | JGI IMG/M metagenome (IMG submission 29049) | reverse complement strand
ATATATATATATAACTCCTCAGAGAACATTGTCCTTCACCATCAAAAATTGTCCTTAGGGAAATAATTGTCCTTTGTTGTGAGGAACACAAAAAATAACATAAATACATTATGTGGTCAAAGCTTTTAGTGCCAAAACATGTGGTAGACAGAGTTACAACTGGGCTTTAAATTACTAAACATTTCGTAATCGGCAAACGTTATGAAGATTTCAGTAAAATGATTCAGTACATTAGGTGTTTATAGGAATTTTTTAAAAATAATCGAGTCTCTCTAATTCGTTAGTAGGTAATAATTGTGTAACATGTTAATTAAATACGAAATAACAAAGGAACTTGTTAAATTAATTTAAAATGTTTAACATGAGAAGTGTAGTTAGTTTAACATTGCTGAGCATGGACTTTCTGATTCAGGTTGATAATGCTTTTTGCTCGTAATTTTGATATAAACTATTATAAAAATCAGCTATGTCGGAATGGTCTAAGTCAGATACTGGGTCTGCTGTTGGGTGAGAATATAAACAGGCAATGGTACGGAAATTCTTAGAAATTTTCTATGTCATGTACGTTCATATGGTTCATACATTTACCAAGTGCGCTATCATTAACAAACTCTAAATTTTGTTCATAGAATGTAAGCAATTTATGTAGTTCTTGAGATACTTAGAATAAAAAAATACCTACACAGCAATACGTTTGGTCCCGTTATAAAAAACCAAATTTTAAGTACTGTTTTGACGCATTTCAAGCTACAAAGAGTGACAAGACTGTGCTAAAGAAAAGCAGCTTCGCAGGACAGGATAGACTGAAAAATGCCACCTACGGCAAGGAAAAATTATAAATATGCTATTATAAAAATAAGACGTGTTTAAAATCATTATATCATTGCACTACATCCAAACAAAATTATTTTTGCACTTCATACTCAGTGAACAGTCTTACAGAATGCTACAGAAACTTCAAATTTTATTACCCGAACAGTCAGATCTAAGGTTTTCACGGCGGAGAAGATTTATGCTGTGGTATTCTGAATTAGCCTGTAGGATTTATGAGAAAATTGTTGCGTTACGCAGCTCATTAACATAGGTAAGATGATTCATATTAGGCACTATTTCAGACAGGCATACTTCACAATTTATATGAAAATTACGAAGTATCATACAGTACCTTACAAATTTAAGGAATGAGACCTTAATCAATACTTCATATTTTAGTTACATTACAGTTCGAGTTGATGTCATAACACTAATAAACCTCCGGTGTCTTAAAATGAGGATAAGACTGAACAGACCTGTTTTATCGTATACTGAAGGAAATGTCTGCTCCACAAAGTTAGTTACTTTTATAAGTAGTCACAGGCTGTTGTGAACACGATAATTATCATCCGGTTACTTTAGAAGGTAGGAAATTTCTGAACAAGATGAAAGATAGTTAGTTTCAGTTGACGAACCAAGCACAATTAGTTAGATATTTAGTTATTTTACTTTTATTTCAGTAAGCGAAATTCTACTATCAATATTGCGATATTCACATTTACTCTTGTATGTATTAAAATGTGTTTTGGTATGTAAAGTTAAGTTCCTTATTTATCGTGTTATTTTTAAGAAAGGTAAAATAAGTATGTGGCTTAATCCGCACTAAATCCTCTAATTTTCCAGGAAAAGAATACAATCCTATGGAGCTACTTTTATTCTAAATCCTAAGCTGAAACATTTTCCGCTTCTGTAGTAAATCCTGTGGGAAATGTAGGAAGTGAATCGCTTTTTAGAAGTGTTTTGCAGTATTGGAGAGTCGTCAAATTTCCTCGAATGAAGCTGCAGTGAGGACAACATTCTGGCATATTTTCTTTTCACGTCGTTATTTACAATATATTTAAAACCAGATATGTAGCTTGATAAACTTGCGGCAGCAGAATAATTTGGGTGAGAGATCATTTGTTCCCACCACGAATATCTTAGTTAAAAGTTATTGCAAAATTTTCTAAAAAATAAAATTTGTAATCAATATATAACACTTTTGTACTTTTTACACATGCATAAATTTTTGAATAATGCAAATTTTATTGTACTCATACCGTGCACATTCTTGCCATCAACGTATCACTTAACAAATCCACTTAATAAAATACAGCTCCTGACAAGTACTAAGCTCCTACCTGTTTCGACACTGGGATGCCTTACACAGGGAGTCTTCTAGCACAAAGGAATAGGCTAGAAGTCCATCACGCTAATCTAGGTTTTGATCGCCATCACTGGAATGATTAAAATGTTAAAATTCTAAAATACATGAAACTGAGAAATATAAAATTATTTCACCGCTCGACATGATACACTTCACACGCTCCATCTGGTATGTACTCTGATATATACACTTTATTATATAGTATAAATTTATCTTTGTATGTAATATCAATATATACTCAGGTATCTTAAATTAATAGTGATAACATTCTTACAGGACGAGAACTCTTACGATCACATGGATCGATTAAGATGTCTATATTCACACTTCCTACAGAATATAAATGACTGCGAGCCTGTTTCTGAAGCTGCTGACAATCACTTATTTTGATATCAACAACACTGTGATGTTGCGTTTCTCAAATTCATTTATTTTAAAATTTTAATATTCTAATCATTCCAGAGATAGTGATGCAATACCTAGATGTGGGAGGTTGATACCTGTCGGGAATTGTATTGTATTAATTGTATTTTTTGTTTGATATTTTGATTACTAATTATTGGTCTAATTGAATGGGTTGCTTCGTAACAATTCTACTACGAGACATTTTAAGAATTTTACTGTCTACATGAATAAAGTGAGGTATTACAAAATTTGAGATTGTGGTCAATTTTCAGCTTCTGCTTTGAAGACTGAGAGACCGCAGTCACCCATAACGTTTGTAATGTTAAAAATAACCAAGCAGATAATGATCTTGAAAAGTACCGCCTTGAGAAGCTCGAAACTCCTTAACTCATTGCGCGTACTCATCACGCGTGTAGGTAATTTGAATAAGTTTCCAGTGTGTGTATGTTTTAATGACATCTTATCTGAAACACTCATTACAGTGACATGCTAATAAATGTATTTTCCCATTCAACTTACCCTTTGATGGTTTGATAGGGTGATGATTTAATAGAATCTAAGGTTGTCAGCTGGTATAGGTGTAAAGCAACTACAACGACCAGAACCTGCTGTGTACACGCGCAAGACATCCGAAGCCTTCACTAAGGCTGCTCCTGTGTCTTGGCTATGTTCTTGAAGATATTAAGAAGATTGAAGCCACAGGGTTATGAGATGCAAAACGGTGTAACGTCTACTGCCACCTTCAGAATAAAGAAGTACTATCATCTAGATGGAGAAAATAGGTTTCTCCGAAACGCTGGCACCTTTCTACCGGACTATAATTTATATTACAATAAAGCTTAATTGTTAAAATCCATGGTTCTAGGTTTGGAAAATCTGAGAACATATAGATTCGAGGATTTGTTCTTAACTTGTAGTTACGAAATATTTCCTTCCCATTCTACTTTAAAAGAAAACCTGGGTATCGCAGTCAGTATATTGGCTAAGCTACAGACTGGAGCACGGTGGTTCGATTTTTGGAAAAGGAGAGAGATTTTTCTTTTTTTTTCCAAAATGTTCAGAACAGATCTAGGGTCCATCCAGAATCTTAAACCGGGAGTCATTTCTCAAGGCTAAAGAGGCAGAAGAGTAAAAATTACCACCTACCTTAATCTAGGCCTAGATAAAAATGGGTGGAACTATACCTCCAGTCCCCCATATGATTTCATAGCTTGCACAGAGTATTTACCCATAATTCTATCAAAAATAATAAAAGCTGTACTTCTTACTTTTTTGTGGAACTTTGTCTGCCTCATTAAGATAATGACATAGGCTGTGGTTTCCCGAGAGCAGGATGATGTGGGAAATATTTGGAAGTAAGTAGAAGGAAAGGGTCAGGACGATGGAGAAAACTGTATAATGGAGCTTCTTGATTTGTGCTCTGTACCACGCATTACTGAAAGGATTATCAAATAAGAAAACATGCGATGGGTATTGAAGACTTGAGAAATGCATTAAAATTTTGGTCAGAGAATCTGAAGAACCAGAAAACTTGAAAGACTGAGGTATTGACGGTATGACAATATTAAAATGGATTATAAAACCAATTGCTTTTGGCAGTGTGGAATGGATTCAGCTGACTCAGAAGTGGGTAAACTGACGGGTTGTTCTGAACAGGGCCATGAACCTTCGGCTTTCAAAAAAGGCAAGTAATTAATTGACAAGCTGATTTACTGTTAATTTATCTGAAGTCTTTTACCCACCTAGAATTAGTTAATATTAAGAATCCGTGAGTAAATGGTAAGATTGGTGTGTTTAAACGCCAGTGAATATACTTGTAGTCTGGACCGACCTTAAAGTTGCCTGTCTCTTTCAATAAACTCTTCCTTTATACTAGGTTTCTCTAAAGTTGTTCCTGTGTTTTTGTCTTCAGTGTGGGCTACGTCATAAGAGTGGTAATTACCATAGTTACATGGGAAGCTGGTGAACAAGCACACGTTGAAAAAGAACAGTATGTTTTCCTTTTTATTTTTAAATTTGAAAGTTTAATTGGAGGGCCTCCCTGGGCGTTGTGTCGCACCTGAAAGGGGTGTAGTCGCGTCACAGCTTGTATGTTGTATTGGAGGGTGTGGCGACACCAGATGACTAACTAACGCAGGGGTATCAACGGCGTGCACTTTTTAGAGTTTTGCTTAAGAGTCCTGTCAGTTGCCGAGACTGTAGCAGCGAATGACATTCTGGTTAGTGTATGACACATTAAAAATAACGTAATAGAAAACAGTCGTGATCTGTTACAGGACATTATGCCGAAAACTGGAAAGGGAAATGTCAGATTTTTTGGTGTCCATTCCGACATTAGATCGGGCAATTTTCGAAAGTAGTCACAAGCGTGAAAACTTTAGGCAACTTGCGTGTCCTCTGATAGTCGTGTGATGTAGAGGTGGCCCATTAGCATTAATTACTGCCTATAACCCGGCTGAGAGGGTGAAAGTCCTGAATTATAGGGGAAGGTCCAGGATTCAAGTTTAGACTTCAAGATCTTTTACCTTGTAATTTTTTCGGCGATTTTCTCAAATCCCTCCATGAAAATCCAGAGATGGTGTTTCAAATTAGGCCAGGAAAGTTTCTTTTTACATCCCTTCCATTTCATTAGCACGAATTATCCCATCATTCGATTCTGTACGCTCTGAACTTCTGGCAGCATCGTTAAATAATTCATATAAGTACTCGCATCTGATGTTACAAGGTTTATTATAAGAAGTGTCGAAACCTGGGTCCACTTCTAAGCCAGGCGTTAATCAGTATCACGTTTTCTTCTCATTTCCATATCCTGTCTCCACCCATCTTCTCCAATCTTCTCCAATGAAAGTGGTACGACGTTAAACAATGGTCCCATGAAAACAAAGGCAGCGACTCCTCTGTGTAATTAACGTACTACAGAGACAGAGAGATATTTCGCCAAGTAGATATATTTGAATATCTGAGTTGTTTATGAATGACTAAGTCGATCCATTATAATACAGAAACACTATTTGCTTCTTCTTTTAACCTTTCAAGCACAATGGATACCTTATACACCACCTACTTCAAAAATAGGGAAATCTGCATTTTGTCCACACAGTGTTTGTATCTTCCGTAAGATATTCACAATAAACAACTATTATTTCCCCAAATCTAATTAGCCGGTTGATCTTTTAAACGGAAAAGCGGTGTCTTTACTGCTGCGAGATAGGAACTAAATATTTAAATATCATTTTCAAAGAATTCCTGTTCCCTTCCAAAGGTTAATCTTTCGGTTATAAATTTTTTGTAATAACTTTGTAGAAAATGAATTATCATTTCCAATTCCACAAGTTGTGGGCATTCTGTAAAATCTTACGGACTTAACAAGCCAGTGTTTATAAACTTAAAGGGCATGTGTGTACGTGCTTTTCGGTAATCCGTGTTCACACCGTCCTGCTTACTACTCTGACCCTTACGTCCGTACATTAGGGACACAAGTAGATTATTCAATCTTTACTTTGCGTCTTTTGAGACGAAAGATTAAAAATATGCGTCTTTTCGCTACGCCGTGTTTGTCTATCCCTACTCTTGTCAAGACTCGAAGACTGAACGTTTCGTGTGAATTTTCAGCAGAGGAATTCTACTAATATTCAGTGACACAAATTCCGTACCAAGTTTTGTGTAGTTCCATAAATATCTTCAAAGTTGTAAAGGGTTTGCACTTAAACACATTCAGAACAATAATGATCACTGATATAATTTTTTGTTCTCTTTCTAAGAAGGAAAGTGGGCTAAAGGGCATGATCTTCCTACCCATAACTTCAATTAGAGAAATAATTAATTGCACATTATTTGACTTGGTAAACTTTTAAGATTTCACCACAGACATGTAACTGCTGAGGACAAAGTAATACCGTGGTGAATGTGTAAGAAGTACAGGAGACTTACCTCTAAAATTTGGTAGGTTTTTCTTGTATTTGCACTGATGTATTCTAAAATAATCTTATGTTGTATTAATAAGTGCGGGAAAAATCGGTTAGACCAGACCTTAAGGATTTAATTAAAAGTGATATTTCAGGTTCTTGTGGCTACAAATATTAAGATTCTGGTTCTCTGGTATGAGATGCCCTGTATTTTGATATGTACGTAAGAACTTTCGCGAAAACCTGTGGCTTTCTTGTTCAGGCTAGAAGATGAACGCTTCAGGCTTGTCTGAAATGGTGGTTCCTATTGACGAAAATACACTTCATCACTTACCAGAAGCCTTAAATTTACGAGTACGTAAAAGTAATAACTAATCAGATGCTTGGCGCACACAAGTGAACTTGACATCCCTGAACCAACAGTGGGACAGTGAACCGAACAATCCAATTTAAAACTCCGGCTTGCTGATAGACTTGTCATCAGCAGCCTGTGGTGCTTGCTTGGTTACCCAACTTGCATATACAACTTTTTATTGTTTTCGAAATCAGTTCAGTATTTATGTGGTGAAAGTTTATGGTTCAGATGCAGGTTTACTAGCAGTCAGACTCCATTAACTTTTATATTACATTGTCACGGTGAATTTTTATTTAATTAATTTTGCATTTGTTCTACATTCTATACAAATTACATTGAACATAATGACGAAGAATTAGTTTGTTTTCATCTAATCCAGTGGGTTTATACAATGGTGAACTTCATATTACATTGCCCATTGTCTTAATTATTTCAATATTGTTTTGGCAACTGGTTCGGTTTTCATCTTCAAGTGATAAAGTGAAAGCCTGAGAAAAGCTACCCCGTCCAGTAAATAGAATTAGCTCTTTCGAATAGAGTTATCAGTTGCCGTATTTAATATTAGCTCTTTCTAACAGAGCTACATGGACCAATAATTGAAATTAGCTCATTTCAAATCATCCTGCTCGGTATGTATTTCCCACTGCCCCACCTGGCAATGGACTGAAAATAAATCTATTTAGTATATTTATTCAAGTATGAGAACTTGTGTTTGGTGTGCCTCTGATGGGGGAAACCTGCACGAACACGTTCATAAGGCAATGGAAACGTCAATTCTGACTGTTGCAGTTTGTGTCGTGTTCACCGTTCCTTTACGCTTTCGAAACTACTTATATTTCTTGCTGTACTTTTGTATTGTGGTCTTTTGAGTTATGACATCATTTACTCACGTACGAGAGTTTCGGATGAATATAGCATGTGCCTTCAGGACTAAAATAGGAGAAAATGTACCTTAGAAATATTTGTAACCGTCTACCAAACTACAAGTTGTCGTAGCCCACATTATTCACCACTACAAAACTTCTAATTCTGTAAAATTTGGATTTCTCACGACAGTAATATTAACATTGCGCCGTTCTGGATTCACACCATGTAGTTCGGTAGATAGGTACATACATTTCGAAAATTCAAACTTCAAAAGTTGAATAATTCCTAAGTTATTTAGAGCAGTTCCTCCGAAATATTATTTACATTCCAAAAGGTGTAAGTTTTACTTCTCATTTTGTCTCTACCCCAAGTGTAGAACTGAACTGTCTGTGTTTTCTGGTCTGCGATGTGACTTTGTTGTTCGGCAGTGCAGGCTGTGTTGTGTGGGCCGAACAGGGCGACAGGGCAATGTGTTGCAGGATGGATGGATGGCGGTTAGTTCTAGCATTATGATCGGTTTACAGGGCAGCAAGTGGTGTTTTATCGATGTTGCCATGACGACGCAGAGTAAGAGGTGGAGGAGAGATTTATTTTGCCGTAACATTTCACGCGACCGGAATCACCAATAATCATCAACTAAAATCTCATGGACCGTTAACCGGCAAGCGAATAGCTAACCTATCATGGCTATATTGAGAAGTGTATAATGTGGTACAGCTGCCACCAAAAGTAATGCGATGCAGAATGAATGTGACAGAAATTACGAATTTGGAAATTTAATGCAGTTTATGTACGGTCCGTTAGTTCTTTAAGCACAAAGGTAAATATGTGTACCACCTGCTTAAACATTAGAATTCTGCAATTATCCAGCGCAATGTTTTTATACATTTCATATGATTCTCACAGTTAAGAACGATATTCTCCTACACGTGTTGAACTGACATGCCTAAGTAATGAATAAGGAATATGTTAGCTGCGAGGTACTACCTGGATTTTTAATACTATTGTGATTAACTTCGTGCTTCAAATGTAGTACCAGGGCTAAGAGGATTAGTCGCCAGCTTCTCACTCAGGTTGCCCGGGTTTGATCTCACACGATTTGTTGTGGTATTTGTGTTTAACATAGTGGCACTAGGAGAGTTGCTTCTCCCAGTACTTCGGTTTTCTCATGCAGCTTTTTTCTACCAACATGCCGCAACATCTCCATCTTCAAAGTTATTATTAACATTCGGACAAACAAGCAAAGACAGGAGATCTTCGAAAATCAGAGACCATAAAAAAACGAAGAGTATTTTAATTGCTTCTTTCGAGTTTCAAAAGGCTGACTTCAACATGCCTACCGTGCGACTGCGGGGCCTAAATATGTGACGGCTGCTTCCGTCTGCTGGTTGTGGTGACTAAGACATGACGGATGTCACAGAAGTGTTACTTCTTACGTCGTTTAGAAGCAAGGTTTCCTCCGCAAATACGGAAAAGGTATATTATATTATATTTAAAAACACGGGAAATAATGAGAAATGCTTTATAAAATTCAATATTTGCTTAATAATTTTAGGGAAACTAAACAAAAGAGGATCCGCTGCACAGGATATGCGTGATGCATGTGAGAAGGTTAAAAATACAGAAGAACTCCACTTATCCGGACGCTGGTTATCCGGATCGGTTTGGTCCCTCGGGTAAATTGGTTGAGAATTCTGCAAAACTAATTTGCCTTGAAATTACCGGTTATCAGATCAGGTAAAATACAGTGTTATGGCTTCAAGAACTTCAAATCAGTCTTGGTCAAAAGGTTTAGACGCAGATACATACCGTTAATAGCAACAGCAGAACTTCAAACTGCCAATGTAGCCTATTTTCAAAGAAAAATCCAGGTACTCGTATTTTCTGCATATCCGGATGGCTCGCCGTCCCCATTAATCCAGATAATTAAAGATCTACTGTACCTCAATTATTTTAAAAAAGAAAAACTGGTAGGAAAATAAACTTAGATTTTGTTGCAGATGATAGGATGATAAAAAAAATCTATCAATGAGAGATACGGGGTGGACTGAAACTGAGCTAATTCTGCGCTGGATACAATAGCGTCTTCTTTTTTAATAGGGTACGAAACTTTTCGGTTAACAAACAGCGGGAGATATCTTGAAGTCTTTAACAAATCTCCGCTCTTCAAAGAATACCTGTTACAGTGAATGACACAAATCAATATAAAGAACTTAACGTGGACCTAGGATGGAACCTTAAACTAGACCACTAAACCCATTCATTATTCAAATTAAGTCCAAACCACTGACAGTGTTGTTAAATGATCAATCCTAAATTTTTGTGCTCTCATTCTGTTATTATTTTCCTTCATTATTCCAGTCATAGTTGTTTAGAAGGAAATGTTCCTATGAATACAAATAAGGTGAAAGTACTGTTCATGCTAGGGATCAAATTTTTGTGTTAAGTTTGTGCATCATTTCTCACTTTATATTTGTTAATAGTAGTTGCGTCATGTTAGCGTATATCTTAGTGCCTACATGTCACAAGGGGTAGGCAGATGACATAATCATCACGAGACTGTTCTAGAACCCTCCTGCTTACGTGGCAGGATTCATCCAGATCAAACTGGATCACTCCTTTTTCTAAGTAGGGTATGCGGGCGAGTAGCTTCGCTTCCTAGTTCAGTTACCAGCTAACTCCGCGCTCGATCAACCACGTAAAGGCATGCTTTCTTCAAGGGCGAGAAGCAAGCCTCTACAATACTTAATTCGCATAGAGCGATGTACAGTTATAAGAAAGTGTTAATATGCCAAGTGTTAACAGTGTAGCGAGTTTATCTGTAACTCCTAGCCACAACGGCACATATAAGCTTGTGTCCTGCACGGGACAGACACATACCTCTACTATACTTATTACTATAGGGGTGATAACAATACAATTCACAAGTTAAAGGTTACTGTCCATTGTTAACAGTGAATAAGTGATAACGAGAAGTATAACCAGTTCAAGAAGATTGTACAAAATTACGTGATAAGTGCGTAATTGTGAAATTACATTAGATTTTGCTTTGACCGGCATTTATTAATGAATAAATAAGTCTGTTCATGCTTATATGTTCCCCTGATAACAGAGCAGGGAGCCATCAGTTACAGACCTGGACAGGCCCTGAGGGTTCCAGGAGGTCGAAGCTCACAGATTTCAAGAGTATGTGTTAAGGTTGTCAGCTCTACGCACCGACCGCCTTTATCCCTCAGGAAATATTCTTGGTACCCATTTATGTTAAAGACTGATTGAGCCCCCGTGGCATAATGCTACCGGAAGGATTATATAAGTGAAAAATTCCAATAATACCATCGGGGGAATCGAACCCGCGACCTTCCGGCTTGTAGCGCAGTGCCTTCGTAGAGCCTTTTTCCTCTCTCTGCCATAATCATATATTACAATAAAGTAGCACGTGAAATAACAAACAAAATCTTTATAGTTTCTGTACACAGTTACAGACCCCAGGCAACCAGGAATATTGTAACTCGGTGAGTTGTCATTATGAAGAAATTGTGGACGTTTTCTCTGTGTTTATAGCTGTGAAATTTTTTCTCTCGCATTGAGAAAAATCCATGCAATAGCAAATCGAAGGAGCTTGAGAAAAGGATGGTGGAGGGAGTGTTTAGACATCACACAGAGGAAGTTTCATAATTTGTGTAGTCACATGACGGAGAATCAGTTGTGTGGGATACGGCAAACGTCATTGCAAGAAGATAAACACACAAAATGTTTTGATCGGAGAGCTGTAGGAAATAACGTGGCTTAGATGGAAATGTATTAAAATTGTTTATAAATACTCGTAAGTGCTATTGCAAGTTGCAAACTGGATAAAACTGGTTCAAAATGGATTGAAGTAACCGGCTGTTTTGAACATGATAATTAACTTTCGGGTTACTTAAAACTCCTATAAATTTTTGAATGACAGAAGGCTTAGCTTCTCAAGAAGTATTCTTTCTTGTGGGATAAATTGGGTATGTGGATAAGTGGTGAAATGCAGAGAATTTTACTGTATGTGACCAAACAGGCTAGAGTTGCAGTGATAAAAACTTAAGTCTAATCTCCAAACTAAGCAAGTAAGCACCTTCGGGGTATTGATTGTCTTTATCACTGTGAACCAAATTGGATACCATATGTAACACCTGGTTTAACATTAAGAAATTCTGCATATTGCCCGCAAGGTATACTTGCATTTTTCTTATAATTTTTACAATAAAAACAGATTATTTCTCTAAACAACCGTAACCTGTTTGCCTGTATAAAGCAGACTGACCATGCTTTATGTTAAGTAGGAACTGAGTTTTTCTATTCTGTTTAGACCAATTTCCGGCTTCGAATTATTACATGCTGTCATCATTATCTCTCTCTTACGCCAGTTCTAAACTTCCAGTTACGCGATCTCCAGTGGCTCATTTGCCATTCTCTTGTTTCCACGTTGTAGTTGGGCTTCAAAGGTTCTTGAAGCCATCGGGCTGAAAGGTGTGTTTCAAAATTTATTTGGTTGATTGGTTTCACTTTTTGTGTTGTTAAGGGAGTAGGTCTGCCTTAGAATTCATTATCTACACCATCGAGTTCTCCCCATACACCAAGTCAGCGAGAGCACACGCGAAGCTTTTCCAGCAGCGGCCGCTTTGTTGAATGAACTGCGTGCGGGCCCTGGGTCAGGGACAATAACAGTTGGCCTTACTTTAATAATTACTTAATCGCTAGAGCGCAAGCTTTAATATTTGTGTTTGTACGTTTTTCCTTCCCCTCCGCTCTCTTACTTTTAGTTTCAGGAAGACAGCTGTAGACGGTGAGGCTACTGTGTTCTGGAATGCGAGATTTTGTAGTATGGTACAAACTTACAGGACTTTCGGAGGAATCTGTCTTTATTTTCAGGGTTAAGGAATCTTAATTTTTCGATAAATTTGTACCAGACTAAATGGCGTCAAATTCCAGAAGACTACAGTCTTCGTAGCGACCGCCGTGAGAACCTCGAATCAAGTAATGATGGATAACCGATTATGAATTCAAATTAACCAGGCACACAAGTTGTAATGTGTAATGTGTGCGGACGTAATGGAGAGTAATTAAGGATACGACGTAGAAAACTGCAGAGTGAGGAGCTCCATCCTTTGTATAAACGGTAAAGGACTCGCAGTGCAGCCCACTATGAGCTTTGGTGTTTCTGTGGCAGTATACCTATAGCTCGACGCCTTCGTAACCTCAGCACTATATACAGTAAGAGGTTAGCGTCACAAACCGCCTCTGTCGGCAGGACACAGTTCCCAAAGACACTGAACAGTTAGTTAGGTGAATCCGCAAACCTATCTGGACTTTAGGGTGAGAAGAAAAGCGTCTGCCTCGTAGGAACTCGAATCCGTCTTTCAGTAGTCCACCCCTCGTAACTACGCTGACTGAGCTACCAAGTTCTTTATAATTTACACTTTTCACCAACTATTATTACGATTATTGAAATAATACGATGCAGACTGGGTATGTAGAAAGCGTGGGGAAATCAGATTTTACTCGGGAGGCCTGAAGGGACAATAACTTGAGACCAATACACAGACGATTATAAGGTGTCGTAGATAAAAAGAATATGTAAATTGGATTCAACCGACTCACGGTTGGAGTTAGTGGTAGGCTCTTGTATACACGTCAATGACATTTCACTGTATAGTATGAAGGAAATTTCTTAATCAACTCCTTGGTTTTATTACCAAAGTAAAAGCATAAGTGAACTGGTAACGACAGCTTTTGAAGCCAGTCAACGTAATTATAGTGGTCTTTTGAATGGTCAAATTTTGCATGTCTGTCTACGCTTGCGTGTCACAGGTCATCGGGGTGTACGTTTGACACACCTCGCACATTTTCATTCTGGTCTTCAGCAACCTGGAATCAGGTAGTTGCATATTTCTTGCGAAGCTCTTGTACTTTGTCTTTCCTTCCGTCACTTTTACAAGCCGCAGTGGAAGGAAACGTAAGTTTCTTATATTCTTCAAGCATAATGGCTTTCACTTCCCAAAAAATATCCTGATTAGTTTTAGAAGTTACTAGCCGGGGTACCCGGCCTTGCCCGGGTTTATCAATCGCGAAACCCAATGGACGGTGTTATTTTCTGATATAAGGAAAAGGGACTGCATAATTTGTGGCAATGTGTCACTGTGAAATATACGCCATGTGACCGACGAAAGGCTCCAGTACGCAGGGACAACGCGCACATGTGCACGAGAAGGGGAACAGCATCGTGAAAGAATGCAATGTCTTGTTCTAGAAACAACGGGACGGGATAGTTATGTTCTGCGAGAAATGTCATTGTAGTGCTGCGGGATATACAGTGTTCCTTGTTTTCCATCCACTGGCCAGAATGTACAGGTTTGTTGGGTGCCCGACCCTAGAACATGAGACATATATTTGCCCATGTGAGAAACATGCATTTGGCAGGTTGATTCCCGCGATTTTCAGGTATATTCTTTGTGCCTTGTTGATGGACGTTGCAAACGCAAGGCGAACCGGGAACTGTATCCTTTTGAAGTCGAAGGGCAAGTCTGTTGGGATAAGTGGTATCCGTGGAATGAACACATCCTTCCCTTTTGCACAACCTGTCAGGACAGTGGCCTCTATTAGGTGAGAATAGAGTTTCTTCACACAGAGTCTAGTGCCGTTGCACAACTAGGGGGGATCCAAGTTTCGAAGTAGCATGATCGCCAACCCGACTTTTAGCTCCATGTTATGTGGAGGAATGCCTGTGGTTTCAAGTGAATTAAGGAACTCCAGTGGGCAGAGCACAGCCTGCGAAGGATCCATGACGACGTCAACAGACTTATATGTTCTGCTGTTTGTTGGCAACATATTTGAATTTGTAGGTTAAGTTTATGAACGCAACCATTTTTGAGAGCCAAGATAGCCCTTTCACAGAGTCACTCATGTCGTGAGAGCACAGGGAAGAAGGACGGACGAAGGTGAGGTAGGTTATACGTTAGTATTGTTAGTAGTATTGTTATGTGTATAATGGCGAATGCAATAGCTATCCACTACTAACCTCCTCGCACTATCATCAGGTTTCGACGTGTAGACACGTGTGTGCCGTAGTGTTCTCCGCGTTTTGTATGCACTACCCACAGTGCATGAGACGCGCAGTAAGAGTGCGCAAGTGTCGCGCGCCAGACGTGCCGGAGTCACGGAAGAAATGCGGTCGCGGAAGAGCGAGCCGCGGGTGCAGGACAGCGCCTGTAAGAAGGGACAAGTGTCGTCCACTAGAACACCA
>JGI20169J29049_11449407_pt1 | contig 15011 bp, 4 predicted proteins | sample TergutNc150P1_FD_29049 | JGI IMG/M metagenome (IMG submission 29049) | reverse complement strand
AAGATGTCTTCTAATGATACACATGCAAAATGCTAAAATTAGGTGAATTTTAAATTCGCCAAGTACTTCTGCATAAAATCTAAGAAAACATGTTCCTGTTACATTAATGCAATACTCTCCTCTTTTCTATCCTTTCAACATTAGAAACTCTATTTAACTAATTTAGTTTGAAAAGTTGTGAAATTTGTTTCTTTTGATATGAGCAGTAAGCATACAAATATCCCTAAAATCGAAGTAATTAATATAATCAAATATGCAATTGACACTAATTTTTTTAATACGACCATAAAGAACGAAACACCAAATTTATGTAAGGACGTCCAAAAACAAAATTACTTCAGTTTTAATGGAAAGCATTGTATACAAATAAGTGTTAGTAATGGGAGAATATACATAATCCATTTCCTCATAATTTTATTTGACGTTTATTCAAAATATTAAAGTTCTGAATCTTCGTATAATAGGTTTCTTTATTTGTTTATGAAGTTATTTTTGTCTGTTGAGGAGCAATAGCAGGAATTAATAACATGTTACTTGATTTTAAGAATACGAGTTCCGAAATAAAATTTATTTAGAGGTAAATCTTAAAATAAATTTATAAGGTATCACGTAGTAGAAAAAATAATATACAAGGCTCTATGTTTCGTATACCAGCTACGAAAGGTAGTACAATCTCGAATAATTCATGTCATCCGGAAGGACAAAGACAAGCAGGTACCAGAAATTAAGTAGAGTGATTTTGATACAAATAAATGCATACGAAGAAGATGCGATATTGGAAATTATCCATAATATAATATGCAACAATCAATATCATACGAATATTTTAAATACAAAGCAAAGCAAACATCAAGTCAAACCAATTTATTAATGGAAAAGACAGAGTATTAAAATTCTTTATCTACAAAAGTAGAGAATTTAAATATATCACAAAAAGTTTTTAAAATATACAACTGGAGATTGATTATAAATACGGCGGTCGAGGCTGGAACTAGGCTGTAGCACCAATATGACGTTTATTGATTGGTTATAAAACTAATAGCAGTATTGCAAAAATCTTCAATAAGAATCAGAAGTTAAAAATAAAACAAACTTTAAAAATAGGGGTATAACATTTAACATGCCTAGATTTTGCTAACAAACATGTCGGTCAAATAGATTAACACATTGAAACCGGGTTTAAGGAACATGTCTTTACTAACAACACTAATTCAAAATTTGGCCAAAACGTATTAGAAAATGGATATGCTGTAGGATCCGTCGATAATATTGTGGAAACTCTGTATATTACAAAAGAATAAGATTATATAAACGTCGTCGACAAAAATTACATTTGCAGAGAAAAAAGACCAATACTCATATGAATAACAAAGACATATTTAGTACAAACATAACATTTGATGTGATAGTACAACACGATATGACACAGACCGCACTGAAGGTCCCATGCTAGACCGTTAAAACTCGCATATCCACAAAAAGTCACCACCTTCCTAGTGATAAAAGTGTGCTGACCTGCAACAGTCTGTCCTAAAGAAGTGAGTGTGTTGACATGAAATTGCAGTTTAAATGTTAACGTAAGCACATAAAAATAGATAATAATTGCCTAATAATATTCGATACACTTCATTTAAGAAAAATGTGTCTAATGTAATATTGATGACATATTTCATTTGCCGTTGTGGTCCGGCCATAAATTACAATGTAGGCCCTAAGTCTTCAAGTAATTTTTTTGTAAATATCCATGCCTGCACCCGGACGGGAGAACATTGTCCCTTTCAGCCGTGAATATTTACATTTAACGGGACATTGTCGTTCCTGTTTGGCCAATAAATGCTAAGGAATATCTACAGATAAAATACGAAATTTGACGTAAGTAAATTATACCATTTTTTAAATAATTTTTTTACTCCCATAATAACTAAAGAGTTATTGAGTGCGTTAATTTTATTAGAGCCGTTATTAAAATTGTATCTATATAACTGAACATTTATAATTAAATATTACACTTTACGTGTACTTCACACAAGCAAAATTAAGGAAAGACAAGACATTTTCAACAAAGCATTAAATTTACCAGGTTACAAATGTTTTGATTATTTTAAAAGAATGAACCTCTTTCAACGCAGTATAGGCAGAATAATTTATAAAGCTGAAACAAAGAACAAAAGTAACATTAATACGACAAACAATCTAAATCTCATTCCCATTAAACTGACATACACGTGTTATTTTGAAAATATAAAATTTGACAGTTTTGTAGTTTAAAAATTAACCTCTTTATGCCTGAATAAGTCGAAACATATGTCGTTAGGTATGAAAAACAGACGTCTGGCATCTTTTGTCCACGCTATGCTTATTCATTCATAGGATGGACAAGAGACACCGGACGTCTGATACCAGAACTTACTTCATTTAAAGAAAGACTGAAACGTACATGTTTGGACGCAACAGTTATGTCGACAGCAAAACCATTTTGTACTGTGTTTTAAATTATTTGAAATATAACACTGATTTTAAGATTGTAACATTCAATCATAATAACAATAGTTTTAATCGTATGTGAGGTTTACAAAATATAAGCTGAAACATAAGATGCGCATGCTAAAGGAAGCTCCCTGAAGTGGGCAACAGTTAATGTCGAAATATGTCGGAGTATTAATTAACAAACAAAATTCTTGTGCAACAATTTGGTGTTGAATTTTACGTATGTAGTATTGTTATACAGAAAATGTACAACATTAAATATGTCTCTATGTTTAATGTGAAGAATATTAGTTGAATAATAAATGTTGTGTTCGACGTTATGTTATTTTTGTAATAGAGATCCCAAACGTCAAAGCCCCATTTAAACATTACAATATCATTCGTAAGGAAAGTTTCCACATTAGTTTAGGGTTGAATAAATTTTACTGAGTCATCGTGCTTCATTATCCAGTGACAGTCGAAGCACAAGTTTGGATATAAAAGAATATGGAATTCCAATTGGACCTGGTCATTCAGAGAGAAGTTATTGCCCTTGAGCGAAGAGAGTGCATGTCATAATTTCCTAAATAAATTAAACGGAACTGAACAAATGTCAAGAAATACTTTCTTAATTTGAATGCACTTAAAAAAATTAAGTACATGAAAAACTTAGCCCTTTCTGATCCAATTGAAAGTGGGAATTCTTTTCCCGGATGTAAAGGCGGCCAGATATTGCTGAGGTAAAATATGTTGAGCTGTGCGTCTTCTCCCCACGTTGTCGCGAAAACAAATGAAGTATTCCATGTGCTTTATTAAGCAACACAACATGACAGCATGTGTGATGTGGAGTCACAGGGCACACATTCTTACCCTCAGCGCTAGACAGAGGGTAAAGTTTCGCTTTAAGCTACGGACAATCTACCCGCAAGGAAAGCTAGGTTAGAACCAGAAACGACTTTTAAATTGTGGAAATAAGGAAAGGCTCTTGTTACCGCCGGTAATCGAACCCCTTTTTGTCGATCTTCCATATTTTAGCCTAGTCACTATAGCAACCAAGATATTCCATCTTTTGAAGTCTTTATGATGTCGTGCCTATTTGAGCGCAGTTAAATCTACATCTTTGCTGTGTTTAGGTGGGCCAGAAGGTTTTCTCTTGGTGCAACTAACTGAACGTAGCTGTATCTTGCATTGACATAGCTGCGTCTATCCCCAGCAGCATTCGCATCCTATTGTAAACGTCCTGCGTCTTTATATGTCTCCCTCCCAGTTCTTTCGCCGGTAAAGGAGATTACAGTGTCAGGCTATGTTGGAACTCGAAATGAGTAATCGATATCTTCTTTTCCCTTTACCTACTTCTTCTCTTGTATTTCCCTTCTCCCAGTTTCTTTTTTCGTTTCTTAAGCTTAACTGAGGGACACACAGGCTACAGCAACCGGCAGGAGGCAGAGAATTACAAATAATTCCCTTCTCATTTCCAGACTCAGAACGTGCCCAGGGTATGGTCCAAGTGTAGTGTAGTAGGACATTCTACACCGAACATGATTGAAGTAATAAGTCTATGCTCTTCTGTAGGCAGTTGCTTTATTCTGTAGTTCCGTTTACCTTTAGATATCCACTCAACACGATGTCTATTGTCGCGCTCGAAGTAAAATATCAGCAGCTGTTTGCCATCCTAACATTCTTACGGATACGTTTCTTACTGTACATTAAAATAGTTCAGTGGGCTGTTATTACTCACGCATTGAGAATATCAACTTATTTTTAATTGAGTTTTAAAATATTTACTTACTTAAAACATATTTGCAGTTGACTGTCTTTGTTTACACATTTCCACGATCGATCCTTTGAGAAATAAAAAATCATACCCAGATTTTCCTATAACCCATTCACTACTTCAAGAAATAATCTTGCTGGCCCGCGTCATTGTTATGTGTTATCGTGCCATAATGCCAAAAACTGCTTGTTTTGTAAATCTTCTACAAACTTACTTTTTCATACGCCTTCGAATTAATTTTTAAATTTCTTAAATTTAATTCTTCGTCTTTCGTTATATAAAGCCACAATTTTAACAGCAATATGTAACACACTTATATACTAATACTTCCAAATTATTCTGAATCAATAATTGTTCACTGAACTTGTAATTTTGAAATAATGAAAAATCTTTTAATTTAACAGACAAGAACAAATTTATAACTATTCATCATGCTTAAATTAATATTTAATTACGTCTTCTACGATGTAAATAGGGTTATACACTTATGTCACCCTTCAAATTATTTACGAAAATTCCTTCATGTTTAATCCCTATAAAATTATTAAACCCGAGAAGAACGAAAGTCACAACAAAACTAGGAGATCAAAAAATTAGATGCTGTAATGTTACTGCTTCTACACATACAGTCCAGGAATGCCTTCCTTTTGCATAGTCGAGCGTTCCTACGAATAGACAACAACCGAGAAGAGAAGACTTTAATAACAATTGGATTGCGAATGAGAATTGCTCGTAAAAACGAAAATTTATTTGCAAAATTTACTTTACTGTAATCTGTGCAACTCTTGTGAGCGAAAAACTTAAACCAATTACCCATGTACTAGGAGATTATTTTACTAAGTCATTCTCAAGAATTACTTAATAAACAAATAAATAAAGACAAACAAATAAACAAAGATAAATTACGAGTATCTAGTGCAAGGTGAACTCAACAACGCCCCTAAATTATCGGAACCTTATGACTTGTTGTCTGTAGTTTTTCATTGTTCGTTTCGTTACGTTGGATCACAATGAAGCTTAGTCACATATACAGACAAGACTTAAAAAGTCCATTTATTTTAGCCTACATACAACGGCAGTAAACTATTATTTTGACATGAAGTGCACTGTAATATAGACGGCGTTTATCTTTGAATAACATATAGAAAAGAAATCACATAAAAAGGGCCGTAACAACTGTGTTTCCATAAGTACGATTTATAATTCTTCTGTGAATCAGTGTTCTAAATTATTTTTCTGGTGAGATTACTTAAAAGGCCGCGTAACTAATGACAGCTACTTGTAATTCTGCATGTTGCCGAATAATCTCAAATTATTTTCAAGTTTTCCATTCCGTGCTTTCTTGTACATTAAACACTTCTTTATTATTCCAACAGAAGGCACATTTATATTTAATACATATTTTGTCACATCTCTCCTACATGTTTCGGCATGTTATATACACAATTTTCAGGGAGAATCTCATATTACTTGCACCAAACCATCTGCTTTCTACGATGTCTTTGTATTTTTGTTATGTTCGTTGTTATTTTTTATTTTAAAGTTTACATAATTCAGCTGACTCTTCCTGCTTATCTTGTTGAACTATATTACTGCGTTGGTTTTGAGCAGTTTATGTTTGATATGCTTATAGTTATTAATTAACTTTGCCTGTTTATCATCAATTATTTTAAAGTTTTGCATTCCATGCATACTTGGACATTAATCACTTTTTCAATATTCCATATAAAGCAGATGGTTTTGTACAAGTAATAAAGATTCTCCCTGCAGATGGTGTATGTAACACACCGAAACATGTAGGAGAGATATGATAAAAAATTTATTAAATACAAATGTGCATTTGGTTGGAATACTGAGAAAGTGTTTAATCGCCGATTAATACAGAAGACACTGTTTGTAGCATTCGTATTTTAGAATGGTGCGCTGCCAGGGCAATAAGAATAACAACACCAACTTCATTTCTGACACAAAACATTTCAGAAATGTGTACTGGACAAATTCTCCTGATATTCTTTGAAAATTCAAGTGATGATTAGAAGGAATATGGGTTCTTGTAATAAATGGTAAAACTCCCCACCCCAACCCCCACCCCACCCTCACCCCCACCCTCACCCAAACATACAAACAAGGCAGATAAATCAAAGTAACTTTGTTTGGGGCCGAGTAAATGTTATTCCTTTATGGTGTGCTCATTAAACGAATCTGAAGCCACTTCATTGTTATCTGCGGGGAAGTACGAACGATGACATTTATACAAACCGTCCACACACAGAGAGGAGCTGAAAGAAATCATCAAGCGGGCTGCATCGACATGGTCTATAAAAGAACTTAAAATACTTTTCTTAATATTCGCACAGGGTATGAAGTGCGTCTAATAGTTATAAGTAATTTTTAGTGCCTGCTCTAACGTTCGGTAGTTTTTTATAGTACAGATTTTGTAATGCAGTATCTGCGTGAGGGTTCTGCCTTAAATAGTACAGCCTGTTCCTATGAGTGCGAAGTCTGCATATTTATGTCTCACAGTCTTGAATCCTGACCCGGAGGTCAGGTGTAGCGGAAGGGTACACAATACCTTTTTGTTCTCCTGCCTTCCCCTGCCTCCTCAAATAAATGAATGTTTAATCATCCACAATCATCCACCATTGTCCACAGTAATAATAATAATTATTATTATTATTATTCACTTCTTGATTCTTAACACGCCGAGTCAACAGCCAGATGGCTAAATAAACGAACAGCGCAACATTCAGTTACAAATAACGAAGGATAATACACAAGATACAAATTAAAGAGATACAGACACAACGAACAGAAGGGTAATTAAATAATTGATTAGAAGGCTTTATAATAATAAACTAATAAAAATATAAAACCTGATTGGATGTGATATTTTGCCTTCGGAAAATTTAAAGATGACTAAAAACTGAATTTTCTGCATTGGCACACCTGGCTGAGGGGTAAATTTTGAAGGCTGGACTAGCACGAAACAAAGGGAAGTTTCGGAGCTCCCTAATGGAAATGCGGAGACCAAGGAAGATGCACAAGGTTTATGATCCAAGAAAATATTAATGACAAAATTTGCATGAAGTTTTTGCCTTCTCACTTGTAACGTGTTGAAAAGAAATATCTGAATATCATTACAAGAACTATGGACTTTACTGTATGGGGAAAAAATCGGTTGTAGCAAGGAGCTACAAGTCTCCTTTGACTGCGACGGAGTTCTTTTAGAATCAGTGGATGTAACTGAATACCATACTAGAGATGCGCACTTTAATGTAGACCTAATAATTAAAAAAAAATAAAAATTAATAAACAACGAAATGTTGAAAATATAAAATTAATATTATAAGTGACAGCCAAAAACTTAATGTTTTTTAATGCCATCAACATGAGAGTGGAAGGATAATTTACAGTCAATAAAATCTCAAAATCTTTAATCAAATCAGTACGTGTAATATCAGATTCCCAAAGTCTATATTTAAAGAAGAGGGTAGTGTGATTTTCCTGGAGAAGATCGAGATTTACTATTATTGATAGTCATAGGGTTAGCTGAACACCATCCTAACATGGAATCAGTATCGGACTGTAGCTGAGTATAACCATCGAATGCTGTAACAGCACGAAAATGTTTAGGTCATCAAGAAACATAAGAAATTTTGAATGTATTTTACATTACACATATCATCAATAAATATATTAAAAAGCAAAGACCCTGGTTGGAACCTCGAGGAACACCAAAAAGAAATCTAAGAACGTAGAAAAGTAACAGAAAAATCAACACACAAAAATCTCTGTGATAGCTACGGAAACCTTAATGTAAACACTCGTAAGCCCGAAGGAACTAAGTTTTCTTTAAAGCAGGGTACGTGACAGTTTCGAAAGCACTGCGAAAGGAAAAATAAATGGCATCAACTTGATACTGAGCGCTAACTAAAAGAATTACATAATCAAGAAAATCTGCCAAATTAGAGGCTATAGACCTGGATTTTATGAAACCGAATTAACAGCAGAAAAATTTCAGCTGCAAGTAGTGTGAAATATGACAATGTATCACAAATTCAAAAACTTTAGAAAATTTTTTGAGTTCGAAAAAGAATGATAATTATCAAGTAAAGAACAGTTCCCTTGTTTAAGTACAGGTAAAATAACAGTTTGCTTCAAATAACGTGTAAACAGTTGCTAAGACAGACAAAGATTAAAAACATGCGTAATTAAAAGTACAAATATATTAGTATAGCCCTTAATAATAACAAAAAAGGCCTGGGCTATCATCAAGTCTAACAAATTTGGATTGCTTTAGTCTCTTCATAGCCTTACGTACGTCCGCAAAAGTGACAGGAAATAAGGATGAATTTTCTAAGGGAACAGCGCCTTTTGTAAAACAAGGTAACTCAGAGGAAGTTGTTGAGTACATCGACTTAAAATGGCTTGCAAAATTTGAGCGAATTTATATGATAGCATCAAGCGTGTGCCATCAAACAAATTCGAAAGAAATTTAATACACTTTTCCTGAAAACATACAAGCAATTCCGAATTTTCTTGGGATTAGTTTTTATGCTTTTGTCTATAGACTTGAGCCATCTAAATCCGTCTGACTTAATAGCAGTAATAACGAGTTTCCTATAGTATGAAAATTTGCTGTAAAATAAGTAAATCTTTTTTTCTAAATGTCTGTAGGATTATGATGATGCTGACGATTAACGAATGTGTAAATGTGATTCCACACAACCATTTTCTACAAAAGAGAGAAATGAAAACTCAAATCTGTATCTGGTATATTGTGGTCATTTAAAATTAATTTTACCTCCCTTATTTTACTTATCTGAAAACTTTACCTTAGACGAAGATGGGCATAGTCGGCCATCCTTTAATATCTTAAGTTTCCCTGCTATATGCTTATTTCTTCTTCAGAATGATATCTCTAGTTAACTCGGAATTACACTTTTATCAACAATGCACGCATCCATTTTTCAGACCAAGTGTTATTAGATGATAAATAAATTAAAAACTAATTTCCTACTTCACACTACTGCATTCCTATAAAACATTATAGCACAAAACAAAGTCACTTTTTTTCTGTTAACTTCAGCGAACACTTGGAAGAAAACTGATACCTTACAGAATTTCTTGACAAGAGGCTTCCATAAACTTCCTACTTAGAAAGAATGGGAGTGTTTCAGCACAACAAACGTAAGATATTAGTACATGACGTTGCTGTCACCACTGATGTTCCACTGTGTTTTACTGGCTGGGCGATCGAAGGATCATGGTTCGATATTTGTATGGGCAATTCTTCTAATTGTCAACACCCCTTCTGCACTGCTGCTTATTGAGTAGCAGTGGCGTTTTCTCTGGGTTTTAAAAGGCCGGAGCGTGAAGCTGGTCATTCACCTCCACTTAGTGTTGAGATTAAGACTAGGTGGAGTTATACCTCCACTTCTCCATAGCTTTTCTTTTTAACGTACAGAACAAGCTAAATCTGGAACTGCACTTGCTGCCTCTTTTCTTCTGCAGCGTATTACACGAACTGAACAGATTTCATTACACTGTCAGATAATATCTAGTTTTTGTCTATCTCTTTAGCGCATCTTCTATCTTTCCAAGAAAGCACGATTTTCCCAGTCTTGTTTTCTATCCTCTTCCTTGCTTCTTCACTTGCGTTACTTGGCGATCTTTCAGATTTCAAACAGACATACAGACAGGCAGACAGACAGCCTCCAATTCTTTTCATTTCAAGTTGCCTCCCCTCCCATCTGCTGGCCGTGATATTCTCGGAGCTCCACCCTGAAGCTATTGCCCGTTTTCCACCCACAAGGTTCACAGATTTCTTCTCTTCCAATAGCCAATGTCGTTTCGTCTTGTGAAGTTGCTTGCTTTATTCATCGCCTGATATTCGTTTGAAAACCTCACCCTCTGATGCACAAAGTCTCTGTGAGTTTCCGAAGAAAAAAATAATGTTTTGTCATATGTTCCTGATATCAATAGCTAATAGATCGAGGACGTTGACACGGTGGTAGCATTTTTATACCGAATAGGAATCTCGGCCGAGACACCAGCTATCCTAAAAGGTTTATCGTGTTTTTCCTCGGGCCCTGAGATCAAAATACAATAGATAATTAATCATTTCACATTCGTCCTACCATCAACGTAACATAATAATCACAAAATAAAACCTCAAGAAACTTATCGCGCTAAGCTGAAATTTGACGCCTTCACGTCTGGAAGAAGTAAATCAGATTACACGGCTTCGCATTCCAGAAATCTTGAATAGAAATTTTGGCTGTACCTAAAGAGATACCGCCACTCACAGTGTCAGAATTCTGGAGGAATTTTTGAATAAGGAAAATGTATATAATTTGGGTAACTGAGCGATTTTTAGGTTCTCAAGAAGGCATCTGCTCAGTCGACTGAGTTATTTAAGTTATTAGTACCAGCAGTGAGTATTACGCTACACTGGTACTCAATTTCAAGTGTTCCGTCTGAAAACTAGTGACAGTCAATTTGGCACATTTTTAAAATAAGTCTACATATTTTTTAATGAATTGTGGCTACTTTTCCCTTGCAGACAGTTTAATAGATAAGATTTGATGTCTATAAGAGACTGAATGTTCAATTAGGGTCTTATGAATGTGACGCCGTTTAGGGTGGTAGATAGCAAAAAATGCTTCACAGAAATTCCTGCCTACTTCTTTAACGTATAGTAACAGCAAGTTTCTGTTAAATGTTAATTTGTGCCTAAAAATTTCAAAGACCTTACATCCCAAAAGACTGTGCCCATATGAGGGTCGGTTAGGACATAAGATCACATGGCATATAACTTCGCGGCTAAAGAACCTCAAAATCATGTGCATAAGCCCTGATCTGGAACCGAGTATTTAGGTCTAATCCCAGCAATGAAGCGAAATTTGACAGCTTAAAATCTAAGTATGATCGCTAGTGGCAAACACTAGTGACATGATTTATGATAACAATGGATACTGGTTTCTGCCCACAAGGAATAGAAAAGTTCGTCTCAGTTGTAGCAGCGAACCTGTAGAAGATCAGTAGTTTCATTCATTTAGTAGTCTGTCTTACGGCAGGTTCAAAGCCACTTCCAAAGCGAGCTGTCCATGATTATTAAAAGTGACTTTCTTTTGTTTCATTTGTTTACATGCGAATATTTGCAGTCATCACACTTCTATTTGTAGAGATGTGTCAGGCCATTGTCGTTCATAAGCTTTTAATTTAGAGCTTTTCTGCTTCAAATGAGAGTATCCTCTCCTTTCCTTAAGGTGTTCCAGTAGCTTTCTACGTCTTCTTCCTCGTCTACCTCTCACTTTTATTCTCCATTTATCCTCCCTTCAATAACCTGTCGTAGAAGGTAGTTTCTACGCAAAATGTGATCAATCCAGTTAGCCTTCCGTTTACTTATTTCATATAAGATATTCTTCTGCCCCTTGACTCTACGTAATACTTCTTCATTTCTCACATGATCGGTCCAAATGATCTTCTCCATCCTTCTCCAGCACCACATTTCAAAACTTTGCGGGTTTTTCTGATCTGCTGCCCGAAGCGTCCAGATTTAAGCACCATAAGAAGCTATGCTCCAAATGTAGCATTTTACTAGTTTCTTCCTCAACTTTAAGTCCAATGTGCTAGTAAAAAGAGCCCGCTTCTTGTCAAATGCAGCTTTTACCATAGCAAACCTAGATTTAATTTCACAAGTGCGTCTTCGATCATTTGTTAACATGCCATCCAAATATTTAAAAAATTCCACATTCTGTAGTTGTTTTGGTCTATCATAATTATTACTGGGAACGATTGTCTTGAAATTCTCATTAGTTTTGTTTTTTCCACGTTCTTTTCCATTCCGTAACATCTTCCAATTTTAATTAGTTTATCAGTCATGTCCTGTAACACCGTTTCTTCCTTAGCCTTCGTAGTTTAGCAGAATAGAAAATTCCGATGACGGCAGACAGCCCAAAAATTCTTGTTTTTCCTTAGAATAATAATAAGTGTTACTGCAGATGTTATCTACTGTTCTGTGTGTGCGAATATTTGCAGTCATCACACTTTTATTTGTAGAGATGTGTCAGACCATTGTCGTTCATAAGCTTTTCTGGTGTGATTGGATAATAAAGCTTTATATTTCAGACATTCCTGATATCGAAGTATATGTGCAAGTTGAATTATTTCTTAAGTTCTGAGTTGGACATACATTCAAGGAAATTTGTGAACTTTTTAGACATACCTCAGACGTTTTTATTCAAGTTATACTTCAGACGCTCCGTCTAAACCTAAGGGTCTTATAATGTTACGATTTCCGTACTCCCGGACAGCCATAATTTGGGTAGCTCTAGAAACTTTACATGATTTTTATTATACTTTTCATTAATGGCACAACTTCAGAGTGCTAAAATTTGTGAATAAAAATACTGGAAGGATTACATGGAGGAAGAAGGAAATGAAAGTTTACAAAAGGCAGGCAGTGTACGTACGACATAACACTGAGGCGCTTGCACGTAACATTTGTTGCCGTGAAATATCAGTTAAGTATTACTTTTCTGACAGTGTGTCTGTATTCTTGCCTTAGTTATCCGGCTTGCAAATCGCATCTTCCCTGAGTCGTATTATTTGTTATCTGTGGCCTGCCCGGATCTAAAAATGTTTGTCTACATATCTAATAAACAGCAGTATTTTCGGAAAAAGTTGTATAAAAATACGTGTTTTTATTTTTTCTACACTTATTTTCTGACACATTTTTTATTCTAAAAAGAACACAGCGAGGTGTTATTATCAATGTACATTGGTTTTCATGCAAAGTATCCGTGATTCTTGTCATATTAAAAAAAAACTTTAGTTTGTTTGGCAGATTTTCGAAAATATTCAAATATCAAATTTCATGGAAAGCCATCCAGTGGGAGTTGAGTTGTTCTTCGTGGACGGACGGACAGATATTACGAAACTGATAGTCGTTTTTCGCAATTTTGCAAATGCCCCTAAAAATCAGTATAGAAGTAAGTGTCCTTGTGAGAATGCCTACTTTATTTCAATAGGCAGAAAATTCATTTCTGGAGATGGTTGCAAGAATAAGAAATGGAAGTGAAGAAAGTAGGGAATATGTGAAATTAATATTTGTTCTACAAAGATGGAGGAGTAGTTTCTTGATCAATTGAAAGAACTATGCAACTACTAAAGGCGTCTGTCAAGGAAGGAGTTTGCGAAATTCGCATATAAATTGGCCAAAATTATGATTATCTGTCACAGGTTTAGTAATGAAAATAAAGCTGTTGGGGAGCACTTTACCTCAGTTCAAGAGGAGGCATCTTCGTTTACGCTTGTAACACACACAGTCCACAAGTCTTATGAGTGCACCTGCTTGCTCAGGTGACGGACATTCCTCAGCGTTGGATCGCCGAAACTGCTAAGATAAAGTCACTGACATTGCTACCTCATCAGCTAGCAGTGATCATCCCAATGCAGAAGTCGTGAAAACATCTCCCCACTTCCTGGCGGCAGGCATTATATCCTCATGTCAAGAAAGTGATAAAATTGAACAAGACAGGCAAATTAAACCAAAGTTTGTGGGGCGTTCGGGTGTTATTTATCTGTTCTCGGTTATCCTAAAAATCTGTTTTCATTTCACTCGAAGAGAGGGCTATACGGCGATTTAATTTCGCCGGTAACAATAAAATGTAAGTAGAGCTTCATGTAAGTTGCCTTTTATTTTGCCCGATTTTCAACAAATTTGGAGTTTCTCGAAACATTATCATAAACGTCCCCAATATCACATTTTATGAAAATCCACGCTGTTAAATGCAGACAGAACGACGAACGTGAAGTAGGTAATTAGCGCTTTTTCCAAATAGACGAAAGAGTCAAAAATTAACTTAAGTCCTTTCAAGAAAATGTTTGGATGCACAAGCAAGCAGAGTCAATAAAAGCAGCAGAACATTCAAACGAATAAACAGCCAGCTAATACATCGAACGGATGTAAAAAGAAACTGTGTTCAGGAGGAAAATCAACGCCTAGGACAAAAGAGAAAACACTGAGCACCATTTCCGAGACAGTGGGACCTGCAAAAGAGCCCTGATACTGAAGGAATTGTTGATAGCTACAGATGTGTCTCCTGTAAATACGCTGTATGGGCTTGTGCTGATTTAAATGATTAGAATAAATTAATTTACTCTTGCCTGTACTACCGGCTAAGATTCTAAAACCAACACAACAAGAAAAAAAAACATTTTTATTTTTTCTTAATTCAAATTATTACAACCTGTTTATTCATTTGTAATAATATTGTAATAATAACGTAGTTGTATACTGACGCTAATATCAGTTTAATAAAATAAAAAATGCCCAGGCTCCCGGACTTTCCCCTACAATTATATTTCAACTACATTATTACGGTACAAAATAACGCAAACATATGCTTAATAAACATGTCCTGACCGACTTTCGTTTATGGGCAGAATGCACACTTGGCAGGCGTGCTCAACAAACTTACTGCAACACCCTTGATACTTACATTTTCAAGCTAAAAACTGTTAGGTCAACTTCGAACACGGTTTGAAATTTTGCTTAGGTCACGCGCATCTTTCCGTTCAACAGTACCAACACTAAACACAAATTTTATGAAAAGGAACAAATGTGAAATTTAGCATCAAAGCTTGAAGATACGAGTAGAGGCGGTTATAAATAAGACTCCTCGCATTCTTAAACCCTTCATGAGATTTGCATGAGAGACACCCTCATAGGGAGGTCCTTCTCTCTCTCTCTCTCTCTCTCTCT
>JGI20169J29049_11449414_pt1 | contig 15199 bp, 4 predicted proteins | sample TergutNc150P1_FD_29049 | JGI IMG/M metagenome (IMG submission 29049) | reverse complement strand
CACCAAACAGACGTCACCACCGTCCTGCTGGTGGATAATACAGGGCGACATCGAGATGGTCGGTTCCATAAAAAGGCTGTCGGTCTTTTAACATCGACAGCGCGTACATTTGTCCAAGAAGGTACGACCACCGAGTTTGCAACACAGGTCGTAGGCACGACTCTTGACAACGGCCGTCTCTATGCTCAGGTGGTTACCACTAGCTCCAGAGTGCTCTACCACGGTGATACTAAGGGTCGAGACAAGACTCGCACAAATCTTGATGAACTGGCATTCCCACCCATAACTCTCGTGGCCGATATAACACGTCCCACAAAACCAATCCAAGTTCTCCCTTCTCACATCGGAGATTCAGTCATAAAAGTCGAGCCATTTAGTTATGCCAAATCAGGTAACATCTACCAGACTGCCCTAAATGAAGAGCACACGCCTCATTCTAGATACATTGGGGAAAACACCAGAGCGGGCGGTAATGTTATAAGCACATCGGCAATCAACCATAAACCGTCTGGCACGCATCAGGAGCCTGAAGTAGACAACAGAGATGAGCTAGAAGAATTATTCTTGCAAGCGAAGGCAAAGAAGCTCGTGAACAAGTACTACCCTCCAACTAAAGATCACGAAGAAGATTCCGAGAACCTCTTGAAAGCTAAACGGATGGAATACTTCAACAAGAGAAATACGGGAGACGCTGGAGAAGGTCAAGATTCTGAAATAAACGGCGTAAATCCTGCTAGAGTTGTGCGACCACTGGATGGTTTACCGACATTCACGGTTCGTCATGAGTTTGCTCCAAGTGGATTTTCGGTAGATGACAATGAGGACTCAACTGAAAGCCACAGTTTAGAGACAACCCTTCGAAGCAATCGGTTCAGATCAGGGAAAGCTTTCGTTGGAGGAAACAGGATGGAACATCGGAAACTAGACACTGTGACATATTTGGGCTTCTCTGATTTCACAACTACAGTCGGGGACACTGTAATAATATTCATGCCTCACACAAAGGCTGTTGGGGGAGTAAATCAAGGTAGAAAAGCGACTTCAATATCAGGAGATGCAACGCTAGCCCCGGAGTTGCAGCGCGATAATACAGAACACCCCGTGTCTGTTGTGACTAGCGTCAAAACATTTATGTCTCACACTCCTGGAATGGTTACTCGGACGATCACAGGTCATTCACTCAGCATGCAAACTGCCTTGCCGACCATGGTGGTGCTCCCAGAAACATCATCTCGATCAGTCACAATCCGCCGCGACCACAAAGCTCTCCAGTCAGCTCAAGTTGTGGAGCCAATAACCGAAAACCCACTAACTGATTTCGAAGACGCAGCTCAATATTTAGCTCATGAACAGTTTGAAATGGCTGAGAAAACACCACCAACTCCAGCACAAGATTTAATTACGGAGCCTTTTTTCGGCATCGATACTATTGATCCGTCGTCAGTTTCTTATGATGACAAACTCCAGCCTTCCATTGAAGATGTTGTTGGATCTAGCCCCACTGATTCTAGCACTGAAGACAATGGGATTCAAGCTACAGATTCTTTATCGTCATTTTCTACTGCCCAGACTCAGTTGTTTGATACCGGTGGTGCTGAATTTCCTTTGGGATTAATAAAAGTCATTGGTGGTACCGAGGCTCTAAATGGAACCACTACTTTATTCACTTCCCTAATATATGGAACGTATGTTAATGGAAATTATGCCCAGGTCATACACTCAACGTCAAGTATATTCTTCTACATTGATCAGACCAAAGTCGATATGACGGATGCACACAGATCCATACAACCTACTGCTGTCGTAGACACATCACAGAAGTCTGTCGCCCATATTATAAATATGCTTTCAGAAACACCGTTGAAAGTTGCTGAAGAGACAGAAGGAACAATGCCACCGACAACTTCACCTCTAACAGTAGATTCCAATAACGAAATACCTCAAACGACAGAAGGTAACACCATTACTACTGCTGAAATATTCACCACAGAAGGTGACAGTAAAACCTCACAGGATGAAATTTGGAGAACAACACCGACGGAAGAAACGACAGATTCCGATACATACTCTATTAATGAAGTAGAAACTGGAAGGAAGATAACCACGAAACCAAAAGAACAGACCACTGGTGAAAATGACACAAAGAATAAACAGAGAGAAAGGGAACCTCATGCAACAGAAAGTGACGGTCGACAACCTGAGAATTCAAGAACGCCTCCGTCTTCAGCCACTGGTGGCCCAATAACACAGCTCATACCCACCACAGTTTATAAGACTTTTACGTATCTTACGACGTTTTTTATCCCTGCAGAAGGTACATCGACAACGACGTCTGTAAGATCTAGAGAAGTTACTAGTGCCGAGAAAAGTTACATAACACGAATATTCAGTCCTGATGCTGAAACAAGCACAGAAGAGACACGCTCCATAATAAGCAGTGCGATAGAGCCATCCAGTATTGCTCCTTCACCAACCGCTTCATTAGCAGACGAAGAAAGTTTGTTTACTACACCTGAAACAACAAATAAGGATGAAGTAAATACAATAACTACACCAAACTTACCGGAAGAAAAGACGACAGTAATACTTGACGAAATAAAAGTTACAACACCTACACCAAATATTCCAGAGGATAATGTTCAAGGCGAAGAGGACGAGATTGAATTAATATTCAAAACTCTCTATACTACATACACATACCTTACGACTTTCTTCGAGGAATACACAACAAGTGTTTCCAGTCGAGAAGTGGTTGTTACAAATGTAATTACATCTACTGTAGACCGAAGTTACATCTTGCACGCATCTGATCCAGCTGTTATTGGGTTGTTAGCCCAAGAAGATTCTCTCGTAACACCATCAACAGACTCATCACTGTCTATAGAACCAACTCCCACAAGTGTCGGTGCAGGAAGGCCAACAACGAAATACTTCCCAGATTTGGCTACAAGCTCTGATAACGATTTTTTTTCTGCCGTAATAGAATCTGTAGATGTTGAAAAAGAACTAGCAACGTCGACGCCCACGTTAGATAAATATGGAGAATCGGGAATATCTGACAAAGAACTGAAAACTTACTATACTACTTACACATACTTCACAACTATTTTGGTTGACGGTGAAACTGAAATTTCAAGTAGAACAGAGATATATACAAATATTGTAACGCCTAGTGGTCTGCTTTCAAGTCCAACTGTGTCCAGGATCGAACCTACAATATCGCTTCGTGAACCATTATTTGAGAAGGACTCAGACCTAGATGTGGTAGACCAAGTTGAATCTCCTCGAAAGTCTGACCTCTACCCAAATATCGTTGAGTCTTCTCAAGATATTAATCATATTAAAACTCCGGTATTAAAATCTACACCCTTTTATTCATACAGCAGCACGATTTCTCGCTCACATAAATCCCCGAGTTACGGAACTGAAAGTTCACGTGTAAATTCTGTAGATGTGGACGATGAAGAAAATAGCATTTTCCCAAAAAATACACCGAGAACTGATAGTAATTATGCAACCATATCAAGATCACGTAACAGTGCTATCATTCAGACTGTATTAGAAGAAACTGCATCGTCAAAGTCTCCAATAGCATCCCGAGAAGCAGAGAGTGTTATAAGCAGCACACCAGTGGCTGTAGCTTCATCATTAGTTTCAGACAAACTTGCTGTTGTCGAGACAATGAGCACTGATATGAAGAGCAGCAGCTCTGAGGGAGGCAAAGTTATGATGCTGGAGAAAAGAAACGACAGGCATCCGTTATTTGACGACCAAATTAGCTCGGAAAGCAATACAGAGGAGCTTGAGCCATCTCCAACTTTGCTTCTTCAGACGAGCTATACGACATTCACATACTTCACTACAGTCTATAAGGGTTCTTCGAGTGATGTCGTCAGCCGTTTAGAGACGGTCACCAATGTCGTAACAGAAACAATAACCCCCTCAGCGGCTCCAGCAACAATTGCGCCAGAAGATGCTACTCTGCCCATAACATACTTCACAACGTTCACTTATTGGACAACATTATTTAAAGACGGCAGTACTGTGGTTACAAGCAGAGAAGAAACAATCTCAAACACAGTGACACCCACCGTGAACCCTTCATCGTCGAATGCAAGTGTCTTAGAAATCACCACAACCCCAACATCAGAAGAAATAACTGTCCCATCATCCTCTCCTGCTTTAACAGAACCAGTGACCTTCTATACCACTTACACTTACTTCACCACTTCTTATATTGGTAACAGTACTGTTTTGAATAGCCGACTTGAGACCGTGACGAATATTGTAAATGAAGTTTCCAGTGATGTAATAGGCCGCGCTATCGGTAGTGGTGCAACCAGGCAGAATGTTCTTGAGCCAGCGACGAAAAGTTCGACGCCCGTAAAGTCGTCCTTGCCACTGCAACCAACTGGCCTTCTGTCGACAATTCTAACTAGTGAAGTAAACGATGGAACCACAACATTATTCTCCACTGATGTATATGGTACATTCATAGACGGCCTATATGCACAGGTGCTAGAAAGTTCCACTGAAATAGTCACCCCGACTCCAGTCTTTCCAGACAAACTGAATCTCGTTTTGAAACCTACGGGGGTTGTGTCCCTGCATGAAGGCAGAATTGTAGATGCTGATGGAGTCAGCACAACATATTTCACTACTAAAGCCATCGGAACGTACATCGACACTCTCTACGCAGAAGTGATTGAGAGCACAACATCCATTAATGTAAACACTGAGAGACAATCTGTTCTTGCAGCAATAAGCCCAAGTACAACGGAAGGCGTAAAAGTACAAAGAACTGGACTGGTTCGTATAGTTGAAGGTTCTATAGTTAAGGACCAGACTACGACGTTTTATGAATCCAGGGTAGTGGGGACATTGATCGATGGGCGATACGCGCAAATCATTGAAAGCACTTCCAGTTTCAAAGTAGCTGTCACACCCACTTCTGCTCCCGGTTCCAGGGTCAACGAAATCGCTGCTACAGCAGCTCTAAGCCCGTATGTCTCTGTAACCCCAACGCTGTCTTCAACTACGTCACCCACACCGGCTGTTATAGAGAGTTCGCTAAGTGAAGGAAGCGGCACCAGCGAAAGCGAAACGGAAGATGATGGAGACAACGGAGAAGATACCGAAGGTGATGAAGATGCTAGTAAAAACCGCAAGAAATCAAGGTTGACATTTTCAACAAGAAAACGGACCTTCACGCCTCAAATCAGACCATTCGCTTCAAGAAATAGGCCAACCTTTAACCCCAAGAGAAAGACGGCAATAGGCAGCAGTGCCACAACAATTACGAGGGCAACAGTTACGCCTACTATAACAGCAACACCAGCCGCAAAAACGGAAATAAACGGCAATGGAAAGGGTAGGTTCAACAACAACAGACGCGGCAGTTCTTCCGGTTTGTACAAGACAAACTACAGTGACATCAGAGCAACACCTTCTGGGACAACAGGCTCAAGAAAAACTTCCCGCTCACGAGGAACCACTGGAGGTGGAACTTCTTCATCTTCTACTCACTACACTGGTCGAGGGCGTAGTTCTGTAGGAACATCTCGCCTATATGCAACGTCGACACCTGGTCAGACTGGAACGTCCAGAAGAGGAGGATTTTACAGAAGTTCCTCAAGTAGAAGCGCAGTATCCTCGGATTACCCATCAAGAGGTTCCACGATTGGATCCCATCAGGGGGCAAGTAGCTCTCGCTTCCGTATTCGACCCACTCATTCGTCGATTCTCGGAAAAATCAGTAGTACAGCCTTTACCACGCCCTCGACCGACGAAACTTTGGAACCCGAAGATGATGCCACTACCGTCATAACTGATGAGACGCCACACTTCACTGACGATGAACAGGATCCACCAACTCAGCCAATATCCACTACTACAGAATCTTCCCGCAGGAGCAGCAATCCTCTATTACGATTTAGGCGGCCACCTACACTGAGAGCTCCACAAACAACAAGCACCACTCCGAAACCAACTACAACACAGTCTTCGAGACGAAGTCCATTGTTACGAAGACCAGCAAGTGAAAGAGGATCTATTACTACCAGATCTCCTACCAGTAACAGGTATAACCCTGTGACTAACAGACAAAGGCCTGCAAATAGTCTGTTCCCTCCTAGAGGATTGCTAAAGAAACCAGAAAAAGATGACGAGGAAGACAAGAAAAAGGAAGGTGAGAATGAAGGCGAAGAAGAAGAAGATGAACACGAAGAAACCAGAGAGGAAAAAGGGGATGATGGGGACATTGGTGATAATGAGTACGATGGGTCTGAAACTACAGAGTCAAAAGAAAAACCAAACAATTCGGCCAGTAGACGAAGCGACAAAGCATATAACCCCGTTCACATCCGTCCATTTGTAGGCTTCAGTCGTAAAACACGTACAAAGAGACAAGCAGAGTATGGCACTAAAAGTGGCACTGGATCTACGCGAAGTTTCACTCCTCGGTATCGCCGCCCTGGATTATCAACTCGAAGCCCACAGGAATCCGTTGAAGACCCGGAATTTGTTCAGGACACAACGAAATCGACGTCGTCAAATCCCGCGAGGTTTACACCTCGACCACGAACTTCTGCATCGACGCAACCTAGAGTGAGACCTACATCAGCATCTGCAAATATTGGTAGATCTCAATTTACGCTTAGAAAGGAAGATACTACTACAAACAGTCGCGCAAACTTCAGGCGCCCTACAACGGCTCCACCAAGAAGACGAACAACGAATAACAAACCGCCTGAACCGACGGCATCAGCACAGAGACCCAAACCGCCGAGGCTTAGAACTCAATCAAACAATCGCCAGTCTGAAGCCACGACATATGCACGGTCCACCTCCCGCCGTAACCCCAACACGAATAGAAGAGGATCGACCAGAACCCGATACCGGGGAGAGACTTCCGACTTTGATACGTACACCTACTCACAATCAAGCTTTGATGGAACTATAACGGTGACCCATCGCATCCCCACTGAAGTCACAATCCCTGTCGTGAATGGGCGAGTCACAGAATATCGTAATGTGATCACTGCTAGTGCAAGCACGGAGGTGTTAGGACCACATCAGTACACGGTGTCAACAGCTAAGGATGGTAATACAGTCCTGTATCTGACAAGTGAAGTTACTGGTACCTTACCAGGTGGAGTCACTGAGATTACACAGTTTGTAATACACGAAACGCCAACCACTAGTGTAATATTTACACCAACAACAATTAGAGGACACAAAACCTCTTATTCCCATATTGTACCAAGCACTGTGTACGATGTTGAACAGGTTGTTAACACCCTGCAACCACAAATATCACCTAATGCACCACTGGCAAATATTTTATTGTCTCAGCTTTTATTGGGTAACCTTGGTTTACAACCAAACTTAAATCCTCTTCTTGCTCTCAACAATCCTGGGTCACCGCCAAGCCCTACAACAGAATTCAAGACAAGGCAAACTACTTATGTTACCACAGTTACTAAGGGAATGTCTACAATTATTCCACTAACATTCCGAGGAAAAGAGATACTTACCACTATCGTGGACAGCTCAACTGAGGTAATTACCGCAACAGAATTTATTACAGACACAATCGTTGTTACACCAACTGCTGCTTTGAATGCTGGTAGTAACCAACTTAATTCTTTGCTACTGCCTGCATTGCTTCAGGCACAGTTGTTAGGTGGACAAACCCAGCAACAGCCAATAACATCAAATCCTCTCCTAGCTGGTCTTCAGCAGCAAATAAACCTGCAGGAAACGAAGCCAGTCCACGACATTTCACTAGAAGACATAGCCTCTGAACTTCCATTCAGACGTCGGCAGAGACCATCTGACGATACAGACAGGCTTGCTAGAGATTCTGAAAAGGAACTTCTTGATGATGATGCTGTGCAGAATGTTAAGGAAGAAGAAAATGGAAGAGATAACACATTCAAGACTTCAAGAAAGAAATCAAGAACAGATAAGAAACCTCCTGATCCACCACCAGTACCAGCAGAAACAAGTGTTGTAACCCTGTATGTTTCCGGACGGCGTCCTGGTGAATTCAGTACTGTCATCTCAACAGTAACTCTTGGTGATGACAGTTCTGCTGTTATTAAGAAGCGAGAAGTTGAATTTGTTGCACCTGAGATGTTCACTGTGGAGGCATCACAAGTGCCTGAAATTGGAGGTTCTTTTCCTACTTCTGATGATGATGGTTACCTAGAACATTACATCATGTCTGCAATGAATGAGGTATCTGATCAAGACAGTGAAATTGAAACACAGAGTCTGGAAAGTATTATTGGTGATGTCAGCAGTTATGTCTCATCAGTTATTGATAACTCATCACCATCCAGTGAGCTTCATGTATTAAAATCTTCCTCAACTGACAATCCAACATCCTTCTCAACAGAAAACAAGAAAAAAGTATCTATGAAGAAAATCATTGCCTCTGCTTTCAACACTAGCTCTTCTGCCGGTCATTTTTTATCCAGTGGCCCCGCTGAGTTTGCCCCACTCAAGCGGAAGGTCAAGACTCAAGAAAATAGGGGCATGCTTAACATATCAGGTAACAACAAAGAGAACACAAGCAAAATAAATATACAGTTACAACCTGAATCTAGAAACAGCACACTAAAAACAGTTATTAAACAAACAGGAACCTTGAGGAAGAAAAGAAACACTGAAGTCAGTTTGGGAGGAACAGATGATGGTGAGGTACTGTCAAAAATGTCGTCTCATCAAAGGAGAAAAGTCAGAATTAAAGTACCAATAAATAGAAAGAAACCAGATGAAGATAAAAATGTGAATACAGGAGAAATTTTAACATTGTCAGAAGCACAACATAGAGTCAGAATTTCTAATATGGACATTGGTGCAGAACATATTAACAAACATGGACAAGGAGAAGTTCCTCCAACTCCTGAATATGGTTCAAGGATGGTAAAGGTAATACGTGGGCCTGGACAAACAAATTTAAGTTCTGATGAAGATACAAACAGTCACCAACGAAGAAGAGTAGTGATAACACGCCGCAAGAAACCAGAACATTCCACAGTTGATTATGTCCTTGAAGACATTTTCATATCAAGATCTGTACCCACAGACAATACCCTAGACAAAGTCAATAATGGTCTTGTCATCACAACATACCGACCAACGAGAAACCTATTTTTCACTAGTGGTAATACAGCTGTTGATGAGCGAGATCTGTATCTGGTGCCAACTACTGTAAGAGGAGACAAAGTCATCATGAAGACAACACCAAGTCGTAGGCGTGTTGTGGTTACAAATAAACGGCCTATTGTTGTGACACCAACTCATAGGCGTCGCATTGTGGTTACAAAAAAGAGGCCTGTTTCACAGTCTGAAATAGACATTCAGCCAACATATGTCATCCCTGGCTCAATGTCTACTTTATACTCATATAAGTACACTGTGCTGAACAGAGATAAAGGACTGAATACTGATGCAGAGAACGTGGTTAAAGTTTCGCAGATATTCATGAGTGGAGAAATTAAACAAAGAGTCTATGATGGTACACCTTCTGTAGAAGAGAGCAAGAAGCACGGATATGATAAAGAAACCACCATTCCATTTAAAACAGAAGCAGCACTGGTGAAATCAATGACTGAACAAGACACTGATGCTTTAATTTCAACACAAGCAAATGACAAAGAGCAGGATTCAACTCCTTCCAGCAATCTTTCATTTACTGAAGTGTCTACATCCAAACTTATAACTATTCCAACCCCGCAAATTGAATCGTCATTTTATGTGCCCACTCGTAATGTTGAGTATGAGACACCATCTTTCAAAGTGTCAACACAAAGTTTACCACTTGCACCATCACCACTGAAGATTTCAATGGTCACTGTCACTGATAATGAGACAATCAAACCACTAAATTTTACTTCTGTAAAGGAACCAGAAAATGATTTTGAATCTACAAGCACAGAAGCAGACATAGGTGTAGGGGAACACAATAATCACATACCAGTGAAGAAGAAAGAAGGTCATGAGAAAGATACAAAGTATTATCAAAAACATGACAACAGAAACACCATGGCCACAGATGAAATTACAACTGCATCAACAAACACAACCAATGACAGTTTACTTTCACTAACAGGAGAAAATTTATTTGATGGTCCACGGTTTATCCATCCAACACGCTTCAGCATTACCAGGCGACCTGGACGTACAAAGACAACTTTCGCAGGTAGACGCCGTACATCCACCCTGACACCATCATCTACAGTTGGCAGTCACAATACCCACAGCAGTAGTGCTAATAACAAGTCTTCCTACAGAAGTAGACGCCCCACAACCCCTTCCAGAACATTTGGACGCAGTTCAAAAGCCCACGTACATCTGTATACAACACCAACAACCAATATTTTTACTGCAGCAACATCATCAAACTCTGAGGACATTCCTTCTTATAGTCTGTCACATTCTCCCTCAAACACCCTTATTGATGACAGTTCCATAAAGATGCCCACAAATTCTGAATCTTCTTTTGAGAGCTTGCCCATACCTTTATCAGCATCAGTAGTCCTAGAAACCACAGCCAGTTCCCCAACACTTGTACCAGACATCAGCTCAACAGTTGTGCTGGAGACAATGACATCAACAAGACTGAGAACGTACACATATATTGTGACTCGAGTGGCTGGTCAGGAGCAAGTGGTTACATCCACCACAGAGGTGAAACCTCATGTAACAACCATCGTTGTAACAAAGACACTGCCCGTGCTAGCCACAGGTGAGTCCTTCTCCTCTTCACTTTCTCTGTTCTTATCTCCCACCTTTCATACTCATCATTTTTGTCATATCTATGATATTCATAGGTCCATTTCTTACATGTTCTTTCCTTTTGTTTGTTAAAATTCCTGCCTTTGCTTCTACCTGTAGTTTCTGTCCCCATACTTCTGTAGTCTATACTGTGTCGTTTTATCTAAACATGTTTGCAGGTTTCTGAATTGTAAATTTCATACTGTCTGTCTGTTATGATTTTGTAAGCTTGTGTCTATCAGTGTACATTTTCATTTCAAATTGGGTTTTTTGTCTTGAAATTTGTATTTTTTTATATACAGTTACACAGATTACAAGTTTAAAGCATTTGTGGGTATATCTTTACAATATGGGGATCAATTACATATGCCTGTTTTGCTTGCATAATATTTTTACAGGGTTTTGATATTTATTGGCAGACACCTGTAACTATCTTAGCAAACAATTATAGCTCTTAGTACAGTACTTGAATATATTTTTATATTTTTGCAATAAACCAAATTAGGTATCAGTTCTGACTAGGTTAGGTGGTTTAAATTATATTTGTACTGGGTCTAGTAATAATATACAAAAAGAAATGTGTGAGAATGTTGGCAATATGTGTCATGTATGAGTATTCATATGATACAGAGGGTCAAGTATGTGGTCCTCACACTGTGAAGTTGTTCCCACATTGTTAAAAAATTGTGTAATGGGACCCAAAGCTGACAACAGTTGAAAAGGTTTATACAGGTAGAGTTGGAAGGAAGATATGGAACATCGTAATAAACAGATTTCTTCAAACTTACTGCTGATATGAGACTTCCCTGTGTCAGTACTGTCAGTACAGCAAATATGAATATTGTGAAATTCTTGCAAGGAAGAATGGAATTAAAATAACCCCTGTAACACTATGGCTACAGAATCCAAGCACCAACATATAAAGTCTGTGGATACTACCACAGAACTGATGAAAGGCCTCACATACTAGTTTGCCCATTTCTGAGTTTGTAGGTGCATGGTGCATTTACATGCTGCAGTACTACATAGCGCAGAATCAACAGCAGTGTTTGATTCAGTGAATTTTAAAAACAGTAATCTGATGTGATTCATCTGGGGACATAAGCAGAACACAGCAGTTACAACTGAATTGTTAAAAGTCATTCCAGTCATTTCTTGTACAGTGTCTGTCACATCATTTACCTACACTGACTACTTTATGAAGCATGGGTCTCCAGCATGACTGCAAAACTGTGTGTTAGACATTTTTATGAGCAATGACTTTATAATTTCTATGACCTTATAGGTAAAGAACAATATTATCTTCACAGTCTCACAATATTCATGAATAGCACAGTTATATCAAACATCAGACTCACACCAGAAATGCTTCACATAACCTATATAGTTTGCTCATGGTTTTACAGATTTTCTCTGGGTAACCAATAAATCTACCATTGCTACAGTCCACAACTTATGACTTATGAGCATATGCTTGTAACAAACATTTTTAATTTTGTTTCTTACCTTCCAACAAACAGAATACCATAACTAGAGCAGTTATCTTGATTAACACCAACTTCATCTATATATCACAGTAATGAAATCATGTCAACACTGACTTCAAGAAAATTAGTGTAACTAAAGTAACAACACAAAGATATTCATGTAGTTCTCCAAATCTTGGTTCCTTCTCCACAAGTTCTCTAATTAACACCAATATCACTGACATGTGCAGTATATTTACTCTATTAACAGCTAAAACAGCTGACAGTCACTGATAAGAACATAAAAAGGAGGAAGAAGAAAAAAAGAATGAATGAATGAATGACAGAGAGGAAGGAAGAAGTTCAGTAAAAAATGAAAAAAAGAATGAGTGAATGAATGAATTGAATAATAAATAATTTATTCAATCAATCAATCAAACTGTATGACCAGCAGGAAATTTTGTATTTGTGTCTTAATAATTTATGAAGGAAAGAAGGAAAAGATTTTGATTACACCACTTCTTCTTAAATACTGAATTTCTCTCTGGAAACCAATGGGCATAAGGCTCATACTAAATATTGACAATTTTGTTGCAAGATGATATGTCATCCCTGTCATTGTCATCAATATCACCACCACCACCACCACCATTATAATTGTAATTATCATCATTGCTACTGTTATTGTTGCCATTGATAGCATTGATGTGCTGATGTCACTAATTGTCTTATTATCCAAATTTTTAAATAAACTTTTAATGGAGGCAGCTAGCACAACTTAAATTTTAATGCCTGTGAAATACAAAACACACTAACTATGAAGAAAATTAATATTATAATATATTTCTCTATGAGCTTTCACTTTATTGAAAGCTTATGGTAACAGTGTGCACTCATTACAATGTTCTGTCCATACAAAAATTGTGCAAAAATTAACAATATTTGCTCCTGTAGAAGTGAGATAACTACTTACACTCCAACTAATACACAGTCATATAGGCACAATGATTCACAGATTTGCCTTGATATCAGGAGAAAGCCACAAAAATACATGTCAAGAAAAACATGTAGCCAGGTTTGCTACATATTTAAGTGAATCACACAATTATATATGTTCATAGATTCTGTAAGTCTGTGAGATATTTGCACCAGAAATGGCCTGCAAAACATACAGAATATTGAGGTTGTCCCTCAGGTGGAAATATGTATATTAATGATTTATACAAGAAACCAGTTGTCATGTAAGATACAATTTAGGTAACACCTTCATTTGGTAAATCCTTGAATGTTCCCTTCAGAGTTGCCAGTCAAGGGGCGTGGACTGAACATGAATGGTATGGGAGAGGCAAGATACAATCTTGCTACTAAGGTGATGAGTAATGGTGTGGAAGTAATTGTTGCTGGTGATAGAAGCACCTTGCCAGGGGAACCGGAAGTTCTTCGTGTACTATCCAGCTCCATGTCTCGGCCAATCACGTTGGCACCTAGCACACTCACAGATCATATGGTTCTCTTCCTACCACATGAGAGTTCTCAGGTAAGTAAGCAATCTTAACACTCAATATATTTCATCTAAAAGATGGCCTATAGGTTCAATGACTGCAGTTTAATTCTTGGCAGCCATATTTTTATCACCGCTACTTACACACTGGATCTGAGACTCATCTATTTTGTGAACAGAGGGTAACATGGTCTTTGTCCACAGGGGAAAAGTAGTCACAGCAGAAACCAAACATTCACTTCCATCTAGTACTGAGGTAAAGATATGTGGACCATTATTTCCTTTGGCTGCACACACATTCATGGCATGTTTCCAAGCCCCCTACCAGCACCTTCCTCTTGCACAAATGTCCAGAGCATCTAACAAAACTACAATGGAAAATTTGTATACTGCAGCTATATGTATTATCATGATTGAAGTTAAGTGTATAAAACTATCATTTTACAAGGAATTCATTATTGTAACTGTGATGCCTGTATCTTTTAGAATGCTTTCTCATGTTTAGGAGATGTTTTTGAGTCCCATATGGATGTTGATGATTATTTTCATCTTGAACACAGTGCCATAGACTTGTGCAAGTCAGGCAGCATGATGTTCCTGCAGAACTTCTTTATACTTAAAAGAAAATTAATATGATTCCAAACACATGCCTTTAACCCTTTAAACTCTGAGTTAAATCCCATCTGCCATCTGCTGGCATTATTAGGAGTTCACCATATTCTCCATGTTAGCAGGATAAAGGTTAATCCCCTTGCTCTGTTAATACTGAATGTGAATTATCACATGCTTTGCTCTTTCACACCATTAATTTACCTTGTGCACATGTAACTCTTATCATATATGGAATAATGTTTGTCATACTCATTACCATGATGTGAGTCATAAGTAATCATATTTTGCATCAATTTCCAGAATCATAAATGCTTTAAAATTTTGCACCAGTATTTAACATACCATTGCACAATTCTGCCCAGGAAAATCCATAAATATACAGTTAATTGTAATTATAATTACAAATATTCTAAACATTGTGTCAGAATCACTGGAATATATAACCATTAATTTATTTTTACAATTGAGAAACTGCAACAGCCATACAAATTTCACTGTAAGCCTTGCCTGAAGGACATGCAAAGTCAATGAATTTCAGTGAGGCAAAAAGCCAATTGAATCCAGTTCACCAGCAAAAACCTTCTTCCTTTATTATCAAAGGAAAATTAAATCATGTTATTTTACCTGCATAAATAAATTCAAATATACGTTTATACATACTACATAGTACATTTCCTTTAGTTAACCCTTTAAAACCCGAATTAAATCTCATCTGCTATTTGCTGGCATTATTAGGATCTCACCATTTTTTCCATGTTAGCAGGATAAGGGTTAAATTATTAACCTTTAGGCGACTAATGTCATATATATATGGAGCACCCATTCTTGATGTTTC
>JGI20169J29049_11449438_pt1 | contig 15993 bp, 12 predicted proteins | sample TergutNc150P1_FD_29049 | JGI IMG/M metagenome (IMG submission 29049) | reverse complement strand
GTGTGTGTGTGTTTTTCCCCCGACTTTAACATACTTATTGCCCATAATTTAAATTCATTTTATAGGTTTTGATGATGGTGTGACATACTTTTGAAGACTGATTTTAGACTCATCCATTGCCCCATTTTATTAAAACCACTTTGTTTTGAAGGTGTATTCTGTTTTCATCTTCAGACGAACAGGATTAAAACTCAAACTTTAACTGTCGAGTTCTGTTGGGTCTCAAGCCAATTTTTTAAAACTAATGCTTTTAATAAACTGGGATGATGATGATGATGATGATGATGATGCAGTATTTACAAATGATAACCTAATTTTTCTGTTATCCATGTTGAAGCTGTGGAAAGCAGTTCCATGGATTGGCTCCCTCCACATGTCTCTGAAGCTGTAATGCTTTCCCCTCCAACTTACTTTCCTCTGTTCTGCTTGACTCATCTAGCCATTTTGTGGACAGTGAATGTTGGCAGTGATAGTCTTTGCTAAGCAGTAAGTTATGTGGGATTGTTGACAAACAAGAGAAATCTAGAGGGGAATACTATACAAGGGAAGGAAGGAGGTGAAGCCTTGACTCTACCTACCTTCCATGGCACCCTTATGTGTGACCTGGGTGTAGTGAGTCAGTTTCATGCAAAATTTGTTTATATTTTAGCTTACTTATGTTTGTATCATAATTAAATTAAACAGTACATTAGAAACCCTGAAACATTTATGGAGCTGGGCAACACCAAACTTGACATAAGAGTAGTTTATTCTCGCCTTTCCTTGTAGTTGTATTTTAGTTCCGTGCTTCATAAGGAGCTGCCTGAGGGCATAAAACGTGCAATCCACTTAACAGTGGTTGTTATGTGTTGCGGTAACCCTAACTTTGACGTTGATAACGATGGACACATCATTTTGGTAGTATCTACTGTATTAGTTCTTGGATATTTGATGCTTTAATAAGAGAAAAGTACCTTGTGTCTTTTGTTGCCAAGATAATGATAATGCCAGTAATGATTCATTTTTTGGTGGTGTAAAAATTATAAAAACCATTGTCATTTTATTTCTCAGAATAAAGTTCATGAAAGATCCTGTTATATCTCTATTTGCAACCATTTTGTTTCAGTTTTGTGTGTTTTCCTTTTTGGTGATTTTACTGGCAACATAAGCTGAATCAGTTGCTTGCCTTTGGTATTTATTTTTAACTATCCAGATATGACTTACATGTTCTAAAGTTAATGAAGTTTGAAATAAAATACAAAATCATGAACGTGAATGGAACTGTATGATTTTATTATACCACTATCTTCAGGTCCTTAAATATTGTAGGGTGTTATATGGCTTTGTCTAAATGTTACTGTAATGAGCTTGGATAAAAGGAACAACGTTGGCTGTGGAGCAAAGAGATAAGGCAGATCATGTTCACTTGGCAGACGCCATATAGGCCTTACTGTCCGGTGACATTCAGGTCTCTGCCACCAGCCTGTGCGGGTCATATAAACATACGCACTATGAGGCAACATTAATAGGGGCCTGCAGTTTGCCGTACATCTTGTAATAACTGACAGTGGTCTGAAGCAAGGAGATTCCTTATTATAATTGCTTTTGAATGCACTGTTAGAAATGGTCAAGTAAAACAGAAGGGATTGAAAATGAATGGAACACATCAGCTTCTGGTCTGTACTGATGCTGTTAATTAATTGAGCAAATGCATACATACTATGAAGAACATAGGAGCTTTGTTAGCTGCTAGTAAGGAGATTGGTCTGGAATTAAATACAGTGAAAACATATATTCGTGCCTCATCAACAGAATAAAGGGAGAGTCACAGCATGAAGGTAGCCAGTCAGTCCTTTGCAGTGTGTTGAAGTTTAAATTCAGGAGATTTGTGCTGCCATTAAATCCAGAATCTTTCATTGTCCTAATTGTTGTCTAAATACATGACTTTGAAAGTTAGCAGAACTGAAATTTTGCCTCTTGCTTGAAATGGGTGTGAAACTTGGTCTTTCACATTAAGGGAAAAACATAGGCTGGGAGTGTTTGAGAACAAGCTGCTGAGGAAGATATTGGGCCTGAAAAGGAGAAAGTAACACAAGGGTGGGGAAGATTTCATGATGAGCTCTGTGATTCAAACTCCTTGCTACATAATATTTGAGTGATGAATATGAGGAAAAGATATGCGGGGCGTGCGGCATGTGTGAGAAAGAAGTGAAATCCGTGCAAGGTTTTGGTTCAGAACTCTGAAGGAAATACCACATGGAAGACTAGTTGTTGGTGGGAGGATAATATTAAAAAGGATCTTAAACGTGTAGGATGGAATGGTGTTGGTTTTGATTCTGATTCCAAATGTGGACAAGTGGCAGGCTCTTGTAAGCACAGTAATGAACCTTCTTCTTCTTCCTCTTCTTTTTCTACTTCTTCCTCTTCTTCTTTGATGGCAGTAGAGTCCACTGCAGGCCTTCACCTCCTTAATGAGCTTCTCCTAGTCATCTCTGTTTTTTGACCTCTCTTTCCAGTTTGTAATTTTGCATTTATTCATATCTGTTTGTACACAGTTCCACCATCTGTTTTTTGGTTGTCCTGTTAGTCGAGTTCCCTGAGGATTGTTGTTAAATACTTGGCGGTATTGAACCTTCATGCATCATAAAATGTCGGGAATTTTTTGACTAGCTGAGGCACCATTAACCTCTGAATGATTCTGTTCCATTGAATTATCTATTACCAGAAAATGTATAAATTTTACTGCCATTGCTCTGTTGTTATGTTGCTGATGTTAAACACCAAAGGGCAGTATCGCAAGTTCATGGTTGGTGAAGCAGTTGAAAGATTATATGGCTGGGTGGGAGGTGAGACACAGTCGTCACTGCTTCACAGCACACATTTCTTCAGCTTTCTGTCTATACACATTCTGTGGCATTACAAATATGGAGTTTATTAAGTAAAAGAAATTTACTTCTGTGCCTAATCCTTCTGCATGAATTTGTATAGGAGGGATGGGGATAAAGCTCTGTAAATTTTTAACCTTGGTGCTAGATGGAGGTAAGTGGTCAGTTTACCCCAAGAGCCCAATAAGTAAGAGGCAAACGGACCCCAAACTGGTTTGGACATTGTGGTAAAGAAGAAGGTTTTGTCTGTCCTTGAAATTAAATCCTGGTTATCCATTGTATCTTCGAGCAGTGCCTGAGTCGTCCTGACTCATGAAATGATTTGTTACTGTCCTGAAGCAGTGCTGAAGCTAATTTTGTAAGTTTGCAAATGAAAACAGATGTAAGTAGTGACATAAAATGTCATATGGTTTGTATTACTGACATTGTTATTCAAACTTCTAAAAAGTCAGAGTACAGACTTCTGGGATGTGACGCTGTGTAATTTGGTAGATTACACCAACGCCTCAGAGGGAATGTGTTGCCTCTGACTTCAGGGCAGAGAGGTACCATGCAAATGGATCCAACAAGTTCCTGTTAAATGTTTGCACCTGTCTATCAACGTACTGTAAAAATTGCAATATCCAGCACCTCTGGAACCAAAGGGTTTGGGGATGATAATAGAATGTTATACTTAAGGTGTGTATTTAGTATACCTAACAGCCTCATGTCGGATCTAACCATTAAGTTTTTCACTGGATATTGCATTGTGTTTTCCCCTGCTGTGCTTTTATATTGCGTTTTCATCACTACTTATGTAATGTTATGTATACAGAATCCCAAGAAAACCAGCAAGACATCAGTAATTAATTTCTGAACTCTTGTCATCAGTACTGGGAGCTACTAGTTGATAGGATAATGAAGTTGAATGGACCTTTTAGTCATTTTACAGCAAATAGAGCTTTCTGGATCATCCAGTGCCAGATGTCACAGCTTTTACTTTGCATTGTGTCACATCTCAGAAGACTGATATTTTCATATTCATTGCTATTAGAACGTTAAGTTACAGATCTTAAAAACATGTCACTGTAATAGTTGTTGCCATACTTGTTGAGCCAGCAACTTAAAGTGGATGTACCAGATTCAGCTTGAATGAGTGGTAGTCAATACAGTGACTGGGTCATGGGCTGGACTATCCAGGATGTGAATTGCGGCAGGGATAAAACATTTGTGTTTTCTTGAATGTGTTCAGATCGTCCCACCCAGCCTTTTGTTTAGTAGGTACCGAGGTTCTTTCCTGGGGGAAAAGTGGCCAGGGTGTAAAGTGGATCATTCACCGCCATCTAGTAGGAAGGTTAAGGAATGAGTGGAGGAATACCTCTACTGCTGGTTGCCTTCATGGCATGCACAGGGACAACTTCGCATTTATACTATATTATTATTATTATTATTATTATTATTATTACTACTACTACTACCTAAAATGAATTGGGGGGAAGGGGTGCCATTTATGTCACATTCAGAAATTTACCTGAAATAACTGAGGAAAGCTGTGAAATGGATAGGTAGTACTCTCCTGATGGTTTAGACTAAATATCATTTGAGTAACATTAGACTTAGCTTTTGGTCTTATAAAACAAGTGGAATTATATGCACCTTTGAATGTAATGAAAACCTGAGAAAGCATTACATAGCTTTGACCAGTGTGATCAGAGAGAGGCGACTTTCATACAGCCAGTGTACTCGAGATCATGGGCAGCACAGTGCTCTAGAATCAATTATGACGTAGTTGTGAATGTCAAAAGGTACAGTAGAATTCATGCATTTACATCAGTCTCGTATTGTATATTGACAAATTGTACAGGAAAATTACAGGTAGGAACATGGAAATATAAAGATGGCATGTGGCATGTCACTTTCACGGTAGAAAAGAAGCATGTTGTGAATTAAAAACCAGTTGAAACTTTTTATAACAAAACTAGCAAATTAAAATTTCCTTATGTACTTTAACATAATTTTTCTATATTTTTTACATCTCTTCCTTATTTTAGAGACTGATAATAGTTCTGTTCATCACAAATAAAAATTTTTGCCAATAGAAACTTTTGCTGTTGATGCTTCTTTTACATGTTAATGAGCAGAGTTCACAGGTTTTTAATGCTTGACAGGAGAGTAATTGAGGTCTTATGCTTCTGGGATGTGCATTTCATTACTGGGTAATTGATTCAGTATTTTAAGACACTGCATTGGTTTCCTTGGGGCACACGGCGCAGTTGGTTGAGGCACTACGCTACAAGCCAGAAGGTCGCAGGTTCGATTCCCAATGGTGTCATTGGATTTTTTCATTGACATAATCCTCCCAGCTGCACTATGGCCCTGGGTTTGTCTTAGCCTCTAACAGAATGAGTACCAGGAATGTTTCCTGGGGGTAAAGGCAGCCAGTCCATAAGGCTGACAACCTTACCACCTTCATGTGCCGAATGTCTTGAAATCTGGGAGCCTCAACCTCCTGGAACCCCTAGGGCCTGTCCAGGCCTGTAATGGGATTGCTTTACCTTTACAGTTACCTTTACATTAGTTTCCAGGACAAGGGAACCAAGTACCCAGTGATGCAGCTTTGCTTCCTAGTAGAATGAAGACCTGGTTGTAGTTTTCAAAGCAGGTGTGATAAATTTGGGATGAGTGATAAATACAATAAAGGAAAACAGAATCTGGAGGTTGATCTAACAATGTATGTTTATGTCTTATCAACAGAATGTAGGACAACTCACACTGTAAAGAATCCTTTGAAAATATGGCGATGTTTAAATGTTGGGGGAATAACACTAACAAATCAAAAGTGCAAGCACAAAGAAATTAAGACATTAAATTCAAGGACCACTTGCAGCCATTTGATTCAGAATGTGTTCTTTTATATGGGTATGAAACATGTCTCACAGTCAGGGTAGAGAGGCTGAGTCTATTCCATAAAAGGGTGCTGAGGAAGATGTTTGGACCTAAGAAGGAGGAAGTAACATGAAGGTAGAGAAACTGTATGATGGGGACCTCTATGATTTTTATTTCTTGCCAAATTTTAAAGAGGATGGGGTGGGTGGGGCATGTGGTACACAAAACAATGCATGGAAATGTGTACAGGGTTTTGGTGGGAAAACCTTAAGGTAAGAGACCACTTCAAAGACTTAGGCTTAGGTGGGAGGATAATGTTAAACTGAATCTTAAAAGAAATGGGATTAGAGTGTGTTGACATGTGGGCCAAGGTAGGCACAAGTAGGGTTTCCCTAGTGAATGCAGTAATGAACCTTCATGTTCCATGAAATCTATGGAATTTCTTGATTAACTGCAAAAATATTAGGTTCTTGAGAAGAACTCTGTTCTGTGGTGTTCATTAACCTTTAACCCTTATCCTGCTAAGGTGCAGAATATGGTGATCTCCTAATAATGCCAGCAGATGGCAGATGGGATTTAATTCGGCGTTTAAAGGGTTAAGAACCGTGCGTCCTATATATGGGACGGGCATACTGCTATGCTCCAAATGTTGCATTTTATATATTTTTTTCAACAAATATAAGTACTGAGTATTTTAAACATGCTGCACACTCTCCATTTTTTCTGTTCAAAATGCTGTTTATTTCATAATGCTACTTTTTTGGTTTTTGTATTATTCACATTTTACATACAGAGTGTGCTAAAATTTAAATGTAAAACTTCGGTGCCAAAAGGTTAATTTTGGTTTGTAATTATTGTTTTCTCATAGCTGTGTACAGTTGAGGAGCAGTTTTGAATCCATTCTTCAGGGTTATGGCAGAGAACTTGCAAACATTTTGTTTTTTTGTTACTGCAGACTGGATTTGAGGACATTATTTTCTGAAACTCTGTACAGTGGAATCTTAAAATTATAGATGATTTTGTTGAGGAATACAGATTGCTGAGGAAGACGTGGATGTAAGAGGGATGAGGTATAAGGGGACAGAGGGAGACTGCACAGTGGGGAATGTCATGATCATTCTCCTCACCAATATTATTCAGGTGCTAAAATCGAGAAGAATGAGATGGGCAAGACCTGTGGCACATAGGGGGGAGAGAAGAGGTGTATACAGGGTTTTGGTGGGGAAACCTGAAGGAATCAGACCACTTGAGAGACTTAGGCATAAATAGTATTACATGCAATCAGGAGATGTGGACTGGATTGATATGGCTCAGGATACCAAGTGGTGGGCAAGAGTGAACAAGATAATGAAACTTCAGTTTTGATAAAACGTGGTGAATTTCTTTACCAGCTGAGGAACAAGTAGCTTCTCAAGAAGGGCTGTACTCCATGGAGTAGTTAATAATGGTGGTAGTACATTTGATTCTAATATACATGTTAAATGTTTTAAATGTGTTAAATAATCTGAAATGCTAGTATTTGTCTTTTCTGGGGGTTTATTCAATAATGCTGAACAGCTCAACTGTTATGATAACTGACTCATGAAGTGGGAGACATGGAAGGAAGTGCTTATGGCCTCATTTGCAATGCTGTCCTGCAGTTGCTTTGAGAGACTGAGGATAACCTTGAAAAACTAATATTATGAGTCTCTGGGCCGAAATTTGACCCAAGATCCTCTTGAATATGAAGCAGGAGTGCGTAAACTGCTCACCTGCAACATTCACTTACTGCCATCATTAAAGTAACTTATCATTAAATTAGGGTTACAGTGAGGTTTTTGCTCCTCTGGGATGTTTCATTTCAGGACAACATACTGATCCCATCTAAGGATCAAGTACTCCACAAAGAATTCTTCTTGGTTGTCCTAACATACTATCAGCCTACACTGTGCAACATCCCAGAAGAGTGAAAGCCTGAAATACTGTGCAACAGAAGCCTGAAATGTGACCATGTTTTTGAAGATGCAGAATCAAAGAGCAGTTTCCCAGAGAGTTAAAGTTTTTTTTTATTTATCTGTTAACAAGCTTACTTTTCACCTCAGCACTAGCTGGAGCTGAGTGATAAGGTTCATGATCAGGCATGTTACCTGCAGAGAAGATTTAAGAGTAACCATTGGATATGAAATTGGGTGGACCCCAGAGCCAGCACATACTTGGTGGTACGCATCTACTGGGAGTTGAACGCCCCATTTATCCAGCTCATGTCCGGTTACTCTGCTGACTCAGAAATTATATAGATATTGATCGACCTTGGGACGAAATGCCACAAAGAAAGTAGAAAACTGGCAAGTAACAAAATTTGTAGAACCACATGGAAACAGCTGCATATTTTACATTAGGAGATGGCAAATTTAGAATGACATGGCTGCTACTTCTGTTGACATAGCACTAACTGAAAAACCAAGGCATGTCCTCCTGTTTTGTCAGAATGATACCCATAGCTATAGAATGCAGTGACATAAAAGCATGATTGTGGGTACTGTAATTGGCATTCATATAAATCAAAATTCTGTATCCTTGTTTATTAGTATGTTTAAATGCATACTTGAGTTTTGAGAGCTGGGATAGCTCAGTTTGTTTGGTGACAGGTAGGGACTAAACTGAGGAATTGTGGTTTTGTAACCTGCAGAGGCAAATTATTTATCTCTTCTCCAAAGTGTCTATGCCAGTTCTGGGGCTCACCTGACCTCCTGCTTAGTGGTTTCGATGGGCTTTTTCCTTGGGCGTAAAGTGGCTTGGACCATGAAGCTAACCACTTACTACTGTCTAGTGCCACAGCTAAGAATGTGTGTAGTTACACCTCCACTTCCCTGTATGCCATTGTGATATGTACTGGGACAGCCATGCCTTTACTGTACTTTACTTTATTTTAGGGGTGCACAAATTTTCCAAAATCTAGGGGCCATCTCAAAATTCTAGGTGCTAGAAAGGTGACATGAAGCAAGTTCCACACTGAGGACCCACAGATTTAAATGCCACCATACAAAATTTGTTTGCCTTGGCAACCTGGTGCCTGGGATTTCTGCACCCTTGCTTTACTTTTACTTTTCTTTACTCTACTTTAATTTTTTTCTTTGCATTGATACTATGTTTTTTATGTTGTGTAACAGTAGTAGTTTTGTCAGTAGCAGATTTTTGTGACACAACCAGAAGTACCTGATCTTGGCTGAGGGTATGGTTGCTCTCCTAGTCAGTATTAATGTACGTATATTAGCCACAGCATTGCAGAAGGAATAGCCCTGACCTGAAAAACTGGAAGTTTACTCATGTCATTAAAAAAAATGGCTGAGAAGAAGTATTCAGTCACAAAAGAACCTTACTGTAATATATGCATGTCAGTTAACAGCCATAGTTAATGTATTTTTTGGCAAGAGTATGGAGTAAATTTCATAGCTATGGTTGTTCTATATTAGGTCGCTGGTAGGAAACAGGAAACAAGGCAGAAGGAGACAGACCAGCTATATATTTTGCTCACACAAAAATAATCATCTAAAATTACATTTTAATCATATAATATTATATTTTTATATTACAGTCAAGTTTCATGATAGTATCTGTAGGTTCTTCTGGAAAATCTGTTTACTAAGTAATTTAGAACTTCATGTGAAGTACACATAATTTAGCTGAGTATTGTTAGTCCTGCAGTAGCAGTGCCTGTGCTGATATTTCTGATGCAACATTGAGTTTGAAAAACTACTTAACGACATTTTCTCTTCTGGATTCCAATGTTTCAGGTATGAGGGTGTGCTGGGATTTTACAAAGGCCTGAGTGCTAACTTGATTCGTGTTACGCCAGCCACAATGTTGACATTCCTCGTTTATGAAAACGTCTCTCATTTCTTGCTGAGTTTAAGATCCCGAGACATGGGCAGTGATACACCTTTACTTGGCAAGAAATAATGGTTAAGATATAACCCAGAACTTAGATATTTTTTCTTTGGTTGGTTTATTTGCTTGTTCATAGAAGAAGAGAATCCAGTAATGAATAAAGTTCCATATTGTGTATGAAGATTACATGATAAGTAATTATATTTAAAGGATCTTTATTTTGGGAGACACTTGTTGCACACATCAAAATGGCTAAAAATTGACTGTATTAACTGACTATAATTTTTCTCAACATAAGCCAAAGAGTAAGGACAGATACATGGATTTTTTTTCAAAAACAGTACATTAATTTATAAACTACACAGGAAAGACCGTGAGCAGAAAGTCAAAAGGGAGAACTATTTACATTATGCATATTAAAGTTCAAAATTTACAGATGACAAAATTCTCTGGCAGACATTTAGCATATGTTTCACAATTCTTCCCATGAAATTAAAGGAATTTGCACATGTTTAATATGTGTTTAAAAATTAATGTATTTTTCTTAATGTGCAAGGCAGTTAATGATCTGAAAAGAACCTTTACTTGCTCTGTTTTCAGTCTGTTCCTGGAATCTTGTTAATAAAAAGTTTCTGTAAGGAAAGTAGTAGTGGCTGATTTCTTCAGACTTTCTTTCCACTAGTAACATTTTATTGTGGTATGTTTGCTTTTGTGAGACAGAACAGTTTTAAGAATGCGGGGTGGTTACAGATGATGTGAGCAATTGCAAAAATTTATTGGAAACAAAGTAACAGCTACACAAACATTGAATGCACACCAATGTAAAGAGCAATTCAGAAAGTCTTCTCTCGCCCTCATACCCTATGGAAGTTCAATATGTGCCTGATTTCTGGTGACCAGCAAGTAGACTCACCATCAGCTGAATTGCCACATAGGTGCTGCCTACTAAACATTGTCATCTCATTATTCATTTAAGGTGGCACTTTATCATGCTGCAAATACATTCAGTTCGTCTTCAACCAGACATGGCGTTAACCACATCTGCAACATGTCACAGTGGATAATTCTATTAGCTTTTTGGCATGAATGCAAATATTAATTTTGATGTGTGCAGGGAAGCAGTAAGAGCACATACTGAACTTGTGTAGGGTATTAAAAAGAAATAGAGTTACTGTCTGTAGCAGTGTGTGTTTGATATTTTGTGTCTATTTCTTGCATGCTCACATCATTGCATCCTATGCAATTATGTAATTATGAATCTATTCATGTCCAGCAGTACTCTAGAATATTTAGATCCTTGAATAATTGATGACAGGAATCTCTATTTCTGGCATTCATAATTATTCTAATTATCCTTTTTTGAATTTTAAAAATATTAGAGCTGTATAGAGAATTACCCCAGAAAATTATGCCATATGATAGGATGGAATGAAAATGTGAAAAGTAAATTGTCCTTAGTGTATCTTGGGACATAAAATGTTTGACATACTTAATTGCATAGCATGCTCTGCCTAGTTTATACATAATTTTATCAATATAGTTTTTGCAAGATAAGGAACTATCTATAATCCAATCCAAGAAATTTGGTACTTCTAGTCTCTTTAATCAGTTTATTTTCACAATTTATTTTATATTAACTTCATGACTATTTTTAGGCCTAAATTATAAAAAGTAGGTTGTATCAAAATTTAATAATAATGAGTTACCTCTGAACTAGTCATTTATATTATCAAATATATTGTTAATATCGTCTTTAAATTTTGAGGGACTAGGATTTGCAATTAGTATGCTTGTGTAATCTGCAAATAAAATCAGTTTGGATGGGTCAGCTATTATATTCGGAAGACATTTATGTAAATTAAGAGGAACAAAGGACCAAGTACTGAAACCTGAGGAACACCGTGCTTTATTTTGCCCCATTCTGAAAAAGTAGTAGTATTAGAAAAGCTATTAGTTATTAGTGCTCTCTGATATCTATCATTGAGGTAAGATCTTAGCAGTGCATTGGTTTTGCCCCTGAATCCATAAAATTCACATTTTGACAATAGTGTATCATGATTTAAAGAGTCATATGCCTTTTCTAAGTCACAGAATATTCCACCAATTTTAGTTTATTATTAAGTGCTAGTAATATTTCATTTATTAGTTTGAAGGAGGCTTTTCCAGTTGAGGAATTATTTTTGAAGCCATATTATTCAGTTGGTAATATATTATTTTGGTTAATGTGTTGGTATAATCTTGTATATATAACTTTTTCCAGAATCTATGAAAAGGATGTAAGTGAAGAGATAGGTCTAAAATTGCTAATATCCATTCCATCTCCTATTTATTTCAGAAAATTTTAATCGGGAGGGAAAAATACCTGACGAAAGTGATTTGTTACATACACGTACGTATGTTAGAGAAGATGTGATGAAAGGTGTACTTACTTTTAGAATTTTCATAGGAATCCCATCATATCCATGAGAGTTTTTGGATTTTAGTGATTAGATCATTTTTTCTATTTCTTTGGGTGTTGTGTATTTTAGTTTCATGTTTGAACAGGGGAGCTTAAAGATTTTATGAAGACAATGTATGGGATTGTTACAATTTAATGAAATGTTATCATTTTTAATGTTACTAGTTATTTTGTCAGCTACTGTTAAGTAGTAGCTATTGAAAGAGTTTGCAATTGATTGTTGATTAGTTATTAACTTTCCATCTATATTTATGAGTTGAGTACCTTTATTTGTATGGTTTGTTTGCATGTTTCTGTTTTTATAATATCCCAGGTAGCATTTATTTTATTGTTGGACTTGGAAATCTTATTGTTGTAATAAAGTTGTTTTGCACCTTTAATTATTTTAGACAATATTAAGCAGAAAGATTTGTAGTGTGCCTTTAATTTAGAATTATTACTCTCTCTACTGATCAAATAAAGTTCTCCTTCATGCTGGCATGAGGTTTTTATTCCTGTTGTAATCCAGGGTTTGTTATTATGTGTTCTGTATATTTTCTGTAATGGGAAGCTGGAGTTGAATATTATCAAGTATGTGTTAAGAAAGTTGTTAAAAACTGTATTAACATCCTCCTCAATGAAAACATTGTTGCAGTTTTCATAGCTGAGATTAAATGCAAATTGAGATATAGAGGATTTATTAAATTTTCTTATGCTTTGAGTTTTGCTAATATTTTTTTCCACAGTAATATTATTAATTGATATAATTTGGGCATCTTAATCAGAGAACCCATTAACCAGTGGATGTATGGAATAATTTTCATATTTTACTTTATCAATAAATATATTATCTATTGCCATAATCGAGTTATTATATATTCTAGTTGGAAAGTTTACAGTACTATAAAGGTTGTATGAGATCAACATGTTGTCTAGTTTACTTTTTTTTGTCGTCATTAAGGTAATTTATATTAAAGTCACTGTAAATAATAATCTCAATTGTGTTGTTGTGTAAAAAAATTGAGAATCGAGTCTAAGGTATGTAAAAAATTTCCTGTTGGTGATCTATAGATAGACATAATGCAAATAGATAAGGATGATAAGTTACTTGTAACTGCATATGCTTCAGTGTCTTGTTCCATACAAAATTAATGTAGATTAATATTTGTACACTGAAGAGTATCATGCACAAAAATGCTAACTCCACCATTCTTGATAGATTCCCTACAAAATTTTGGCCAAGTTTATAATGATCTATATATATAATATCAAGTGCAGTGTTTTTAAGACAATGCTCAGTTAAACAAAGTACCTGGGGAAAGTATGGAGACAAGAAACTTGTTCATTCTTTCAATTTGTTTGACAGACCCGTAATATTCTGGTGAAACACTGTAAAGCTCTTTGTTTTATTTGAATTTGACAGAGTATCATTACTTGCTTGAGGCTGCTACCTTAAACTTTTGGGACCTTGCTTCTTGCATTTCAGATTATCTTTTTGTATTCTGAGAGATCTCGTAACCTTAATAGAACCATTTATCAGGGAGTTATCTCCTACACTTAGGTCCCTGTTTACCATAAAAAGTCATCAGATTTTGTTGAAGAGTATTCCTTGGTCTTGTAGATGTTCTATTTATAACTTTTACCTGATTCTGTGGAACTGTTAGGTTTTGATCTGATTTCCAGTTTAAAATTATTGGGGGATCTATTTCATGTTCCAATACTGAATATGTGTGAGAAACTATTAGTTTAAAAATCACTTCCTTCCCTTGACCGTTCAGGTGTAAACCGTGATTGGTAAAAAGTATCCTGTCATTATCCATTTCTAACACTGACATACGTTGATATACTTTTACCATTTTCTTTAGCTGTCTCTTAAATTATTTAATTTCACTGTTCACACATGAAGACTGCATTAAATCATACCTAGGGGCAACAGTTACTAAAATAATATTGGTGTGATTATTGGTTTTGATGAAGTCCATGCTATGTTGTAGGGCCTTTGTAGAGTTCTTCTTTCCAACATTGTTAGTACCTCCACAGAATATTAAAACATCGCTTTTTGATGAGCTCATAATATCATTGCTGAGTTTACTAATATATCAGTTCCAGCACCTGGTTTCACTAGCTCTTGAACCTCGAAGTTATCCCTTATATTAGTTTTGACATTTGCTGCACAGTTCCTGGCGTGCCTATCACCTGTAATTAGAACTTTATGTTCCTTCAGTAGTGAAGGCTTACTACTGAACCTATTGACTGGTGATTTACTATCACAATTATTGGTTTGTTTGTCACTTATAGCACTCATCTTTTCACTTTTACTTGAGGAGACTTGCCAATTGACTATAAGTGGGATGGTATAATTTAGGTTCATATCCGTACGATGTAGTTTCTTGGGTCCTTTCATTTGTTTTTATAGGTTAGGAAGGTGAAATGGCAGCTTGCAAGAATTATAACCTTGTTTATTCGGTATACCATTATCCTTCACAGGCTTCCTTGCTTTGGAATTCTGTTTGTTGTATTGCGGTTGATTGATGTGAGCACTATTTAGTTTCAGTGCACCATTTACACTGTCTTCCATATGAAATGCGTTCCTATTTATTACACTAACACCATCTTCGGTTTGTACATCACCACTGAAAATCACAGGAATAGCATACGATATCTGTTCATTTGAATTATAGTTGGGATGGTTTATATCTGAACCATGGTGCAGATTTCTCTTCATTTTAGATTGATGATAATCTGGTGCATCTTTGAGATTAAATAAAACGTCATAAGAATTTGATGTCCTTACAGCTGCTTTCTGAAGGATTCCCAGTTCACCTCTGTTCCTTGCAGGATGATGAGCTGGTATCTTGTTCCAATTGCTGGAGTTTGTTTGGAGCTAGGTTTGGTCTTTTTATCTGTGTAAGTTACTTGGAGTTTGCTATTTAATTGTAAATATGAATGTTAAGGCTGTTAATGCTGTGACTGAAGAAAGTTTTTGTAATTGATATTTTTTACCACCTGCACACATTGAGTGTTTTGATTAGATAATTAGTGAATATAAGTAGAAAGTGGGAACGTTCAGTGTAATATCATATAAAATCTTCTTCATCCATGTTTTTGTTTACTTAAAATGATTGTTATAAAAATGTGTAATAAATATAGATGTTGAAACTTAGAGAATGTTTATTTACTGAAGCTTGTCCCTAATTTATGTTTCGTACATTAAAAAATGCTACACATACATTAGATATATTGGACATATATACACATATAGTTTGGTGCAAGGCATAAATTTTCCAAAAATCTTGGAACTACTTTAGAATTCTGGGTGACATGGAATAAGTTCTGTACTGAGAATCCACAGATGTTAGGCACCACAGTATATAATTTATATGGCCAAGTGACCTGCTACCCAGTATTTGTGCCCTCCTGGTGTCAGAAATATTCACAAAGGGTAGAGCCTACCTACATAAGAATAAATCAAATTGAAATAAACCTCAATGGAGTCTTATTGACAGTCAGCCAGAAGCGACTTTTCCTTGTGAACCTAAGATTAAAATGAACTTCAACCATCATGTTTACAACCAAAATATCTAGCAGGTAGTGTTACAAATATTGAAAAAATGTCTGTACGTTGATAATATATTAAATGGAAGCCTGATCAGAATATAAATTTTATCTGGTCCTGATGGTTAGCAGTAAAGTCAATATAAAACCACCTGTAATAAATAGAAACTTCCAACATGAGAAAAAAAAAATTATTTTAATAGAAAAAAATAGTTTGATACGTGTTTTACAATCTGTTTCTGTGCAACGTTTTATATAATTTATTTCATAGTCCTCTAAGTAGTTGTTTCAGCTTTCAGATCAGTTGTATATGTGCCTGGCATACCACACTGTTGCAGCTCAATGGGATAGGACATTGTTGTATTTAATGATGCTGCCAGTTGCTCAAATTTTGTAATGCTGGTA
>JGI20169J29049_11449450_pt1 | contig 16461 bp, 14 predicted proteins | sample TergutNc150P1_FD_29049 | JGI IMG/M metagenome (IMG submission 29049) | reverse complement strand
ATATATATGACATTAGCCGCCTAAGGGTTAAGCAATTTCAGACTTAGTAAAATAAACATCATTCACCGTTTCACAAATTTTCAAAGGCATGAAACTGCAATGCAACCTTTCGAATCTCAAACACTTATACAGTGTACTGAAACTGAATTGAGGGCGCAGAAATACACAGCACATTATGTTTGTACCAATGGCATCACCACCACTTAACTGTGACAATGCACCAACTAACCTCCCTCTATGTTTTGAGTAAAGGTTAATATATCAAATTTACTCCAACACCAACAGACCAATATGACACCACATCTTTATTGCCATATAACACATGTAGTAAAACTTGTTGAAGACTATACCACTTAGATGTTTAGCACAACAGTTTCCTTATATAAAGTGCCTACTGCACAAACATGACAACACACACTTTCAGCAAAAGTCTTTCGCTCTACTGGATAAACCATTACTAGAGAAAGATAAGCTGTTTAATTATGGAACTGTTCGTGGATGGTAGATATTTCTCACAAATCTTGTTACAATCAAGGTTGTTTGCACTCAACTGTGCATGAATACAACCAGCCACTGCTCAAAGATGGAGTCAGTGTCTGCTGTCATAAGCAAACTAAGGTCTTCAAGTGGTGAAAAAGAAAGTGACGCTTCGAGTAATGTTGACAGTACAATGGACAAGGAAGCTAAGAGCTCTGCAGAGGTAACACCTCTCTCAATAACCATGCTGTAGCCCACTGTGTTGTTAATACCTGCCACTGTGGCTTACTCATTTTATTGAGAAAAATGTCGGGAAACATGGGAAGTTTGTGTAACCTTTCAGCACTTTCATAACATATCAAGATCAACTTCCAAACTGACTTACCCTACGAGCCAAGAGGAGACCTGTACAATATGCTGCAGCGTAGTTTGTGAGTCCAACCTTAACTCCATAACGAGGCAATTCATGGCTGTAAGCCGCACACAGTATCATATCACCCTCAATACGCGAGTATGCAACCTGAAAACGAAAGAATAGCACATACACTTATCTATCGTGATACTAAACTATGCAAAAGAAAGAGTGCTTCATGCATGCATGTGCTGAGATATTTGGGTGAGGCTTTGGTAATTAGACCTCATAATGAGATATGGGGTATTCACTTAAAACTGATCCGTGCAACTGTACTGCAGGCCAGGGAAATCCCACACGACTATTTTTTAATGCCCACAACAGCCGTACTGGTGAACTAGGCCTAACAGTGGAGTTCCAAATAACAGAAACGGTCTTCCTTGGAAGTCACCGACAAAGAGAAATGAACTCAAAACCAGTAACATCACTATTAAACCCTGGTCTCACTCATCTACATTCTACTGCAATTTACACCAGTCCTACACACATGGATATAAAAACACTTAAACACGTAGGTGCAGGTTCTCACCACTATGCAACAAAGCTATCTATGCAATCTGCCAAAATACTAAAACACACTAATTAAATACTTAAGTCCTCCTTGAACATTGGGGTTACATTCATGCAAATCACAAAACACAGTGAAAAAAACAGAAAACATAGCATTTGAATTACTGGGAGTCTGCCCATTGAGGATGCCTCCAGCTGTCAGCAAAAATGTTAATCTAAGTTTGGGCATTTAAGATACTAAATTTCTCAACATCACAGCACAGTAACATTGTTCTGGGCTACATTCAATCAGAACTGCCCGCATACAATTAGTAAATAGCACAGGGTTTTCTTCCTTTCATCTTTTCTTTCTTCAGGGTCAGAAACAATCCTGTGAAACACCTACTAAAATAGCCCATGCAACTTAAACAGCTACTGAAACAATTTTGGCACATGTGCCAAAGTCTGAACTCAAGGCATCCCAGATAGAAATACAAGTGAAAACGGACTGTATGTTCAGCATGATAATTTAGTACGTGCACAGGTAATGAACAGTTAAACAGCTGGAACAGTGAAATGGGAAATAAAAAGGATGTGGAGGTAACTGCAGCCTCTTTCATGGTGACTTAAAAATTGTGGGGTGACAAAACAGAGCAAGGAATGGATACAGTCAGGACCCCATTTCTTATATACTTCCAAATCCCATGTTATCAGTCCCCAACAGTACCACTTCAAAACTGCATGGACATAAAGAGAAAAACCACAAGAAACTTTGGACACCAGTGACTTGGGATGAGAATCATTATAAATGTGGTCACCCTGCCCCACACACCAAGCATGAACAACAATCACTCTGATGCAACATTTAGTATTTTGTGTGGCACCACTGGAATGCAGTGACGCAGTTGCTTGATGCACTGTGCTACAAGCGGATGGTCAAGGGTTCGATTCCTGATGGTGTCATTGGAATTTTTCATTAACATAATCCTTCTGGCCGCACTAGGGCCCTGGGGTTGACTCAGCCTCTAACAGAAGTGAGTACCAGGAATATTTCCTGGGGGTAAAGGTGGCTGGTGCATAGGGCTGACAATCTTACCACCTTCATGTGTCAAATGTCTTGCAATCTGGGAGCCTCAACCTCCTGGAACCCTCAGGGCCTGTCCAGGACTGTAATGGAATTGCTTTACCTTTTACCCCTGGAAGCTGACTCTTAATGTGGCAGCCTCGCATCAGGTAATACTATCCACATCTTACTGAATACACCTTACATGGTGGAGAAACAATGCCCACAAAGTGTATGCAGAATACCAGCTGCAGTAGTGAGATCTGAGGTTCTCATAGTGGTGTTGCTAAGAATTCAGGTCAGGATTCAGCTAAGAAAGGTATGCAGAGTGTAGCACTTCTGTAAGCTCCATCTGTTTAATTACTGGAAAATCAGAAGGCTTAACACAACAACATCAGAGCATAAAGACATATACTTCATTCACCACACACCACCTGACTGAAACTTTCACAAAGATACAGGCAAAAATGCAGATGTATGCTATTTTCATTTGTTCTGTGGTTCTCAAATTGTTACATGCAGTTGAACAGACATGGTAAAGCTCACAGGCACATTTTTGCAACTCTTCCTTGTAAACATGTTACAAAGGGTGAAGAGGGAACAATTTAAATTACAATAAAGTAACACTTGTAACAGCACAATCAACTGTTTTGGTAAGGCTTCAATACACAGGCTAAACTATCAATTCAGGAGAGACAAATCTACAGTAAATTTCTGCTAAAATATAATTCAATAATCTTCATGCCTCCATATGTTACATAAGACAGGTTGCAGTGTCATCACTGCATGGCACTGACTGAACATAGGGCACCCAAAGATTGTGCTACGTGTATTACTAGTAAAATGAAAGGAGGGAGGGGAGAGTTTTCTTTTGTGAGACATCTTCCAGGAACCCAGGACTTCACCCTGGCAAGTGTTTCAAAATTATCACACTCACAGACAGTATAGGCAACAATAATGTTGTTCTCATGTGTAGGGTACATACAAAAAAAATTATGTAGAATTATGAAAAAAATATGTATCCTGAAAAAGTAAATCTAAGCTGCTGGAAAAGCTCAAGAGAAATGAATTTCAATGCAAAAGGGATAACTACTGAACCTGGGATCTCACATTTGCCACAATATCCATTGTGTGAACTGATCAATTTACAACATTTTGAAAATAATTTTCTGCTTATGAATCACTACTGTTACTGTGCGCAATAAAGACCCTATAACAATTGTGACTGGAAGTTCAGAAGATCCGAGACCTTAGTGACACAAATGTGGGAACCTCAAATCTCACAGTAATAGATTTACTATCTAGTAATACGCATCAAGGTATGTTACTACGCCATATCTGAACACATCTGTTTAACTACCATTGACTAAATCAAGATTTCATTGCACACCTCATACAAAGGAATGTTTCAACACAAGTATGTACACTTTTACCAGACCCAACCCACAAACAAGAGACATGCAAACAGGCTGCTCTGAACATTAACTCCCAAAAAATATACAATATACCTCTCACAGTATTACTCAATCTAGCCAGTCAACCTAATATTTACAGATTAATACAACATAAAAAGATTTAATATATACATTTCTGAAGAGTTATGTCAGAGATATATATACAAGCTATCAAGAACAAGGCCACCAGTTATCCCTTAACAACATACATACAGCTACTCTACATTTGAGAAGTAACACAAAAAATATCAGCATAACATTCATAAGATTTCAACCACTCATTTTAAATAAGAATATATAGCTACAAATATCACCAATAGGGCCTCTCCTAGAAACAATAATAATAATAGAAATTAAAGGTTTTTTAATTATCTTTATTTCACACACAGTGGATAGTGATAAATGTGGATCCCAAGTTTAATAGATAATGGTGTTGCATGTAATATGTGTATACTATTCCCAAATGCAGTGGCATAAACCTGACAATGGCTTATAAAGAGCTAAACATGCAGCTGTTTTATAGACAGCATAACAAATAAATGCTGTACTATTAGAGTATATATGTGTGTGTATGTATATAAATATAAATATAAATATATATATATATATATATATATTGAATGCTGTGTTATGCTCATAACACAGCATTGCCATTTTCACGCCAAATACTGATCAGAGTCACCATGCAGTGTGTCGTTTATGCCAAAATCTGCTAAGGTGTCACAAATAACATGCATAGTAATGATACCCATTTAATTTTTTGCACAAGAGGGTTAACCAACCAAAAGGAAAACTAAATATCCGTGTATACCTTCAAAAACATGCACATAAACAAGAATCTTTTGACATGACAGTAAGTGGCAAAAATGTTTTATATTCCCAGACAACCAGTCAAGGGTTGCACGGAGTGACAGAAGAATCAGAGACAGGTGGGGAAGAGCAGCATAGTGGTACAGACTTCAGATTATGAAGTTTTAACAAACACATGTATACCCTGCATGTTTTTGGGCTTTCAGAGTGGTATATTTGAGAATGCCATTCTCCTGGAATGTAGTGCCACATCACTGGGTGATGGGCGCCCTATGTTCCCAGGACACCTCTTATCCTTGTTACTGATAAACTCTGTTAAATTGACAATACATAGTACACCCCATATTAAAAATACTCCAAACATGTTACAATACACATCGGTAGAACAAAGAATGCATGTCCCATATCCTGAAACATTCCATAAATCAGTGTCACTACCACTCCAAAATGCAGGTACACATGCAAAGTCAAGTGAAAACATCCCCAAGCCACAAGGCTAACTCAGAAACTTTCTGGATTAAGACCTTGGTTTTACAAATTAAAAGCCTGACATTGAAATATATACTCACACAAGACAAAAAATTCCTTCCTCACCTGGCACGTGATATCCTTGTTCGAAAATCGAACTATAAGCCGATACTTCGGTGTGTTATACTTGTTCTTGTCTTGAATGGTAAGGCGAAGACGAGCATAGTAGTCAGTCTTGCCCTCACGACGCCTTTTGAACTTAACTTGAAAGCGCTTGAAATATTGCTTATTCTTCACGACTTTTACGAAGCCCTGCAAAGATATTCGCATTTAAATATCAGAAAAAGACCTGTGACAAGCACACGGAACATGCCACGCACAATGTGATACAGCAAATGATCTGGAACATTAAATATGGCACAAAACCCACCATTTTTCATATTCGTTGTCTGAAATTAGTAACCGTCCCTTAGACCAGTATCTCTTAAGTGCCAATACTAAGGAAAATAAATGATCTCTCCACTTCGTCACGAAAACGGAAGCAGGAATATACTATTTCTTACACGCATAACTTCCCATACTGCTAGTACTACGTATCAAACAGCAAGAATAAATTTCCACAACTGAAAGTACAAACTGCAAGATTAATTCCTAACACCCTTCAATTACCATTCTTCTTTCATGTCACATTTGTTTCAAAATTCACATACACATCAACCGGTCGCCATTTTCACACAAACACGTTGGTGACACACATTGTATCGCGATGTAAAATCGACATCTTGTTTTCGGGATTATCAGAAGTTCGTTTATTTTGGTCCCGTACAAACAATCAGCCAAACAGTCAACTTCTGTTTAAAACGAACTCACCATTTTGGGTCAAACCAGCAAATAAAGGGAGCCCTCCCACGTTCTCATATGCTTTAACCTCCGGCAACTTGAAGAGAAAATCCTCCGCAGCGCGCGTGCGCACAGCACCAACCACGGATTAACTTCCGTATGGCAGCCACAAACACGGATTAAAGAAAGGCCACGAATGTGTTAGTGGAAGCAATAGATCAGCTGAGATCACAGATCATATATGCCGCTGAGATTGTCTATGGCTGCTGGAATACAACGACGAATATCTCAAAAACACTTAGGCATTCGAGGTTATCATAATGGTGTTGCTGAAGATTCAAGTCTTCACGGACGTTCCGCACTATCGATTAGTGAATAGTTACGGAAGTTTCGAAGGATCACGCAGTCACCTTCTTGGAGTGTTTAAACGTAACTTGGTAATTTTAATAAAATTGTGTGCCTTTTTTTTTGGTTTCAATTGTAATAATTTTGTTATAATGCACGGAATGGAGGGTGTGAAATGGTAACGAATATAAAGTTTACCCTAAACCTGCCATGGAGGCATAAAGGTAATAGCACTACTCTTGGATTAGCCACGGCGTTACATGGGGTACGTAGTTATCGCCATGCCACGGCCGGTATACCCCGGAAATAACTCGGTATTCATTGTATAGGAGGTCGGAAGGGCCCCTGGGCCAGTTTTAACAGGTTTGGAAAATCTCGCCCCAACAGAAATTCTAACCGGCGACCACTCAACCCGTAGTGAGTCCCTGTACTGACTACGCTATTCCTGCCTTCCTCCTAAGAAGAAGACACTGCAGTCCATTGAAACATCGGTGACTATTGTCAAACGAAATGCCATACAACATTAGAATAAATTAATCCTTGGCGATATTCATATAAACATGATTAAAAACTTTCACTGTTGATCTGTACCTTCTCGCGCTACATATTTAATCAAAGACGCGGTGAGTACACCAGCTCTCATTCGTGTTTCTTAAATATGAATTCCATCTAATTTACTTTGAAGGTGGTTGAGGTTAATATATTCAGGTACAAGAAGGGATAACGTAAAGAACTGGATCATCCACGATGTTTGCAATATTTGGCGCCACGCAACTTTCAGCTATTCGACAAAGTGAAAACCGCTTTGGAAAGTCACAACTTTTCAGACACTGTAGATCGCTTGAACATGAATAAATGAATGAATCATCCAAAAGGGCATTCCAAAAGATGGGGTTCAAGCAACGTTCGAAACAATACAAACATGGACTCGCTAAGTGTACCACTGCGCCACGAGCAGTTTGTTTCTCTAATCGCTTGTCAACGCAAAGTTAAAATACGTTGGCGCTGGCGTGGATAGTGCCAATTATTGCCTTATTATTATTATTATTATTATTATTATTAGTAGTAGTAGTAGTAGTAGTAGTGGTAGTAGTAGTAGTAGTAGTAGTAGTAGTAGTACTAGTAGTAGTTGTTGTTGTTGTTGTGAAGGCGAGTAATATACAAGTTTAGGACTTCCTGTAACGCCCCTTTACGTTTTTATTAGAAAAATTGTATTTTGCTAACATTATACCACTCACACGGCAGCCATCCCAACACTTTGAAAACGATAAAAAATGTGTACTAATTGGCAAGTTCTGATCGTAAACTTCCACCAGACAATAATAGATGTTACTCTGTACTTCATGCTCGTGAACTTTTGCCTTAGCAAGTAGCATCTTTGCCTGCTCAGGGGGTGTAGTCTGTGACATATTGAAAGCAGGACACAAATGGTCTGTAGTACGGGTAGACTAGCCGTGTTTGCGAGTATGAGTTAGATCACACACTATTCTGCCTTAGAGGATTAGTACATTGAAATGTCAGCATTATATATATTGCACACAGATGCACGCACCAATGTAATCGGCTCGTTGTAGTGTTTCTCTACATAGAAGGCTGGTCTTCACGCATAAACTGAGAGATTGCGTGTTTCGATGTTCAGGACTAGACGAAGGGGCGGATCCACCAAGCAGTTGCCCAGGGCTGAAAAACCATGGATCAGAGAGGTTCTAAGACGTTATTGGAATGAGCAGTAATATGGTGTCAGTAAAGTCAGGTTTCAACCCACAGGGTCGGACAGAGATATGTGGGCGTCCCTAGCATGTCATTAATTTGGCGCCCCTTCAAACCGATACTCTTTGAAATTTTTCGGCCTAGAACGGGGCTGGCGAATATTTTTGAGAGTGTGTGCCCAATTGTGGATAATCTTCGGAGACATCCTTTCGGGTGTGGAAAATCTGAGTTTTCCAACACCATATTTCCGATCATTCCATTGACGTCTTAACTGCCCCTAAAGGGCTGGTCAGCTGCTTAGACCGGCCCTCTTCGCACGCGAAAGAATTTCTAATAAGTACACTTTACACAAATACAACGTATTGACTTCATACGTTCGTTTTGTATTTTCCACTACATCTTTCGGTCATACATACTGACCATCATGAGGTGCAATACTTGTACGGAAGGAAAAGTGCTGCAGAAGAAACCTCCCCATTACAGTCTGCTAAAATACATTAAATATTATTCCCAAAAGAGGAACAATAAAAAGGAACAGTCAAACGTGAAAATCAAAACATTTTCCATAAAATTTCACGAAATATTATCCGCAATTTGGGCACACGCCCGAAAGAAGGGAATCATATACGGGCACCTTGTCCCTGGAAAAGAGACTACTTCAACGGTGACAGGAACTACTGGTATGCAATTAAATACAGCTTTTAAAGGGGAATTCTGGCAAGTTGTTTACCTTTGTGTGACAAGGTTTTGCATAGCTGAGACTACTGTATGCTTTTGAAGTGCGTATCTCGTTCTAAGGAACGGTATTCAAATAAGTCTGAATTCAGGCTGAGATACCGTTCTTGAATTATGTGTGCCCTGCGTAGATTAAATGGCACTAATTTGCTTCATCGATAAAATTTTGCAACAGATTATGATTATGTCTGATATTGGGTTTAATGTTGAAGTACTGTAGGCTGTGATTATGGCACGAGTATTAAAGAACTATTAAAGGTGGGCTGGCCTCGGAACATAATAAAAGTGATATAATACGTTGAAGGCATTTACGCCATGACCAAAGGTATGCGTATTTTCTATGTATGAATTACCATAACAAAGTGCTCATCAGAAAATGATGTTTTATGGTACAAGAGCGCATATCTTAATGTGAGTACCACAACGATCAGAACACATTAGAAGCCTAAATTTGAGGTTAGGTCCCTCTTGCGTACTATTTATTTGGCTTCATTAGATTATATTTTTTGGGCCACCTTGAGCAGCCATATGGAGTCATTCATTGCACAGCAATAAAGACATTGTGACAGTAACAAACTTTTGCGTATACAAAACGCAGCAAGAAAGGCATCACAACTATATGCACCCCCAAAATTATGGAATTTGTTCTAACAGAAGACTCATGGTAATGCAGTGTCACAGGCATTTCTTTTTACTTTATTTATTTATTTTTTTGTTTGGATGACTGAAACACAATGACGACTCATGATTTGTAAATGGTTGAAATAAATGGTATAAAAGTTAACTGAGTTACTTATTTTAAATTAATTAGGGCAGTGAGACCAAACAAAAATGAGCATCAAATACTGTGTTACACATTTCCTTTGGATGTAACAGTTGCATAAATTGGCAGATCACTGTGTGCCAAAAAATAAGACACACCATAGGTACGTTCTACTTATTGCATTAAATGTATCTGTAATTTTCCACCACTTTTTAATTATTCTTGCATTAGGTGTGCTTCTGAGCAACTGGAAAATGGAAATTTTGGGATTGTATGTAATGCATATTATTAGTAACTTTATTTTACCTCTCTCTCCCAGGGGTAAAGCAGCTGAGGCATGGCATTGACCACCTACCCCATCTAGCACTGAGGTTAAAGAAAGTGTAGAACTATAGCTCTACTCCCTCTCTGGTCCTTCACACTCTGTTTAGAATGAACTTATACTTGTGATTTCAAATTTTGATTATGTTATGTTACAATGAATTGTACCTACATTGGTTAACACATGTTAGACATGATGTGGCTACTGCCAAACAATTCATTTATCCCATACTGGATGGTAAGAACAGGCATTCCTTGCATACTTTGCTTACCTCTATAACCCAATCTGAGTGGTCTCTTATTGTTCCTGTAATGTGTGTGAGAACAAGCTCTCAGCTCTAAGCCTGCAAGGATTTATGTTTCTTGCAATGAGAATTACTGAGCCTGGCCTACTGCTGTTTTACATCCATGGTAAGCTGTGTTGAAAAACCTTAATTTTAGCATTAATTAACTGGATGTCACAATGTAGGAACTCAGCACTTTGTAGTGACTTACATTTGGTGATATTTGAAATCCCAAATTTTGATATTTGTACAATGTTGGGTTATATAGCACAAGGGAAAGCATCATTTTACAACTCTGATTTGGCCAGTACAACTTAGTAAATTTGTAATCTATACTGTAAATTGTGTATATTCTATAAATCTTACATTTTTCAATAATTTCCCACTATAAATATTAAACAGACTGTACCATGTCCTGTGCATGTGTGTGTATGGTTGTATACGTCAGTAATCAGGAACGTCATACTACAGAAGACAACACTACTGTATCCATGCTAGAAGTAGAACCAAGATAAATCTTCAATTGGAAGTGCATTATTAAAGGAATTTTTCTGTGAACTGCATTTACATATTCCCATTGACAGAAGCAGCTGTCAGTGATATGCCATTATTCCAGAACTGACTGGTGAAAGCCTACTGTGATTGCGTAAGGTATAGACGCATCCAGATTGTGCATACTCTGTCACTGTACCAGTATAACCTCCTTTGCATAGTAATCAAGTCTAGTTGGAAGCCTACATTCAGGAGGCCCTACACCACTATTTAAAAACAGGTGTACAGTTACTGTAAATTTCAGTTTTGTAATCTAATTTTATTGTGCCATGAAAGGACTCGATACATGAAGACAGACCAAGACGTTGTCTTGGATGTCATGAACAAGTTACTCAGTGATGTGGCATCATATCACAGAATAATGGAAACCTAAACTGTTATGAAAAATTTTATAGGATTTTTTAAAGCAGTCATTTTTAACCAGCGTGCCACAAGATTTCGAACTGAAGAATGTTTATGTGAAATGAAATAAGCAGACTAGAATTTATGAAATGCAAAATGGATTAGTGTTTCTTATACACATGTGCACACACACAGTTAAGAAACAGGGTGGGATTTGATAAAGTTTGGAAACATGTGCATTTACCACCACAGCTGTCACAGCAATGTCCTAACAGATGCAGACATTCTGCGCAGTACAGCTGCCATGCTGAGTGAGATGATTCTATACAGTCCATCACATTGAAAATTTCAATTGTACATTATAATTTTAGTGTGCTGTGAAAAGAAAACTAAAGTGACCTAATTATGCTGTGAGCATTAAGAGGTTGAGAATGGCTACTTTAAAGGCTTGCGATACTAGTTAATTCATACCCATTTCTCACCTATAATTTATACTTCACTTTTACTAAACAATTCTTTTAAATTATGGACTGGTAACAGCAGTTGGTGCTGACATTTACACTGATTAATGGCACAATTTGAAAAGACATTGTATGGGCACAAACACTACAACAAACTGTAGTTATTCATCATGTCCACATTCTGTAATTTAGGCATACTTTATTGTCACATGCGTGACAGACATTAGGGGTAATATTATACATGGTCCATGTTTAAGCCAAATAAAGTTGTTTTATTTACATGCTGCATGCCTTCAGTTGACAAGATATATGATGAGAGAAGCAGCTGAAGGTACTTTCTGTTTCATGGAGTTCCAGTCAATAATGCGGTTGAGGTTTACCAGCTGAGTGAATGTCTTGCAGGTGGGTACAGACATTGGATTCCATAAATATTCTACAGAAATGCATAAGTGTTGCAGAAGAGTATAGGGCTTATTAGTGCTGCCTGTCCCAGAACTTTCTAAAGCTACCATGGAACTGGAACAAGCAGGAACAACAGGAATCCAATCCACATCCTCTCATCTGCATCTAGGCCTTCCAAGTTCTCTTTCCTTCATGTTTTTTATCAGCACCCAGTATGTCTTTCTCTTCTACATACATGCCATACACCACACCCCTCTCATCCTCTTACATATGATCACCCTAATACTATATGATAAGCAGTAAAAACTATGAAGATCCTCATTATGCATTTTCTTCAATTCTCCAGTTACTTACTCCCTCACATGTCCAAACATCTTCCTCAGCATTGTTTTCAAACACCTTCAGCCCATGTGCTTCCCTTAATGTGAGCACACAAGCAGCACACAGTGATGTTTTCTATCAAGGGCAGCCAGAAAGTCAAGCCTCCTGTTTTTATTGCATGCTGTTTACAAGTTAGATAAGTGAAATTCATAGTAACTTCACCGCAACATTTCTGAAGACATAATTCACAGTGTAGTTTTCACCTTAGTTGATAGTCTTCTTCCAGCTTTGAATAAGAGCATGTATTCCCAACAAGTTGCAGTTGCTTTCCTTACCTCTGCAGACACTGAAGCACAGCATTCTTAAGTGGCTTGTCACTGGTGTCATAATGTCCTTGCAGGCTGTTTTTTACATGACCAGGTGATTGTGTGAGGTCAGGGCTGTAGGGTGGATGTGGCAACACTGACCATCCAAAATGTGTGACAGCCTCTGTGATGTACACACTTGTGTGCAGCTAGCATTGTTATGGAGGTGCAACACTTCAGGCATTTTTCTTGCAGTATGGACTTGACAAAGGCAAGCATTCAAGCTTCTTATTGTTTCAATACAGTGGTCAGCATTCAGTGTTGTCCCCCCAGGCATTGCAGTGCAAGTATAGCCACTCTACAGTTTGTCATAATGTGCTGTTCCTCCTGTTTCAGCTTCTTTAATCCATCTTTCCCTTTGCTGCACAGTACTGACATCTGTAGTAGCTTCACTATATACTCTGAGTAAATGTTTGTTAATGTAAGTCGGCTTCTCACCTTCAGCAACCATCTACTTGTTGTACCAACGGGTTTGTCAAACTCTGCCATTTTAGAATCAACTCTGGCGCTGCCATCTGTCTAGTAAAACTGCTGCAACTAATAGAATATGATTGAGAATCTTCAAGGACTTCACTGATCAAGTGGTTAGTCCCATAAAAATGAATGTAAGGAAATAAAAAGCAGGAGGACTTTCTTTCTGACTGCCCCTTATACAAACAACTGCATATATTTAAAGACTCTGTGTGAAGAAGCTTTGTCACTAGATTATTGTTTTTTGGTCCTTCACGGTTCCATGTTAACAGCTTTGGGCAAGCTCCATTACTGGACAGTCAAGCAGGGGATAATGTGTAGTGTCAGTTGGTGAATTTCCTAATCAACACAGCACAACACACCAGAAGCAACTGAGATGTGAGAACCTGAAATTGTTTTTTTAATTTAGTTTATTACAACATTCTTCCATGATGTCACAGATGGAATGTGACATAACAAACATACTGATAGGTTAAAAATAACATAGGGAAAGGAAGAAACAAAAGACGGAATGAAAGGGTAGAGAAGACAGTTAAAAACACGCACAAAATCCCTAAGCAGAGAGGAATGAAACATGATAGTGAGCAAGCCAGAATTGCAATTTCCACACTTTAAAGTGCAGGGCAATCACAGGAACTGAAACACAATTTTCAAATTACTATAACATCCTCTACACGCAACTGTGCATAATGGTGCAGTCACCAGAAATATTGCTGTTGCGTTACAAAAGGCTGCACTTAGGCATGGCATTCCTAGTTGGTTTTACTTATCTTACTTTCAACCAATCTGGTGATGAAGCAGCATAATGCTGATCAAGTCATTATGTACTTCCATTCACATCTCCCCAGTCTTCAAGATCATCTCCCCATACTTCTCCTTCACTTTCACCTGCAGCATAGTTCACATCAAAACTATGTTTACTTGATATTTCAGTAGTCCCACTGCCCGGTTCATCAATCTGGAAGATATGGGTTTTTGAAATCACTGGCTCCATGTCCTGAAAGAAGTCAAACTCCTCATGGCTCTTCAAGCTGCTGACAGAATTCTTTATGTCCAGCTGGGAGATATCAGGCAGCTCTTGTACTGCAAGTCCTGCACCAACCCTGACCTGATCTTGGGGAGTGGAAGGCTCAGGAAGATTGCTGTCAACTACGCTATTCATCTGGAAAAGTAAACCACCTAAATAAAGGAGTGTACATACAAAAATGTGCACTAACACAGATGTGACTCCCATTTTTTTGTTTTAGTTAAAGAATGCACAAAAACTGAGAGCCTCTAACTTGAAAAACATGATAGGAAATGTCTGGCATGTTTGCATAAACATAGCAACAAACAAACATTTGGTAACCTTGGGAACCATGGTAGCAAAGATAACTACAGGAAGATCCATAAGCATGGTAATTAGAATATCAATGGTAATATTTGCAACCCTGGTAATAAAGGCAACCATGGTAACATTAATAACCAAAGTAGTCATAAATATTTGTAGATCTTCCTGTAAAGTGTCTGTTATTTTTGCCTGATTTTAAGTAAACATGAATTTATTAAGAAGTATTAACAAAAACACCCACTACAAAATCTCCTGCAATCTGCTTAGAGGGAGCTGAGTTTTTTCCATGTGGACAGACATGACAAAGCTAAGAGTCACTTGCTAACACTTTGTGATCATGCTTACAAAGAGGATAACTCACTGCATTGTCAGTCACGTCCCAATCAGACCAGGCTTCTGTTTCATCATCTGAGGTTGGAATGTGATCCTCTCCACCATCAGGTGAAGGTCGTTCAGGCAGATCAACAGTGAACGAGTTACTGTCATTGGCAGCAACTGGGGTTGGTGCTGCAGTTGGTGGCTTTCGGTTAGGTGACTTGAAGTTATTGGACACACGATGGCGGGCCTGCTGGGAGCAAAATATCTTGTATACATGGGTTCAAACATAAAGGCACATGAATAATCAATATACATCAACCAACAAATGCACTTAATAATATACAATTCATTATGAGTATCAAAATCCCACATTTTAGCACCAGGGAGCCACTTTCAGATCAAAGGAATACAAGCCCAACACTACACTAGGTATTGCATGCGACGCAGTACCTAGTTTAGTGTGTTAGACTTGTATTATTTTGATCTGAAAGACTCCCTGAGAATGGCGCCCTGGTGCCAAAATATGAAGGAGATTAATACTTGTCATATATTGTATTTTTTTAAGCATTTGTTGGTTGATATATATTGATTGATTTATTGTAAGAATATGAATGGTATGAAGTCAAAAGCATATCATTCATACAGCTCATAAATACAGTGATTTCATTTCCCTGTCACTAAATGCTCCCCAAGAATGACCAGGCAGTTTCATAAAAACTGATCTCTGTGCCAAGCACAAGCAAAGTCAAAGCATCCATGTGTGGCACAGCCCTGCCAGCTCTTACCAAATGGAAGAAATAAATGTAACAGACAACAAGCCCTAAACTGTCAGCTCTACGAGATCAGTGCAGGCCTGACAGAACTGGCATTATCACATCAGGAATCATTGACCTCATGTGGCTTACTGTGGAAGAATGAGAATGACAAATACAGCAGCTGGGGAAATACAGCACATCACCCTAATCAGCGCATATGCAAGGTACGTTGATTCATTTAGCAGATACTAAAAGAGCAACAGATTATGATGAAACTGATGAGAGCTTCTAGTAAGATGAAATAACAAGATAAGGGTTGTGACAATCAGCATGCTAACCTTGGGACGTCCATCAGTGAACAGCTTTGCACGTTTGCCACCAATTACAGCAGCAGCACCAAGCACAGGAATCAGGTCAGCCAGGGCACGAAGAGTTGCACTTACCAACTGTTCATTTGTATCTTTAATCCCTACCAAAAGCTGTAAATAAAAGAAAATCAAAACACATTCAGCACAATGACATATAGACCTTTCTTGTATTTTAGTGACTTAGTATGGTGTATATTAATAAAAGTTATTGCTATGATCACGACAAAAAACTAAGCAAGGAATCAAGGCAATATATGCAAAGTTTCAGAACTGATCTCAGTAATACCCCTTGTTAACATGTGAAACACACTGTACTGTATACATTTGCAACATTTAATCTGAATATCAGAAGGCAGGTAAATCAGTTCAAAACTATGACAGGATGGTCTTTAACATGGGACTGAGCACCACAGAACGGGCAGTGTCATAAGTCACTATGCAGTAAAGATATCGTCTGCTCTAAAGTGAACAGTCTCGTGGTGAAATATACCCTGTCTGTAAAAGTGCTTCAGGCAGCCCATTCCTTTACAATATGACCACTCAGTAAAATGACTTGTTACAGATTCGACAGTCACAATACAACTGTCAGCAAGACCATGGCCTTT
>JGI20169J29049_11449461_pt1 | contig 17133 bp, 1 predicted proteins | sample TergutNc150P1_FD_29049 | JGI IMG/M metagenome (IMG submission 29049) | reverse complement strand
GACAGCATAATTTATTCAGTGAAGTAAAAACAACAGTGAATGCGAAGTGTGAAAGCAATCCGGGCTACGTTTATCGTTACATATAAAAACTTGTACAATTTTGCGCCCAATAAATAAAAATAAAATTGCAACCACATCATCACATCATCAAACCATCAAAAATAGTAACTTCAGTTTATCTACGCTAAGCCCATCAAACTCATCCCACAGTAATCCCTGAAAACTAGGTCTCATGTATACCGAGTGAGTGAGAAAGGCGAGCCGGTCGGTTAGAACTCTTACCGTCCTGGCCTAAACTTTAGAGACTGAAAGGGTTTCGCCTTATTAATTTAGAGACTCTAATTGTCTTTGCCTATTCCTTTAGAGAATCTAAGACTTCCACCTTATTAATTTAGAGACTCTAAATGTCCTGGCCTATTACTTTAGAGACTCTAAGTGTTTCGCCTTATTAATTTAGAGACTCTAAACGTCTTGGCCGAACCTTTAGAGACCGAAAGTTTTTCGCCTTATTAATTTAGAGACTCTAACTCTCCTGGCCTATTCCTTAGAGAATCTAAGATTTTCGCCTTATTAATTTAGAGACTCTAACACTCCTGGCGTATTCCTTTAGAGACTCTAAGGTTTTCTCCATATTAATTTGGAGACTCTAACTCTCCTGGCCTATTCCATTAGAGACTCTAAGAGTTTCGCCTTATTAATTTGGAGACACTAAACCTCCTGGCCTATTCCTTTAGAGAATCTAAGAGATTCGCCTTATTAATTTAGAGACACTAACTGCCCTGGCCTATTCCTTTAGAGACTCTAAGAGTCTCGCCTTATTAATTTAGAGACCCTAACTCTCCTGGCCTATTGATTTAGAGACTCTAAGTGTTTCGCCTTATTAATTTAGAGTCTCTAACTGTCCTGGCCTATTCCTTTAGGGACACTACGAGTTTCGTCTTATTAATTTAGAGACTCTAACTGCCCTGGCCTATTCCTTTAGAGACTCTAAGTGTTTCGCCTTATTAATTTAGAGACCCTAACTGACCTGGACTATTTCTTTAGAGACTCTAACTGTTCCACCTTATTAATTTAGAGACTCTAACTATTCTGGCCTATTCCTTTAGGGACACTACGAGTTTCGTCTTATTAATTTAGAGACCCTAACTGTCCTGGCCTATCACTTTAGAGACTCTAAGAGATTCGCCTTATTAATTTAGAGACTGTAACTGTCCTGGCCTATTCCTTTAGAGACTCTACGTGTTTCGCCTTATTAATTTAGAGACTCTAACTCTCCTGGCCTATTCCTATAGAGACTATAAGAGTTTCGCTTTATTAATTTAGAGACTGTAACAGTCCTGGCCTAATCCTTTAGAGACTCTAAGAGATTCGCCTTATTAATTTATAGACACTAACCGTCCTGGCCTATTCCTCTAGAGACTCTAAGAGTTTCGCCTTAATAATTTACAGACTCTAACTGTCCAGGCCTATTCCTTTAGAGACCCTAAGATTTTCGCCTTATTAATTTAGAGACACTAACTGTCCTGGCCTATTCCTTTAGAGATTCAAAGAGATTCGCCTTGTTAATTTAGAGACTCTAACTGTCCTGGCCTATTCCTTTTGAGACTCTAAGTGTTTCAGCTTATTAATTTAGAGCCCCTAACAGTCCTGCACTATTCCTATAGAGACTGAGACTTTCGCCTTATTAATTTAGAGCCTCTACCTGTCCTGGCCTATTCCTTTAGAGACTCAAAATTTTTCGCCTTATTAATTTAGAGACACTAAATGTGCTGGCCTATTACTTTAGAGACTCTAAGTGTTTCGCTTTATTAATGTAGAGACGCTAACTGTCCTGGCCAATTCCTTTAGAGAATCTAAGAATTTCGCCTTATTAATTTAGAGACTCCAATTGTCCTGGTCTATTCCTTTAGGGATTCTAGGAGTTTCGCCTTATTAATTTAGGGACACTAACTCTCCCGGCCTATTCCTTTAGAGACTCTAAGAGTTTCGCCTTATTAATTTAGAGACCCTAAAAGTCCTGGCTTATTACTTTAGAGTCTCTAAGATTTTCGCCTTATTAATTTAGAGACTCTAACTGTCCTGGTCTATTCCTTTAGAAACACAAAGAGCTTCGCCTTATCAATTTAGAGACATTATTTGTACTGGCCTATTCCTTTAGAGACTCTCAGAGTTTCGCTTTATTAATTTAGAGACCCTAAAAGTCCTGGGCTATAACTTTAGAGACTCTAAGGGATTCGCCTTATTAATTTAGAGAATCTAACTGTCCTGGCCTATTCCTTTAGAGACTCTAAGATTTTCGCCTTATTAATTTAGAGACTCTAAATGTCCTGGCCTATTTCTTTAGAGACTCTAAGAGTTTCGCCTTATTAATTTAGAGTCTCTTATTGTCCTGGCCTATTCCTTTAGGGACTCTAACAGTTTCGCTTTATTAATTTAGAGACTATAACTTTCCTGGCCTATTCCTTTAGAGACTCTAAGAGTTTCGCCTTATTAATTTAGAGACTCTAACTGCCCTGGCCTGTTCCTTTAGAGACTCCAATAGTTTCGCCTTATTAATTTAGAGACTCTAAATTTCCTGGCCTATTCCTTTAGAGACTCTAAGCATTTCGCCTTATTACTTAGAGAATCTAACTGTCCTGGCCTATTCCTTTAGAGACTATAAGTATTTCGCCTTATTAATTTAGAGACTCTAAACGTCCTGGCCTAATCTTTAGAGACTGAAAGTGTTTCGCCTTAATAATTTAGAGACTCTAACAGACTTCGCCTAATCCTTTAGAGAATCTAAGCGTTCCGCCTTAATAATTTAGAGACACTCACTGTCCTGGCCTATTCCTATAGAGACTCTAAGTGTTTCGCCTTATAAATTTAGAGACTCTAACTGTCCTGGCCTGTTACTTTAGAGACTCTAATTGTTTAGCCTTATTAATTTAGAGACTCTTAATGTCCTGGCATAATCCGTTAGAGACTCTAAGCATTTCGCCTTATTACTTAGAGAATCTAACTGTCCAGGCCTATTCCTTTAGAGACTCTAAGAGTTTCGCCTTATTAATTTAGAGACTCTAAATTTCCTAGCCTTATCTTTAGAGACTGAAAGTGTTTCGCCTTACTAATTTAGAGAATCTAACAGCCTTGGCCTATTCCTTTAGAGAATCTAAGAGTTCCGCCTTAATAATTTAGACACTCACTGTCCTGGCCTACTTCTTTAGAGGTTCTAAGAATTTCGCCTTATTAATTTAGAGACTCTAACTGTCCTGGCCTTTTCCTTTAGAGACTCTAAGAGTTTCGCCTAATTATTTTAGAGACACTAACAGTCCTGGCCTATTCCTTTAGAGACACTATGTTTTTCGCCTTATTAATTTAGAGACTCTAACTGTCCTGGCCTATTCCTTTAGAGACTCTGAGAGATTCGCCTTATTAAATTAGAGACTCTAATTGTCCTGGCCTATTCCTTTAGAGACTCTAAGAGTTTCAGTTTATTAATTTAGAGACTCTAACTGTCCTGGCCTCTTCCTTTAGAGACTCTAAGAGTTTCGCCTTATTAATTTAGAGACACTAACTGTCTTGGCCTTTTCCTTTAGAGACTCTAAAATTTTCGCCTTATTAATATATTGACTCTAACTGTCCTGGCCTATTCCTTTAGAGACTCTAAGAGATTTGCCTTTTTAATTTAGAGACATTAACTGTCCTGGCCTATTCCTTTAGAGACTATAAGAGTTTCGCCTTATTAATTTAGAGAACCTAACTGTCCTGTACTAGTCCTTTAGAGACTCTAAAATTTTCGCCTTATTAATTTACAGACCCTAACTGTCCAGGCCTAAAACTTTAGAGACTCTAAGAGATTTCCCTTATTAATTTAGAGACACTAACTGACCTGGTCTATTCCTTTAGAGACTATAAGACTTTCGCCTTATTAATTTAGAGACTCTAACTTTCCTGGCCTATTCCTTTAGAGACTCTAAAAGTTTCGCCTTATTAATTTACAGACCCTAACACTCCAGGCCTAAAACTTTAGAGACTCTAAGAAATTTGCCTTATTAATTTAGAGACGCTAACACTCCTACACTATTCCTTTAGAGACTGAGGCTTTCGCCTTATACATTTCGAGACCCTAACTGTCCTGGCCTATTCCTTTGGAGAATCTATGGGTTTCGCCTTATTAATTTAGAGACACTAACTCTCCTGGCCTTTTCTTTAGAGACTCTAAGGGTTTCGCTTTATTAATTTAGAGACTCTAACTCTTTTGGCCTATTCCTTTAGAGACTCCAAGTGTTTCGCCTTATTAAGTTAGAGACGCTAAGTGTCCTGGCCTATACTTTTGGAGACTCTATGAGTTTCGCCTTATTAATTTAGAGACACTAACTGTCCTGGCCTATTCCTTTAGAGACTCTAAGAGATTTGCCTTATTAATTTAGAGACACTAAGTTTCCTGGCCTATTCCATTAGAGACTCTTAGAGTTTCGTCTTATTAATTTATAGACTCTAACGGTCCTGGCCTATCCCTTTATAGACTCTAAGAGTTTCGCCTTATTATTATAGAGTCTCTAACCGCCTGGCCTATTTATTTAGAGACAAAGAGTTTCGCCTTATTAATTTAGAGACCCTAACTGTCCTGGCCTATTCCTTTAGAGACTCTAACAGATTCGCCTTATTAATTTAGAGACACTTACTGTCCTGGCGTATTGCTTTAGAGACTCTAAGATTTTCGCCTTATTAATTTAGAGACACTAACTGTCCTGGCCTATTTCTTTTGAGACTCTAAGAGCTTCGCCTTATTAATTTAGAGACGCTAACACACCTGGCCTATTTCTTTAGAGAATCTAAGTGTTCCGCTTTATTAAATTAGAGACGCTAAATGTCCTGGCTTATGCCTTTAGAGACTCTAAGAGTTTCGCCTTATTAATTTAGAGACTCTAACTATCCTGGCCTATTCCTTTAGAGACTCTGAAAGTTTCGCCTTATTAAATTAGAGACTCTAATTGTCCTGGCCTATTCCTTTAGAGACTCTAAGAATTTCAGTTTATTAATTTAGAGACTCTAACTTTCCAGGACAATTCCTTTAGAAGCTCTAAGAGATTTGCCTTATTAATTTAGAGACCCTAATACTACTGCACTATTCCTTTAGAGACTGGGACATTCGCCTTATTCATTTAGAGCCCCTAACGGTCCAGGCCAAAACTTTTAGAGACTCTAAGGTATTCGCCTTATTAATGTAGAGACTCTAACTGTACTGGCCTATTCCTTTAGGAACTCTAAGGGTTTCGCCTTATTAATTTAGAGAATCTAACTCTAATGTCCTATTCCTATAGAGACTCTAAGTGTTTCGCCTTATTAATTTTCTAGACTCTAACAGTCCTAGCCTATTCCTTTAGAGAATCTAAGAGTTTCGCCTTATTAAATTAGAGACTCTAACTTTCCTGGCCTATACCTTTAGAGACTCTAAGAATTTCGCCTTATTAATTTACAGAACTTAACTGTCCTGGCCTAATCCTTTATTGACTCTAAGTGTTTCGCCTTATTAAATTACAGACTCTAAATGTCCTGGCCTAATCCTTTAGAGACTCTAAGAATTTTGCCTTATTAATTTAGAGATTCTAACTATTCGGTCCTAATCCTTTAGAGACTCAAAGTGTTTCGCCTTATTAATTTCGAGACTCTAACTGTCCTGGCATATTCCTTTAGAGACTCTAAGTGATTCGCCTTATTAATTTAGAGACTCTAACTGTCCTGGCATAATTCTTTAGAGGCTAAGACTTTCGCCTTATTAATTTAGAGACACTAACTGTCCTGGCCTATTCCTTTAGAGACTCTAAGAACTTCGCCTTTATAATTTAGAGACTCTAAACCTCCTGGCCTATTTCTTTAGAGACCCTAAGTGTTTCGCTTTATAAATTTAGAGTCCCTATCTGTCCTGGCCTATTAATTTAGAGACCACAAATGTTTCGAATTATTAATTTATTGAGTCTAAGTGTCCTGGCCTATTCTTTTAGAGACTCTAAAATTTTCGCCTTATTAAATTTGAGACACTTACTGTCCTGGCCTATTCGTTTAGAGACCCTTAAAGTTTCGCCTTATTAATATAGAGACTCTAACTGTCCTGGCCGTATCCTTTAGAGACTGTAAGTGTTTCGCCTTATTAATTTAGAGACCCTAACACTCCTGCACAATTCCTTTAGAGACTGTGGCTTTCGCCTTACTCATTTAGAGACCCTAAGTGTCCTGCAATATTCCTTTAGAGTCTGAGGCTTTCGGCTTATTAATTTAGTTTCTCTATAAGTCCTGGCCTATTAATTTAGAGACTCTAAGAGTTTCGCCTTATTAATTTAGAGACTCTAACTGTCCTGGCCTATTCCTTTAGAGACCCTAAAATTTCGTTTTATAATTTTAGAGACACTAACTGTCCTGGGCTATTCCTTTAGAGATTCTAAGAGTATAGCCTTATTAATTTAGAGACTCTAATTGTCCTGGCCTATTCCTTTAGAGTCTCTAAGAGTTTCGCCTTATTAATTTAGAAACCCTTACTCTCGTGTCCTATACTTATAGAGACTCTAAGTATTTCGCCTTATTATTTTCGAGACCCTAATTGTCTTGGCCTATTCCTTTAGAGACTCTAAGGGTCTCGTCTTATTAATTTAGAGACTCTAAATGTCATGGCATATTCCTTTAGAAACTCTAAGAGTTTCGTCTTATTAAATTAGAGAATCTAACTCTCCTGGCCAAAAACTTTAGAGACTCCAAGAGTTTCGCTTTATTTATTTAGAGTCCCTAACTGTCCTGGCCTATAACTTTAGAGACTCTAAGTGTTTCGCCTTATTAATTTAGAGAATTTAACCCCCCTTGCCTATTCCTTTAGAGAATCTAAAATTTTCGCCTTATTAATTTAGAGACTCTAACTGTCCTGGCCTATTTCTTTAGAGACCCTAAGAGAATCGCCTTATTAATTTCGAGACTCTAACTGTCCTGGCCTATTCCTTTAGAGATTCTAACAGTTTCGCCTTCTTAAATTTGAGACACTAACTGTCCTGCCCTATTATTTTAGAGACTCTAAATGTTTCGCCTTATTAATTTAGAGACTCTAACTGTCCTGGCCTCTTCCTTTAGAGACTCTAAGAGTTTCGCCTTATTAATTTAGAGACACTAACAGTCTTGGCCTTTTCCTTTAGAGACTCTAAAAGTTTCGCCTTATTAATATAGAGACACTAACTGTCTTGCCCTATTCCTTTAGAGGCTCTAAAAGATTTGCCTTTTTAATTTAGAGACACTAACTGTCCTGGCCTATTACTTTAGAGACTATAAGATTTTAGCCTTATTAAATTAGAGACTCTAACTGTCCTGTACTAGTCGTTTAGAGACTCTAAGATTTTCGCCTTATTAATTTACAGACCCTAACTGTCCAGGCCTAAAACTTTAGAGACTCTAAGAGATTTGCCTTATTAATTTAGAGACACTAACTGACCTGGTCTATATCTTTAGAGACTATAAGACTTTCGCCTTATTAATTTAGAGACTCTAACATTCCTGGCCTATTCCTTTAGAGACTCTAAGAGTTTCGGCTTATTAATTTACAGACCCTAACTGTCCAGGCCTAAATTTTTGGGACTCTAAGAGATTTGCCTTATTAATTTAGAGACACTAAATCTCCTGCCCTAATCCTTTAGAGACTGAGGCTTTCGCCTTATACATTTCGTGACCCTAACTGTCCTGGCCTATTCCTTTAGAGAATCTAAGCTTTTCGCCTTATTAATTTAGAGACACTACCTCTCCTGGCCTTTTTCTTTAGAGAATCTATGGGTTTCGCTTTATTAATTTAGAGACTATAACTGTTTTGGCCTATTCCTTTAGAGACTCTAAGTGTTTCGCCTTATTAATTTAGAGACGCTAAGTGTTCTGGCCTTTTTTTGGAGACTCTATGAGTTTCGCCTTCTTAATTTAGAGACACTAACTTTCCTGGCCAATTCCTTTAGAGACTCTAAGAGATTTGCCTTATTAATTTAGAGACACTAAGTTTCCTGGCCTTTTCCTTTAGAGACTCTAAGAGTTTCGTGTTTTTAATTTATAGACCCTAACAGTCCTGGCCTATCCCTTTAGAGACTCTAAGTGTTTCGCGTTATTAATATAGAGTCTCTAAACCCCTGGCCTATTTATTTAGAAACTAAGAGTTTCGCCTTATTAATTTAGAGACTCTAACTGTCCTGGCCTATTCTTTAGAGACTCTAACAGATTGGCCTTATTAATTTAGAGACACTTACTGTCCTGGCGTATTCCTTTACAGACTCTAAGATTTTCGCCTTATTAATTTAGAGACACTAACTGTCCAGGCCTATTCCTTTAGAGACTCTAAGAGTTTCGCCTTATTAATTTAGAGACGCTAACTCTCCTGGCCTATTACTTTAGAGACTCTAAGTTTTCCGCTTTATTAATTTATAGACCCTAACTGTCCTGGCTTATGCCTTTAGAGACCCTAAGAATTTCGGCTTATAAATTTAGAGACCCTAAGTGTCCTGGCCTATTCTTTTAGAGACTCTATGAGATTCGCCTTATTAATTTAGAGACACTAACTGTCCTGGCCTATTCGTTTAGAGACCCTTAATTTTCCGCCTTATTAATATAGAGACTCTAACTGTCCTGGCCTATTCCTTTAGAGACTCTAAGTGTTTCGCCTTATTAATTTAGAGAATCTAACTGTCCTGGCCTATTCCTTTAGAGACTATAAGCGTTTCGCCTTACTAATTTGAGAATGTAACTGTCCTGGCCTAATCCTTTAGAGACTCTAAGTGTTTCGCCTTATTAATTTACAGACTCTAACCGTCCTGGCCTAATCTTTAGAAACTGAAAGTGTTTCGCCTTATTAATTTAGAGACTCTAATTGCCTTGGCCTATTCCTTTTGAGAATCTAAGACTTCCACCTTATTAATTTAGAGACATTAACTGTCCTGTTCTAATACTTTAGAGACTGTAAGAGTTTCTCCTTATTAATTTAGAGACTCAAACCATCCTGGCCTAATCTTTAGAGACTGAAATTTTTCGCCTTATTAATTTAGAGACTCTAACCCTCATCCCCTATTCCTTTAGAGAATCTAAGACTTTCAGCCTTATTAATTTAGAGACTCTAACTGTCCTGGCGTATTCCTTTAGAGACTCTAAGATTTTCGCCTTATTACATTAGAGACACTAACATTCCTGGCCTATTTCTTTGGAGACTCTAAGGGTTTCGCCTTATTAATTGAGACTCTACCTGTCCTGGCCTAATCCTTTAGAGACACTACGAGTTTCACCTTATTAATTTAGAGACAATAACTGTCCTGGACTTTTCCTTTAGAGACTCTTAGAGTTTCACCTTATTAATTTAGAGACTCTAACGGTTCTGGCCTATTCCTTTACAGACTCTGTTTCGCCTTATTAAATTTGAGACCCTAACTTTCCTGGCCTATTTCTTTAGAGACTCTAAGGGTTTCGCCTTATTAATTTGGAGACTCTAAATCTCCTGGCCTATTCCTTTAGAGACTCTACGAGTTTCGCCTTATTAATTTAGAGACCCTATCTTTTCTGGCCTATTGCTTTAGAGACCCTAAGAGTTTCGCCTTATTAATTTAGAGACCCTAATTTTCCTGGCCTATTACTTTAGAGACTCTAAGTCTTTCGCCTTATTAATTTAGAGACACTATCTCTCCTGGCCTATTCCTATAGAGACTCTTAGAGATTCGCCATATTAAATTAGAGACTCTAACAGGCGTGGGCTATTACTTTAGAGACTCTAAGACTTTCGCCTTATTAATTTAGATTATCAAATATTCCTGGCCTATTCCGTTAAAGACTCAATGAATTAGCCTTAATAATTTTGAGAATCTAACTGTCCTGGCTTATTACTTTAGAGACTCTAAGAGTTTCGCCTTATTAATTTAGAGATCCTAACTGTCCTGCACTAATTGTTTAGAGACTGAGTCTTTCGCCTTATTAATTTAGAGACTCTAACAGTCCTGTCCTATTCCTTTAGAGACCCTAAGGTAATCGCCTATTAATTTAGAGATACTTACTGTCCTGGCCTATTATTTTAGAGCCTCTTACAAGTTCGACTTATTAAGTTAGAGACACTAACACTACTGGTCTATTCCTTTAGAGACTCTAAGATTTTCGCCTTATTAATTTAGAGACTCTAAATGTCCTGGCCTATTCCTTTACAGACTCTAATATTTTCGCCTTATTAATTTATAGACATTAACTGTCCTGGCATATTCCTTTGGAGACTCTAAATTTTTCGTCTTATTAATTTAGAGACTCTAACTCTCCTGGCCTATTACTTTAGAGACTCTAAGTGTTCCGCCTTATTAATTTAGAGAATCCAAACCTCTTGGCCTATTTCTTTAGAAAATCTATGTTTTTCGCCTTATTAATGTAGAGACCCTAAATCTCTTGGCCTATTACTTTAGAGACTCTAAGAGTTACGCCTTATTAATTTAGAGACTCCAACTCTCCTGGCCTATTCCTTTACAGACTCTAAGGTTTTCGCCTTATTAATTTAGAGACTCTAACTTACCTGTCCTATTCCTTTAGACACTCTAAGAATTTCGCCTTATTAATTAAGAGACTCTAAATTTCCTGGCCTACTTCTTTAGAGACTCTAATAGTTTCGCCTTATTAATTTAGAGACTCTAACTCTCCTGGCCTATTCCTTTAAATACTCTAAGAGTTTCGCCTTATTAATTCAGAGACTCTAACTCTCATGGCCTGTTCCTTTAGAGACTCTAAGAGATTCGCCTTATTAATTTAGAGACCCTAAATGTTCTGGCCTTGTCCTTTAGAGACTCAAAGCGTTTCGCCTAATAAATTAGAGAATCTAACTGTCCTGGCCTATTCCTTTAGAGACTCTAAGTTTTTCGCCTTATTAATTTAGAGACTCTAACCCTCCTGGGCTAATCTTTAGAGAATGAAAGTGTTTCGCCTTATTAATTTAGAGACACTAACTGTCTTGGCCTATTCCTTTAGAGAATCTAAGTTTTCCGCCTTATTCATTTAGAGACACTAACCGTCCTGGCCTATCTCTTTAGAGATTCTAAGAGTTTCGCCTTATTAATTTAGAGACTCTAACTGTCCTGGCCTATTTATTTAGAGACTCCAAGTGTTTCGCCTTATAAATATAGAGATTCTAACTGTCCTGGCCTATTCCTTAATGACTCAAAATGTTTCGCCTTATTAATTTAGAGACTCTAACTGTCCTGGCGTATCCTTCATAGACTCTATTTTTTTGCCCTATGAATTTGGAGACCCTAACTGTACTGGCTTATTCCTTTGGAGACTCTAAGGGATTCGCCTTATTAATTTGGAGACTCTAACTCTCCTGACCTATTCCTTTAGAGACTCTAAAAGTTTCGCCTTATTAATTTAGAGACTCTAACTGTCCTGGCCTATTCCTTTAGAGTCTATATGTTTTACGCCTTATAAATTTGGAGACTCTAATTGACCTTTCCTATTACTTTAGAGAATCTAATGGTTTCGCCTTATTAATTTAGAGACTCTAAGAGTCCTGGCCTATTCTTTTAGAGTCTCTATGAGTTTCGACTTATTAAATTTGAGACTCTAACTGTCCAGGCCTATACTTTTAGAGACTCTAAGAATTTCACGTTATTAATTTAGAGATTCTAACTGTCATGGCTTATAAATTTAGATTCTCTAAGAAATTCGACTAATTAATTTAGAGACACTAAATCTTATGCACTATTCTTTAGAGACTGAGACTTTCTCCATATTCATTTAGAGTCCCTAACTGTCCTGGCCTATTCCTTTAGAGATTCTACGAGTTTCGCCTTATTAATTTAGAGACTCTAACTGTTCTGGCCTATTCCTTTGGAGACTCTAAGATTTTCGCCTTATTAATTTATAGACTCTAACACACTTGGCCTTTTCCTATAGAGACTCTAAGAGTTTCGCCTTATTAATTTAGAGACACTAAAAGTCGTGGCCTATTCCTTTAGAGACTCTAAGAGTTTCGCCTTATTAATTTAGAGACTCTAACTGTCCTGGCCTATTCCTTAATGACTCAAAAGTTTCGCTTTATTAATTTAGAGACTCTAACTGTCTTGGCGTATCCTTTACAGACTCTAAGTTTATCGCCCTATGAATTTGGAGACCCTAACAGTCCTGGCCTATTCCTTTAGAGACTCTAAGAGATTCGCCTTATTAATTTGGAGACTCTAACTCTCCTGGCCTATTCCTTTAGAGACTCTAAGTGTTTCGCCTTATTAATTTAGAAACACTAATTCTCCTGCACTAGCCCTTTAGAGACAGAGGCTTTCGCCTTATTAATTTAGGGTCCCTAACTGTCCTGTCCTATTACTTTAGAGACTCTAAGTGTTTCGCCTTATTAATTTAGAGCCTCTAACGGTCCTGGCCTAATAATTTAGAGACTCTAAAATTTGTGCCTTATTAATTTAGAAGCTCTAAGTATCCTGAACTATTCCTTTAGAGACCCTATAGGTTTCGCCTTATTAATTTAGACACACTAATTGTCCTGTCCTAATCCTTTAGAGACTCTAAGAATTTCGCCTTATTAATTTAGAGACACTTACTCTTCTGGCCTATTCCTTTAGAGACTCTAAGTGTATCGCCTTATTAATTTAGAGACTCTAACTGTCCTGGCCTATTCCTTTAGAGACTCTAAGTGTTACGCCTTATTAATTTAGAAAATCTAACTGTCCTGGCATATACCTTTAGAAACTCAAAGTGTCTCGCCTTTTTAATTTAGAGAATCTAACTGTCCTGGCCTATTTCTTTAGAGACTCTAAGTGTTTCGCTTTATTAATTTAGAGACTCTAACTGTCCTGTCCTATAACTTTAGAGACCCAAAGATTTTCGCCTTAATAATTTAGAGAATCTAACTGTCCTGGCCTATTCTTTAGAGACCCTAAGTTTTTCGCCTTATTAATTTAGAGACTCTAAATGTCCTGTCATATATCTTTAGAGACTCTAAGAGTTTCGCCTTATGAATTTAGAGACTCTAACTGTCCTGGCCTATTTCTTTAAAGCCTCCAACAGTTTCGCCTTATTAATTTAGAGACCCTAACTGTGCTGGCGTATTCCTTTAGAGACTCTAAGCTTTTCGCCTTATTAATTTAGAGACTCTAACTGTCCTGGCCTATTCTTTAGAGACTCTAAGAATTTCGCCTTATTAATTTAGAGATTCTAACTCCCCTGGCCTATTACTTTAGAGACTCTAAGATTTTCGCTTTATTAATTTCGAGGCTCTAACTTTCTTGGCCTATACCTTTAGAGACCCTAAGTGCTTCGCCTTATTAATTTAGAAACTCTAACTGTTCTGGACTAAAACTTTAGAGACTCTAAGAGTTTCGCCTTATTAATTTAGAGACTCTAACTGTCCTGGCCTATTCCTTTAGAGACACAAAGATTATCGCCTTATTAATGTAGAGTCTCTAATTTTCCTGGCCTATTGCTTTAGAGAATCTAAGAGTTTCGCCTTATTAATTTAGAGACCCTAACTGTCCTGCACTATTCCTTTAGGGACTGAGGCATTCGCCTTAATCATTTAGAGCCCCTAACTGCCCTGCACTATTCCTTTAGAGACTGAGACTTTCGTCTTATTAATTTAGATTCTCTAATAGTCCTGGCGTATTACTTTAGAGACTCTAGGTTTTTCGCCTTATTAATTTAGAGACCCTAAATCTCCTGGCCTATTCCTTTAGAGACCCTAAGTGTTTCGCCTTATTAATTTAGAGACTCTAACCGTCCTGGCCTATTCCTTTAGAGACTCTAAGTGTTTCGCCTTATTAATTTACAGACTCTAACTCTTCTGGTCTTTACCTTTAGAGACTCTAAGAGTTTCGCCTTATTATTCTAGAGACACTAAGTGTCCTGGCCTATTCCTTTAGAGACCCTAAAAATTTCGCCTTATTAATTTGGAGACTCTAACTGTCCTGGCCTATTACTTTAGAGACTCTAAGATTTTCGCCTTATTAATTTAGAGACACTAACTGTCCTGGCCTATTCCTTTAGAGACACTAAGATTTTCGCCTAATTAATATAGAGACAATAACTGTCCTGGTCTATGACTTTAGAGACTCTAAAGTTTCGCCTTATTAATTTAGAGACCCTAAAACTCCTGCACTATTTCTTTAGAGACTGAGGTTATCTTCTTATTCTTTTAGAGACTCTATTATTCCTGGCCTATTCCTTTAGAGACACTAAAAGTTTCGCGTTTTTAATTTAGAGACACTAACTCTCCTGGCTTATTCCTTTAGAGACCCTAAGTTTTCCGCCATATTAATTTGGAGACTCTAACTGTCTTGGCCTATTCCTTTAGAGACTCTAAGCATTTCGCTTTATTAATTTAGAGACTCTAACCCACCTGGCCTATTCCTTTAGAGACTCTAGGAATTTCGCCTTATTAATTTAGAGACTCTAACTGCCCTGGCCTATTCCTTTAGAGACTCTAATTGTTTCGCCTTATTAAATTAGAGACCCTAAATTTCCTGGCCTATAACTTTAGTGAATTTAAGATTTTCGCCTTATTAATTTAGATTCTCTAACTGTCCTGGCCTATTCCTTTAGAGACTCTACGAAATTCGCCTTATTAATTTAGAGACATTAAATGTCCTGGCCTATTCCATTAGAGACTCTAAGTTTTTCACCTTATTAAATTAGAGACTCTAACTGTCCTGTCCTATTCCTTTAGAGAACCGAAGTGATTCGCCTTTTTAATTTAGAGTCCCTAACTCTAATGCACTATTTCTTTAGAGACTGGGACTTCCGCCTTATTCGGTTAGAGACCCTAACAGTCCTGGCCTATTTCTTTAGAGACTCTAAGAGCTTCGCCTTATTAATTTAGAGACTGTAACTGTCCTGGCCTAATCCTTTAGAGACTCTAAATTTTTCGCCTTATTAATTTAGAGAATCTAACTCTACTGGCCTATTCCTATACAGACTATAAGAGTTTCGCCTTATTAATTTCGAGACACTAACAGTCCTGGCCTATTCCTTTAGAGACTCTAAAATTTTCGCCTTATTAATTTAGAGACCCTAATATTCCTGGCCTATACCTTTAGAGACTCAACGAGTTTCGCCTTATTAAATTTCAGACTCTAACTGTCCTCGCCTAAACCTTCAGAGACGCTAAGAGTTCCGCCTTATTAATTTAGAGACACTAACTGTCCTAGCCTATTACTTTAGATACTCTAAGAGTTTCGCCTTATTTATTTAGAGACTCTAAATGTCCTGGCCTATTCCTTTAGAGACTCTAAGTGTTTCCCCTTATTAATTTAGACCCCTTAACAATCCTGCACTATTCCTTTAGAGATTGAGGCTTTCGCCTTATTAATTTAGAGTCTCTAACTGTCCTGGCCTATTCCTTTAGAGACTCAAAGGTTTCGCCTTATTAATTTTGAGACACTCATTCTGCTGGCTAATTAATTTAGAGACTCTAAGTGTTTCGCTTTATTAATGTTGAGACTCTAACTGTCCTGTCCAATTCCTTTAGAGACTCTAAGAATTTCGCCTTAATAATTTAGAGACTCTAATTGCCCTGGCCTGTAACTTTAGGGACTCTAAGTGTTTCGCCTTATTAATTTAGAGACACTAACGTTCTCGGCCTATTCCTCTAGAGACTCAAAGATTTTCGCCTTATTAATTTAGAGACTCTAACTGTCCTGGCCTATTCCTTTAGAGATTCTAAGAGGTTCGCGTTATTAATTTAGAGACCCTAACACTAATGCACTATTTCTTTAGAGACTGAGACTTCCGACTTATTCATTTAGATGCCCTAACTGTCCTGGCCTATTCCTTTAGAGACTCTATGTGTTTCCCCTTTCTAATTTAGAGACTTTAACTGTCCTGGCCTATTCCTTTAGAGACTCTAAGATTTTCGCCTTATTAATTTACAGACCCTAACTGTCCTGGCCTAGAACATTAGAGACTCTAAGAGTTTCGCCTTATTATTTTAGAGACATTTAATGTCCTGGCCTAATACTTTAGAGACTCTAAGTGTTTCGCCTTATTAATTTAGAGACTCTAACTGTCTTGGCCTATTTCTTTTGAGACTCTAAGATTTTCCCCTTATTAATTTAGAGCCACTAACTGTCCTGCACTATTCCTTTAGATACTGAGACTTTCGCCTTATTAATTTAGAGTCGCTAACTGTCCTGGCCTATTCCTTTAGAGACTCAAAGTTTTTTCGCCTTATTAATTAGGAGACTCTAACTGTGCTCGCTAATTTCTTTAGAGACTCTAAGTGTTTAGCTTTATTAATGTAGAGACTCTAACTGTCCTGGCCAAATCTTTTAGAGACTCTTAGAATTTCGCCTTATTAATTTAGAGACTCTAATTGTCCTGGCCTATTCCTTTAGGGACTCTATGTGTTTCGCCTTATTAATTTAGAGACACTAACTGTCCCGGCCTATTCCTTTAGAGACTCTAAGAGTTTCGCCTTATTAATTTAGAGACTGTAACTGTCTTGGCCTATTACTTTTAAGACTCTAATAAATTCCCCTTATTAATTTAGAGACCCTAACAGTCCTGCACTATTTCTTTAGAGACTGAGAATTTCGCCTTATTATTTTAGAGTCTCTAACTGTCCTGGCCAATTCCTTTAGAGACTCTAAGAATTTCGCCTTATTAATTTAGAGACTCTAATTGTCCTGGCCTATTCCTTTAGGGACTCAAAGTGTTTCGCCTTATTAATTTGGAGACGCTAACAGTCCTAGCCTATTCCTTTAGAGACTCTAAGAGATTCGCCTTATTAATTTAGAGAATCTAACTGTCCTGGCCTATTCCTTTAGAGACTCTGAGTGTTTCGCCTTATTAATTTAGAGACTCTAACTTTCCTGGCCTAATTCCTTAGAGACTCTAAGAGTTCCGCCTTATTAATTTAGAGACCCTTACTTTCCTGACCTACTCCTTTAGAGACTCTAACACTTTCGCCTTATTAATTTAGAGACTCTAACTCTCCTGGCCTATTCCTTTAGCGACTCTAATCGATTCGCCTTATTAATTTAGAGACTCTAACAGTGCTGGCCTGTTCATTTAGAGACTCTAAGTGTTTCGCCTTATTAATTTAGAGATTCTAACTGTCCTGGCCTATTCCTTTAGAGACTCTAAGCATTTCGCCTTACTACTTAGAGAATCTAACTGTCC
>JGI20169J29049_11449473_pt1 | contig 17683 bp, 11 predicted proteins | sample TergutNc150P1_FD_29049 | JGI IMG/M metagenome (IMG submission 29049) | reverse complement strand
GCAGAATTTCACAATGTCATTCTCACCACACTGTTGATAAAGTTCTTGGTTAGTTCTAATTCGCCATCTTCCCCCATCCATCACTGGGCCATAAATTTTCCGGAGGATTTTACGCTAAAAAATACTGAGGCGATGCTCATCTTGCTTAGATAGCACCCATGCCTCTGCCCCATATGTGAGTACTGGTATGATTAGTGTTTTGTAGAGGAGTGTTTTGGTATTCCTGGATATGATCCTTGATTTATTCACTTCTACTGATCTGTTGTTCATTTTATTGACCATTGTACCCAGGTATTTGAAGCTGTCCACTCTCTGAAATATGTAGTTTCCTATTGCGAGGTCCTGATGCAATGTTGTATCCTTTCCACTGTACATGTATACCATCTTCTCTTGGTTTATTACCAAGGCCAGGATTTGTACAGTCTTAAAAAAGATGGTTCCTCTAGTTTGAATGCCCGAATCCCGAATGACCTTTTCCAGGGCTATATTAAAGAGGAGGCAGGCAAGTAGTATAACAGAGACAATAAGGTTAAATAGATTACATTGGTTTGGGTGTGTACAGAGAATGGAAAATAGAACTCCCAAAAAAGTATTATATATGAATTTGGAAACAACAGGGCTGAGAGGTAGACCAAGAAAGAGATGGCAAGATGAAGTAAGGGAGGGTGGAAGACTAGTTAGTGGAAGGAAAGGGTATATAACAGAGAGGAATGGAAGAAGCTCCTGAGAATGGCAAGGAATCGTCGCATTCTGGACATGCCAATGGAATGAATGAATATTAGCGACTGATTTGTTGTCATATTCAATGTTCATTCATATCCTTAACAGAGCTCTTTTTACTTATATATTTTGTATAATACATTTTATCAAAATTTAATGATAACATATTAACTTTAAGTCATTTATTTACTTGTTCAAATACAGTAATGATATTAGTTTTCTAATTTTGTATTTTTAAACTATGAATTCCCAGTTACGTATTTAACAGGCACATGCCATTGGTCTGTGTAAAGTAAATCAGCATTTCGCACAGAATGGAATTTGAAAACACGTCACATGACATTAAAGGAACAAAACTGCTTACATAAGTAAAATAAGGAGAGATGAATTTTAAAATTTCCTTGTAACCTATGTTCACTCCATTTATCAAGTCTGAATCTCAGCTGTCCTGAATGAGGTTTTTTGTACTTGCCTCAGTAACTTCAAAAAAACTGCTGTGATTTGATCATGATCATAGCCTTGTAAATACTTTTCAGTTCATTATTCACTAGGCATCCTACCAATGGCAGTATACAGTTTGAGATCCTGACAGTATCCCGAAAGACCAACAAAGAATGTATCAACAGCAATGTGTAACAATGGTGGCAAACTTTTTTCTACCTGGTGCCAGGTACCAGTTTTAAATAGCACAAAATAAGTCTCCTGCTTATTTCCAGCATTACAGGTCATCATCAGGGCAACATGTACACAGAATGGTAATGCTTGGGCTTAGATAAGTTTATACATATATTATGTAGTCATGTGGATATACAATTCACATGTAATATAGTAGTTATATACACCCTTGATTTTAGGAGTATGTTCTTTGTACCTATTTGTGGTTATCTTTGAGATTCAAAAATGTTTAGTGTTACAGTTTGCAATGTGTTACTGTTAAATTGTCAACATATAATTGTTATTGAAATGTCCAAAATGTCAGTGTACTTCTTACTGTCAAAGTGATAATTATCCATCAGATAGTTTTGATATTCATCATCTGTGTATGTCTTGTAGAAGTTAATGTATATTTGATAACTTCTTTAAAAATTTTCCTGTTGGTTCTGCTTCTGATTTTAAAATGTGGTACACTCAGTATATTATAGTATATGGATCTGGTGGTAGGTGTACTGAAGTGTTTGTCTTTTTATGTCTCACTAGTGACTATTTAATCACTGGATACATCCCATGATCTTACATGTTTGTTTATTCTACATTCAAGACACCAGATTCACCTCATAAATGGCTGCAGGTGGCTGAGGAATATGAAAATCTTTGGAATTTTCCCCATTGTGTTGGAGCACTTGATGGGAAGCACATTAAGCTACAAGCACCATTCAAAAATGGAAGTGAATATTGCACAGGAACTTTCAGTATTGTTCTTCTAGCAGCAGTAAATGCAGCACATTCATTTTTGTTTGCCAGTGTGGGGTGTCAGCATAGGACACCTGATGGAGGTGTAGTGGTAGACCAATGTTTAGCCAAGAAACTGTATGATGGAACACTGAACTTGCCACCTCCAAAAGCACTGTCAGGACAAGAAAATCCAGCACCTTATGTTTTTGTATGTAATGATGCATTTCCTCTGAAAGAAAATATGATGAAACCATATCCTGGTACACATGTGAAAGGATCCCTGAAAGGGACATACAATTACAGGTTATCTAAAGCTCACAGTGTTGTGGAAAATACATTTGGTATTATGGCATCTGTTTTTCACATCTTGAGGAAACCCCTCCTTCTGCAACCAACAAAAGCAAGAAGTGTGATTCTTGCATGTGTCCATTTGCATAACTTCCTAAGGAAAAGCAATTCCTCAAAGAATTTGTACAGCCCACAAGGAACTTTTGATACTGAGGACATTTCAAATGGTGATATGATTTATGGATCATGGAGAGAGGAAACAATAAATCTAAGAGCCTTTCAGAGTTTAAACAAAACTGGCTGGGAATCAGCTGTGGCAGGGTATTAAATTCAAGAACAATTTGCAGAGTATTTCTCATCAGCTGGATGTGTACCACATTGTAAATGAAGTGTTGTGCTTTCCCTACATTTTTCATAATAAAGTAGTTTTGTATGAAATTTTAATATTTATTTATTCTGTGTGGAATATATTTTTGTAGTGTTTTGACAGACTATTAAACATAAACCTTTCCCTTTGCTTAACTAAGCACAAAACCATGAAGAATATGGAGGTACAGCTTAACCTTGGCTGTAGATGGGGCTAAGTGATCAGCCTCATGCCTGAACTGCTGCATCTCCAAGCAAACAGCCCCATTATCCACTGAAAATTTATCCTCTGCCAGGAATCCTAATTCCCTGGTTTTTATAGGGGTTAGTTTACTGTTTGAACTGTCCTGTCTCTCAAACTCTTGTATCAGACAGACATCCTGGTTTATCCACTCACTTTGTACTGTCCTAATTCTAATACAGTAATTGTACATACCTGTTTTGAAAGGAAATCACTATTTCACTCTCTTTACATGTTTAGTTTCGCACATATTATATTGCATCGCCATTGACAAAATAAAAGCCATTAACAATATGGCTAAAAAAATCATAATGACAGTCAATGCTTTGCATAAATAAGGTTTTTGTATGCCTGCCAGCAGATCACATCATATGCTTGTATTCTGCCTTAATTACCTCATAAATGACATGATTTACGGAAATATTTGATTTGAAATGTGTGTTTTGATTCTCTCTATTAAATTCTTCAACTCGCAAATAATTCAGTGAGGCAGTCATAAATTTACTTAGGTATACATGTTAAACGTGTTTTACCTCATCAGATTTTAACAAAAGCAGAATCTGGTTTACAGATTTTTTTTGTAAAACACATAAATATAAAATTACATGAAAAGCCATCCAGTGGGAGCAGAGATGTTCCATGTGGACAGACATGACAAACTAAATAGTAGCTTTCAACAACTGTTCTGCCAGTTCAGCTAAAAATGAGTAACAACAGCAGCTGACATTCAAGGCCAGCACTCAGAAATGTAGTGTGAAGAATTGATCATGATATTATGCACAGTCAAAAAAATATCTGCTTGAACTCTTAATCGCAAAAGTTTGAAGATGCCAAACGTGTGGGATGTCACTGTGTGACATGGAACATACGACATGCTTACTGGTACACTACATACTGCTTTTTGGTAGTGTGCATACTAGCTGAAAAAAAAGTACTGGCATTGGGAAGAAAGAAGTACATCATTTTTACTTTGTGGTGTCTGTTTACTGCACAAAATAGAACAAGTCATTATTATTTTCCATTTACAGTTGGTTGATTTATCATTTCTCTGCACCGTTTTGTTCCAAGTTTACATTGCTCAATGAGAGGTCTTGGGGGAAGTCAATACCTACCTCTTACAAACTTAGCAACTTTTAGTTCATTCATGCACAAAACTAAATTATTGCCCTGTGTAATACAAGTTACCTCAAGACCTCCATACAGTACATCCTCAACATCATTATGTAATATAATATTGCGTATTTGTTGCTTCAATCCACTAACAAAGGACTGTACCAGGCCCAAAGATTTTTTTCCATAACTCTGTACAAGTACAGTAATATACAAAGATTTACCCATCACTGTGTTTCTACTTCATAGTTATCATCTCACTTCACATAACTGTTTTACTCTTCTAACAGTTAAATCAAAGCTATGCAGAACATTTCATTTGCAATGTTACCTTCATAAGCTTGTATCATGATTATTATTAGTTGTATTATTACAGATGTTCCATGACTAAATAATTGATTTAAAAGCTAAAACGAAAGTGAATATGTAATTTCATACACCTATTTTTATGAAATGATAGCCTTCCTTACATGTAATAATACTGCAACTGACCTTGTAAAAAGAGAGGGAAGAAACAATAACACTGCAGCTCTTTACAACAAACCCAGATACTAGAAAAATGAATTATGCTAGAAAAGTAATTTTACATAGAATGGCACTTTTTACAACTGGAAGATGGAGCTGTATGAAACATCAATAAATTTCATTACACTTTTACTAGGAAATGGGTTTCATAGCTCCATATATGATACAACTGAAGCTTGTAAAATAGGAAGCAAGTCACAAAATGAACACCATTCTCTAGAAAAAAAATACAGGATATACTGATATACAGCTGTCTGATACATGGCATTCATCACCTGGGTCAATACAACACTGAAAATTAATTCAGTATTGAAAACAATTTAAGGTTCATGCCACCAACCACATTCTGTTTACAGAAATATAAAAATTATCCAGCCATATCAAAGCTAATCTGCACATGGAAAATCAGAAGTTTTTTATATTGTTGCCTGAATAACTGAAAATTAAAATAAATTAATTTAGTTATTAGAGTCTACATTAAACTCAACTTATACATCATACATACACCGTCGGTTGGTTTGTACATATTGCACGAACAGAAATACATCTATAGACAAACCATAGTTCCTAGTTCCTTATGTTGAGTAACATTCTATATGAACATCAACTCATTACACAAAGATGCAGTATATATTTACATCAATATTCAATTAAAATCAGGTAATCAGAAATGAACAATAGTTACAAAATATCAAGGGAAAATACAAGACTTCTTACAGTTACCTGTACAATTAATTAACAAGATAACATTATTTACATCTGTTAAGTAACAAGAAAGAAAACCAAAAAATGAGGGAGATATAGTTTATTTGAAGCTTCAATTCCACAACAAATTATGCCAATCATATACACATGAGGAGTACAGGGATTGAGAGTAGAAACTGTGACCTATTTCATGGATGGAAGTTCCATGGACTGATGCCTCCACATCTCCCTCCACTTGTGCTTCTGCATACTGCTCTATATTCCAACCCCAGATCATCTAGACTTTCTCTTCAAACTAATGTGAATCCTTTACAAGCAACAGACTGTGGGATGATTGATGCTGCATTAGCAGGTTCAAACCAGGACCACAAACAGAAGTAATAACCTGTTCCTTATGACCCAGTGAAGTCCTCCTTATACCAACAAAGAGTGAATGTCCTCAAAAAGTAGGTTGTTGACAGTCACTCGAAGTAGTATATAAGGAGCTACACAACCTATTATAACTGCCTAGTTAGGTGGCCATTTCCTCTGCATGTAAGGGAACCAGTGTATGTGACTTAATGTTCATGGATCCATGCTTCATATTACAAATCATATAGAAATGACCAACAAGATGCAACTGCATAGGACAATTTATTATTCCATTGTTCCTTGACTGCTCAACATGTTTCGAGCGATACGATCGCTCATCATAAGGAGCTTCTGAACTGTCATTACAGCTTCTGGTTTTACTCATTGCAATAAGGACATATAATTTTTAGTATTTTTTTTTTCCTGTGGCGCTACGACCCAACGTGGGTTATGGCCTCCTCATCCTTGAGGTTTTCTAGATCACACACGATGACACATCACAGTCGGTAGGACTCCTCTGGATGAGTGATCAGCTCATCGCAGAGACCTCTACCTGACAACACAAAACACTCACAACAGACATACATCCATGCCCCCGGTGGGATTCGAACCCACAATCTCAGCAGGCGAGCGGCTACAGACCTACGCCTTAGACCGCACGGCCATTGGGACCAGCATTATTTTATACAAATGTCATTAACCCTTATCCTGCTAACGTGCAGAATATGGTGAGCTCCTAATAATGCCAGCAAATGGCAGATGGGATTTAATTCAGCGTTTAAAGGGTTAATAAAACAAGTCTGGTAAAATGATAAATGTATATAAGTACTGTTATAGTTAAAACTTATGGTTAAAATCGATGGTATTAAAATGTAGTTAGAAAATGCAGGAAATGCAATGTATTTCAATAAAAGATGTCCTAAGTTGACATGCTATATGTGTACATAATGTTTGTCGTTGCTGGCGGCTGTCATGGCTCCGTGGGAACTGGCTCGTGTATTTAGTGTGGATGTACTGATCGAGAAGTGATGTCAAGTGATGTGCGTGTGGTGTCAATGCCCAGCTGAATGAGAGGATTCTGTTTGCCTGGGTTTTGTTCTGTAATAAGTTGTCCGTGTTGGTAGTGTGACTGAATGAAAAATTGCTCATATGAGATTAGCATGGATGTGTAGTTTATGGGTTTAAGTAATTTCATTATTTCGTTTATGGTGCCGTATTCATGTTGGTTGTTTAGTATATGTTGTGCAAATGCGGATTGTGGGTCATTGTTTTTAACATAACGTATGTGCTCTTGGTATCATTGCCTTAGATTCCGGCTGGTTTGTCCTATGTATGCTCGTTTACATGTTTTGCAGGTTAATTTGTAGATCTTCAAATTAACCCGTAAAACATGTAAACAAGCGTACATAGGACAAACCAGCTGGAATCTAAAGCAGTGATACCAAGAGCACATACGTTATGTCAAAAACAATGACCCACAATCCGCACTTGCACAAATATACTAAACAACCAACATGAATACGGCACCATAAACAAAATAATGAAATTACTTAAACCTATAAACTACACATCCATGCTAATCCCATATGAGCAATTTTTCATTCAATCACACTACCAACACGGACAACTTATTACAGATCAAAACCCAGGTGAACAAAATCCTCTCATTCAGCTCGGCATTGATGCCACACACACATATCACTTCTCGATCAATACATCCCACTAAATACATGAGCCAGTTCCCACTCAGCCATGAGAGCAGCCGGCAACGACAAACGGTATGTACACATATAGCACTTTTCATACACGTCAACTTAGGACATCTTATGACATCACTCAAAACATGTTGAGCAGTCAAGGAACAATGGAATAATAAATTGTCCTACACACTTCCATCTTGTTGGTCATTTCTATAAGAAGCATATGTGACCTTACAAAGCCATCCTAATTAGAGGCAGCCATAATGGCTCTTTTATTAGGGACATGGCTGCACATAATGCATTTAGTGGTTAGATGACTCAGCATCTGACTACATCTTACTATACACTAACTTATTTAACATCATAATCTCAATAATAGTTAATGGATATTTAACTTATGTACTCATATTTACTCATACTCGTATGTGACTGACCCTTATGAAGAACCTGGGGTATATTATTTCCATGCAGCGAAATCAGTTCTGCATTTTATATTTTATATGAAACTGTGAAAAATGATTCAATAGGATCATAACATGCTGCACCAGTGCTTTCAATAGAAACCACACATACTGGTCTGCATCAATGAATGGTTGAATCTAATTTATAACCAAGACCACATCACACAACAGCAAAAAACATGTGTCACGAGTTGAATAATGCGCACTAGGACCCAAGGAAATGGAGCATAAGATGCTAAAGAATTCAGTGGTCAGGGAAGCAACATTGAAGGAAGAGCCACTGGAGAAATTCAACTGCACCAAGAGTACAAAGTAGTGCTTAAACAAGCCAAAACAATGATGAGGCACAGATCAAGAGAACATTCAAGGTAAAGTTTATGCTAGGCATGGGAGAAAAACACTTAATACTGCCACTTTTTGAGGCCTACGTACACTGGTATGCTCAATAGCCCAACAAGACAATTAACACGAACTAATGAGTACCACTACACCATACTCTTATAAGGTGCCATAAGCAGATCTTTGGTTAAGACAGCAAATACACAGTCCATGTACTTTGCACCAATGATACTCATTCAGAAGACAATGATCTAGAGCTGTTTCTCTACTGATATTAGGACTCTGAAATCCACAACACAGATGCCTGTTCCAGACATAACAATTTGTCTCTGATGGGTGGCAGGTAACAGAATGAAAAAAGGGCTTAATTTACATTACTAAAAAGCTACCACTACAAATGACAGCATTCAGCTTGCAGGGGTGCCAAGCAACTCTCACAAGCTAATGGACATGATTCTGATGCTCTGCAGTCAGTACATGGAAGGAAGAGAGATGCCAAGTTCAAATGAAGTGCTGTGGGATGAAAGTCTGCAGTACAAAAATCTTGTACCTGAGACATGTGGTCAATGGGGTGGACTTGGTGTAAAAGGTTGCTGCAATTCGTAACTTCCCTAGACCAAGAACTGTGCTTCCTGAAAACATGAATGACAACCTTTGGCCCAGATGTCTGTGTGAATTTGAGTATATAAAGTATCATGATACTTATGAACACATGTAAATTACTTCCAAGTTTTACACATTTTAATATGTATTTCAGCATTATATCTGTGCATCTCTAACATAATTAGCCACTACTCTTTCCTTTGTTAACCACCTCCCTGAAGATAGTAAACAAATGCCAGAACATGTAGTAGTAGTTCATATATTTATAAAACAATTGTCCATTTATTGTTCTGCGTTTGTTGGAATAAATATTTTTAACAAATTCACTGCACAGAACATGGACATTTTTAAACATACATCGTCACTGGTGATAGTAAACAGTACTACACATTAATGACAAACAGCTGAACCAGTGCAACATGGGAAAAATTATATTTCAAGACCACTCCAAATGTTATGGCTACTCCATTCCCCACAGGTTACATACAGCAACATCTGGGATTTGATAATATAATGTTCAGCAGTACACAAGTTTAAGGTGTATGGTCTGGCATTTAAGATGCATTACTTACATTACTTACAGCCAACATCCACAAGTAGCAGCCATATGGCTGCTTCTAATTATGAAAGGTTTGGAACACTGAAGATGTTTACTTTCTTGTACACTTGGATCCACTAAGGATAATCACTGGGCAGGGGGAAGAGCAGACCTGGGATATCAATGCATAATAAGATGATGCAGGGCAACCAACAGTTCAGCAAAATGTAGGTCAAGTAGCTCCTTGTATACTAAATGATGTAAATGTCAACAACCTTAACATCATTCACCCTTTGCTGGTGTAAGGTGGACTCCACTGGTCCATAAACAACACCATGAGTGTGTGTGGGCCTGATTCAAGCCTGCAAATACAAGAGAGTCGGTGAAAAATTCTTGAAAATTTTTATCCCAGCAACCATGGAACTTCTTCCTGTGGCCTCCACATTGCTACTTAAATCCACCAACAACCTACTTCAGTAAAGTTAAATTATACATGACAGTTTAGACGCTGGTAGTGTCTGGAACATTGTTCATATAAACAGGTCAGAACATTATTAAGCAACTATTTTGTACATACTACTGACAAAACTTGTCATATCACTCAAGAGATTGTACATTATGCTGTAAGCTATATGAACAGTATTATTACAGTTAAAGTAACTACAGTTTGAATGTCTGGGGTCAATAACATTACAACAAATTAACATTAATACCAGCAAAGGCTTGTACAGAGCTGCAGTGGTAAATCTACTTACTGGGATGCTCTTCTTTAAAAATTCTTAAGTCTGGAGTTTTATCAATTCAACACCCCTTACACTCCTCATATTCTTCCATGTAAGTCTGGGTTAAGCTGAGATACAAATTATATACATAACAGTATAATGCCAGGTACCCAAGTAGATTATTTGAAACTGAGTTCTTTACTTCTTTCATTTCACACCACATTTTTCTCTTTTTACAAGGTGAGATCTAATAAAATATGTTTAAAATACACATCTTATTTGTGATAAATTTATAAAACAGTGAGCAGAGCTTCATTCAGAAGGGTGTTCAGAGGGTGAAAACCCTGCCCAAACTGTCCATGATGGTCCAGAAAGTGTAGGTGCATGAGATAAATCTTGTCAGAAGAATGATTACTGTAAGAATCTGTAATTTTCACATGACACATTTCAGAAATCTTACAACACACAGTTTATGATCAATAATGTTCTGGAGGAACCCGCCCCCTCCAAATTAAACCACATGGTATCACACCCCAGAAAATCATAAACTTAAAATTCCTTCTTATTGATACCTATAACAGCAAGTGATGTTTGCACATGTATGTAAATAAAAATTAGAGGGACATGAAATCCTAAAATATAAAAAGGAGTGTTATATATTGCACTTTTTCAGTGCACTAATACATCTATTTTAGTATTTCACTAATAAAATTTGCAATGTTGTTAGCCTTATGTCAGCAATATGTTCATCATGAACATTCAGCTCTTTTCATAAGGCATGTTCATATGATGGTCTTCCAAGACATGATGTCATTTAGTTTGGCAGATAAGTCCCAATATTTTGAAGGAAACTACTCCCTCCATTATCTATCCTGAAGATGGAGGAAACAAGTTCCTCCAAAAAGTTGTTACTCATCAACCAGCATACACAGTGCAACATTCCAGAAGTCTGCTATCTTGATATTCACTACTGTGTGAACCTCACATCTCAAAGGGTATGTGCTGTGTAATGGACAGAATCACGTATATAAGAACTGAATAACAAGTGAAAGATCCAAACATCCTACAGATCTGAGCCATTGGTCGCTTTTGTTTGTTTGTTGGGTTACTGCTTACAGAAGAAACTTGGATTGTTTCATTTGAGCAAGTTTTTTACAGATTTCAGGGTCATATTCAGCAGGTTTAGAGCATGAAACGTCACCTAACATATCCGAACTACATGAACTTTTTTAATTCTCATAAAACTTATGATAGAAAAACTTTGTTAACAATCACAATCATTCTATATAAACAGCATAGTTAATTTGAAAGCCTGGGAATAAAATTTAGTTCTTGTTAACCGAGTTCTCAGAGAACTCACAAAATAAAATTCTATGTAAAGACTGTGAATTCCAATACAAACAAAACATATATGCAGCAACACTGCAATTGCAGCAGTTCAAATACAGTAATTTGATGTAATTAAATCCACCATGTTATACACTACTGCATTAACATCAGCATATTTCAGCAAAATATGCCAATGTTAGTGCTTCTGCACAGTTTGTGCACAAAATGCCAAAAGAGTTAACACCTTTTAACAAAATCACCATTACGGATCACTTAACATTTTGAAGTAACTGTATAACAGTCTCTTGAAGTCTCTTAAAGTGTGTGCACACACGCACCTGTGGGACGGGGGGGTATTTCAATTCTCATCATAGTAATACCATATCCTGTAAAGATTATGCCACTGCTTCCATCATTTTCCTCTTCCCATAATTTTGCAGGACTTCAAAGTTTGACCTTCCATAATATGCCACCTACTATCAACATTCATAGCATTAGTCACATCCATTTTCTGGCTTTCTCATCACATACTGATTAACAGTTTATCATTTATTAACTCTTGTCAAGTGAGAAGGATATGGAAGAAAATGGTTATGACCAATTTGTATGATGTGGAAGAAAGGACACCCCAAATCTCACACAGGATAACCAGATCTTTGGACATGGCCAGAATCACGAATATACAACAGAATATAGACATGCTGCCAGATGGGCCAATGATGACCTGGGCAAACCCTGAATGATAAGCAGAAACCATCCTTACATTTCATTTTAACCTGTCATCCACTTTACTAATGAAATTTTATACAATAAAATGGACATTCCACTTAAAGGTCTGATTCATGGACAAGAATTTAAATTTCAAGCCACAAGAAACAAATTCTTCTTCTTCAATCGGCGCTACAACCCTTGGTGGGTTTTGGCCTGCTACAAGAAACAAATTAGATAGACTTTATTCACTTCTTTTGGCAAAAATTCCAAAACATAAGACTTTTATATTGTATACTGAGCAACATGTAAGGCATGTTGCCACAAGTACAAAGACATCAACACCCTAAAATGTAGGAGATGCCCGATATCTACTGACAGATACTGAAACTGAAGGACGTTGCTAAATAACCAAGCCACTGTAGATACAGGTCACATAGCAGTGTTGATGAACATTCAAGGCTTCTGGGATGACATGTGTCAAATCATAAAGAAATGTTTCACAGAAGCTTTCTGCCCCCACCTTCAGGGTAGTTCTTGTTAGACTCCCCTAAATATGGAGGCACCAAGCTGCTCCAAAACATGTGACTAACCGTCAATCGACACAGTCATTCCTAGAAGAATTTTATCTTCTGACAAAAGGTGTTTTGAAGAGTGTTAACAATTCGAGACAACTAAGCAAAAAAGAGATTTGTTCTGTATCATGAAAGAAATTCATGAACTATCTTAAGGACTGACTTTGACAAATTTTATATGAGAAGGAATACAAAATGTATACCCAAGAATTAATCTTTGCATACATTTCCTATTTTGTTTTATATTCTTTCAGGTAGTTATGTTAATGCTGTTTCAGTAGATGAGGTTATTATGGTAGGATGACTACCGAATAAACTGCAAAGGCAATAGATGTAAGAAGCCTAGTTTCAAGTACTGACACACAATGTGGGTGCATGGAGGGGTAATGAAAACAACAGAAGACCTATAAAGATAGCTGACATCCTTGCTCTGACTTGAACACAAGATCCCCAGACATAAAGTACAAATGCTACACATGTGGCCATTATGTCTGGTTACTCACTGTATGCCAAAAGGTTAGTATTAGGGTTGAGTGCAAGCATGCAGCAAGGTATCTCACTTAAATTTAGGTATGAACTAAACAATTTACTTTACAAAGCACCTTTTTGTTTTTGTTTTCTTTTTAAAGGGTCCCTTGGTATTGTTGCCCATTGTATCTGCCCTAAGTGAAAATTTAGCATTGGTGGAATAACTGACAACTGATGAAGAACTTGTTCCACTGCAATGTCTACCATAAATGTCACTGGCCTGCCCCCAGAACTGAACCTGGACATCCACAGATATCATACTTTGTCAGCATGTTACAACCATAACCATGTCTCAAACTATGCAATAAATATTAGTGTTGCCATACATTTATAATTTCTAAATTAATTTCAATGAAGCCACGGCTCTGAAACAGATGGTTCAATACTTCATATCAACTAAAAGTGAGGCCCAATCAACTTGTCTGAAACTCTACATATGGAGTATGCTGGTTCTACTTATGTAGAGGAGAAAGGTGACCATGTGTACTTGATTTCTCATGGTATATGCAGTTTATAATTAGTGCATTTACTTACCTGTCATACAGATCCTGAGTACTTTGCTAAACATTTCCTTTTTATCTAGTGACAGACAATTCCAAAAATTGGATGCAGTACTAATAAATACCATAACATGTAAATGTGACCATTTCTTTCGGTTATTGTTTTTTTACGCTTTCTGAACTGTGCTGAACATGATCATAAAATTAAGGGAAACAAACCGCAACTTGTATGGTATATTCCAGTCCCTTCTCTGCCAATATTGTGTCTAAATGTTGCATATGGAATGTCAGTATCTAATATCACTTAACCATTGGGCTTCACTTCTGTCATTCTGCTTATATTTAACCTGTTAACAGCTGTGTGTTGCAATGGTGGAAGATGTGCATAGTCAGGGTTTCAGAGTAAGGAATTTGTATTCCTAATAATACCACTGCCTTAGAATTAAAATATGACTGCCAACCTCCCCCCACCCTCCACCAGAACCAGGGAGTTAAACATTCTCTTATCCATGGATAATAAAAAGTTGACCGTCTATTACATGGCCATGAAACCCAACGTACCGGCATATGTAACATCTCTGACCCTGCATGATAATGTTCCTACTGACATTACTGCAAGTACACATTTTTATGCATCCTGTCATTCCAATCGGCTACGTCTGACAGCAAAATGTAAGTTTCTTTTAGTATAATTCTGGAAGAGATACAGACCAACACAGCTGGCTGTCCCCTATGGATTGTATGAATGTAAACAGAGTCCCCCACTTTTATATATATAGGTCAGAGAGTGATGTGAAATAAATAAAATGAAGTCCACAGTTTCAAACAGCAGTCACATATCCCTATTTCTAGGTACAGTCAACTCAACAATTCAGCAGCAATAATTATCACATTATCATCTACATTCAATAATTCTCAGACTTCGTCACTCATGTTTAGTGCAGGAAATACACATACTGATCCAGCACTTCTTGGCAGAAAACAGAATAGATTAAACAAAATCAAAGTTACATTAGTCACTGCAGCACCAAATGGTTTTGTTTCCCAATTATCATTAAAATAATCCCAGTGTCACACTTTGAACACTAATTATCTGAGTTACATAAAGAAATCAAAGATATCAAGTGCACAACACTGACATTGATTCTCTTGTTTAATTACATTTAGATTGTTATGAATTTTGTGACAACTAAGCCACGCAATATTCTAACCCTGTTCCGTTAAATTTCTTGACTCCATCTGATTATTGTATGTCAACTATCACAACACAAGAAGGTTGATACAATTTCCAGTATAAGATGATGACATATGTGGCAGTGTCTTTCAGGCACACAATCCATACAATTTGAGCAGCAAAAGCAAATTTTCATGAATGCCAAAAAATCTCAGACCATAACAATCAAAAGATTGCATTTGCTGCACTCAGTTCACTCTGTACATGCGGCCTTCAATTTGTTTCAGATTTCCAGATTCGGTGATTACAACACTAAACAAATTATGAATTTTGTTGGGTATGTTCTCTTTACTGACTTAGTTGCCACAAAAAATTATACCTAAATGTACTATTAACCCCTTCTCTGTCTGGTACAGTGTACATTATCATCATTACTCTGCAAAGTCATACTGCAATTAATCACCATGTTACAATATAACTGGAATTTGATGATGGTGCAATAAATTCAGTATGGAACAATGATGTTCATACACAAGATTAAGATCAAATTTAATGCCAAATAATACTGGAAATCCATAAATGATCTTTATGATTCTAATCATGCATGACTCACAGCACATTTAAGGTACAGTTCATTATCAACTGAAAGTACAGACTTTAAAAGCTTCACCTTAGCACCTTGATTGCAGAATAGTGCACACTGTGGTCACTAGTTACAGCTACATTCATCTGTAACACAAAACTGTATCAGGGCCAGAAAAGAAATAAAAAGAAATAAAGTCTGTTGTGATGACAGTACAACAAGTTTCAGCTTATGTGCAAGAGAGCCACCCAGTACAGCACTGTTTCTCAGAACAAGCATTTTTTTAACAATAGTTGTGTCTACAGGCCCCCCGCCCTCACACTCACGAATTTTTCTTCTGGAGATTTGCTGGTGGCACTAGAAAAACTAAAGACAATGTATCATACGAGGCCTAACCAAGAACTGACCACGGTCCTGCCAAAGTGTGGCAGGAGGTTGAATGTCTGACATTCCTCGAGCCAACTGTGGTACTCACATTAAAATTTGATAATTTATTGTAACAGGTTTCAAGCTGATCTGTCAGAAGTTCTTATTTTTTCAATGATAAGTGTGCTGTAAAACAAGAGTACAATTGTAAAGCTCATAAATGGACATCCTGTACTGAAGATATGCATCCATGAACAGCATTTATTTATAAACTTTTATGTTCTTTAAGTTTAATGTGAAGAACATACAAAAGGAAGATAATGGCTGTAGATCAGGGCTACTCACAGAAGGGGTTAAGAAGACCAACAAGAAACAGCTAAGATAGATACAGTAGGACCACATATGCTGTTCTCATAAATACATGTTGAATGCTATTTTTCCTATAAGAAACAAAGAAAAAAAACTTCATGCATACATAAATCATTTAGTACTTTTGTTGGGACTTTTCAATCGTTTTCTAAAGTGTATGGGCAGCACATTTTCATATGGTAGTTAGTATTGGCAGTGTGGAATCATGTCTGCAGTTCTCAGCATGACATTCATAGCTGGTGAATGCCAGTGCCTTCATACATTGAGTTATAAATGCGATCCCGTCTGCGTGTCTGTCTAGGCAGTGCTGTTAAATGTTGAGCCCCAGGGAAAAATCTTAAAACATCATGAGTCTCAAAGAATTCAATGGTAAATTGTTGATAAAAAAGAACAAAAGTTATTTCATTTAAAAAAGCTGCAGTGAATACATCTTAGTTTTCGTTATGCAAACATGTTTAATTTTCCACTTTAAATATGAGGGATACAGATTTTTTATCGCTCTTTTCCCTTTTAAGATAAGGCAATATCTGGCAAAAAAGATTGCAGTAACAAAATGCTACCTACATACAGTACTTAAATGTCTCTAAATTGGAACGAAACTGTAGCAGCATATGACACTACACTTCCATTTGTCTATTTCCTTATTTAAAAAAATTATGAAATTACTTACATGTGACATAGTGGGGGAAGGGAAAGGGGAATTAAAAAAAAATTATACTGACTTAATAATAAGTGTTACCACAATTTACCTGTTAAAATTCAAGAACACCTATATTTTAGGAATCTCTGTTACTATGCAACATTACAGAAATGATGACACCTTTCATGGCTGTCATTAGTGGATCATTCAGAACACTGTAGTAAACATTCAAAGAAATGGAATTTATTTCTCTGCTTCAATCAGGCAGGACAGTAGTATTATGGAGTAGTGTGTAAAAATCTGTAGTAATATGTATGTACCTCTAAAAACATCATCACTCTTACATTGGTCACTTCCAAAGTGGGAAGGACATGAGGGATAATCATTCTAAACTGTAAATCTTATTATGCAGAAATCTTGGTTCATCATCCTTACCATGTAACATATCCAGCACAATGTTCCTTCAAGTTTCCAGGCATTTTGATTAGTTTCCACTTCTCTTTTGGAATTTTAAGTTATATCCTGGGTGCTTACATTCAAGGGAATTATGGGCCTTAGAATGTCCAATTCAGTTCAAATGTAAACCCTGTTTCCACAGATTACACGCTACTTGCATGGCATACTGCCTGAATATTAGTATCCAATAATTGATGTCCCTGTTAGGCAGTTTGTATGTTGCAACACAGGCTGCAGCCCAGGACAGAAAGAGAGAAATTCTGTGGAAACATAATTGACAAATCTTGTGATTTATATTGAATATAAACCATAGCACTTATCACTTAATATTTTAAGCCTTTTATTTCTACTCATAGTATTATATATATATATATATATATATATATATATATAT
>JGI20169J29049_11449476_pt1 | contig 17842 bp, 20 predicted proteins | sample TergutNc150P1_FD_29049 | JGI IMG/M metagenome (IMG submission 29049) | reverse complement strand
ATATATATATATATATATATATATATATATATATATATATATACTCAGTTAAACCTTCCACACAACAATAAAATATAAATTATTTCAATTATCTGCCAAATGTTGATTCACGTCAAGGAATCTGTGACCATCAAAACGAAATCATACAATATATCTCTTTAAATCTCTTGCTAGATGTATACTTGCACTACGTAGTCTTGCCGTAAGTTCTGTTACAAGGATTCTGTGACCTAGAAGGAAAATGAAACTGAACATCCACTTTTTGAACCAAATAATTTATTAGCAATAGTTTTAAGTTTTTATTTATAATAATGTCACTCAAAATGGTCACTCTCTGCCCCAATGCAAGCCTAGAGACGCTCTGGACACTCTGCTATCGTGACATGCACTGTCTCCGAGGGGTTCTCTGCCGCTGCTTTCATGAGGGATCTCTTCAGGCTGTCCAGGTTGTTGTGACGCTTTTGGCAAGCCATGTCCTCCAAAACAGCCCTTAGTTTATAGTCCAGGGGGTTGAGGTCTGGACTCTCCAAGGGCCAATCCTCGGCGCTAATAAAGGCCGGAACATTATTCCGCAGCCACTAATGAGTCGTCTTGGCCTTGTGGGCAGGAGCTGAGTCCTGCTGGAAGACCCATTTCTGACCATTGAAGACAATCGCGTTAAGAGGTTTCACAACTCCTTGTAGCACATCCTCTTGATACACTTGGGCACCAGTTTTCACACCTCTCTCGCAAAAATAAAGAGGTGTCACCCCCTGACGGGACACCCCACACCAAACCATGACATAGGAAGGGTGATGGCCTCCTGCACCCTCAGAACGCACCTCAAGGAACGTTTGAGCATGAATTTTGTTGTACTGATTGTTACACTGCTTCTCGGTGGTGAAAATTTTCTCGTCCGTGAAGAGTATGTTTTCCTGCCTGTTCTCGGCATGCCACTGGAGGAGACGCTTTGCTCTTGTCCGTCGGATTTCCTTCAAAGCAGGAGTAAGGTGTCCCTTTGAGCGGAGGTGCACTCTCATGTGTAGATTGTTCCTGATGAGGCATGACTTGATTGGGTCGATATGTTCAGCTTTTGGGACATCATCTTCTGTTTCCAGAGCGAATTTTGGCAAATCCGCTATGGTACTGTTTTGATAGTGGCTTCAGCCCTCACACTTTTCAGGCGTCCTGAACGAGCCCAGTTTTCAACCCTCCAGAGTTCCTTATAATGTTTAATTGCCAGATGGATAAACATTCGCAAAATTTTCAATGATTTTAAAAGTTTGAAAATTTGAGAATGGAATTTTCCGCAGTTGGGAAGGGCAATCACAGCCACGTGGTTTTACTTGACACCCCATTCCATGTTGAAGCTGTGACAGATGAGAGCAAACTGCCTTGGCACAAGTACCTGAAGGGACAGTAGTCCAAAAACAGCCATCCTTACAACCCTCCCGCCTCACTGTCTCCGGTTTTGGACAACATGAAAGCTGTAACAGAACTTATGGCAGGACTATGTACACATGAAATGTAGACAATTTTAATGTAATACTCTTCATGAACTATAAAAGTTCAAAAATGAAAATAAACATACTCAGGTAGGTAACGTGATCAAGTTTTGAATTCACAAGACTTGAGTTTCCAAGTCTTGAGAATAGTGGCACTAACAACACACCTGTGGAAACCTCAGATGCTGAAAGCCACGTGCATGCTCTAGTGTCACAAATTATAATCTATGATTTCAGTGCAAAGGATATTTGATTTTGTACACAGTTTGGTAGAGAACCACCGATGAAAATGCCGATCTACAAGTGGTATAAGGGTTCACTGCATTTGTAAAGAGAAAAGCCCCAGTAAATGACCAGTCACTGAAGCCAGAACGAATGAAGTCTGAATAGCTTCAAGAACAATGTAACAGTACTGAACAGGTGTAATAGTCACTGTCACATAAGTACTTCTGGCAAGTTCAGAACCCATCTTCAGCATTGTGGTCATGGTGTAGTGCTTACAATTTCCACTTACAGATTCCAGGATGCATGGATCAATTCATTTCAAGTTTTTCATTTTCAGCAGTGCATGTGTAATATGAATAAACTGATATGTGAAGGTGAGAGGCAAGACACAGAGAGAGGCACAGTAGAACAGGACAGAAGAAAGAGCAAAAACAGCACAGAAAAAAGACATTTTTCTGTAATAACTTTTTTCAGTATGGTTAATTCCACTGTCTGTTCTATTGGGCTTCCATTCGGTGTGCTAAAGACAATTTAGAACTTTCACTTGATGTAAATTCTTGTACAAAGGAGTAAAATAATGAACATTATGCACTACCTTATATACTTTTATATGACTTAAACTTGTAACAGTTGGTGGTAGGTTAACGAATAACCTCAATCCCATACAATAAACTCCATTTTTATACCTGCTGTGGTTAATACTAATGAAGACCACAGCTAAGCCTTGTATATACAGACTTGAATGACAAACTAACCAACAAAGTGCCCAGAAATTGTAAGTCACAACTGCATTTGATTTTCCTCCCACATGTTCCAGCCTAAATGGCCATAATAAGAGGGGTCATTTAAGATACTGGTGGGGAACACCCAAGGTTTATGTACGTACAGAAGAACAAGCAAAATATTCATTGATGTAACACACAATCAAATGTTGCAAATTCACTATGTTTAAAATACGGAGACATACCCCTAAAATCACAATGTATAACATGTCAGAACTGGTTCAGCTGGGTGGGTTCAAATGTTATTTAGTTGTGGATTTTCTTACAATAGATGTGTTATGTTAAGTGTGCAAGCGTCATATCAAATTTCTGTATCAACTGCATATAGTGCACCATGTATATGTGCGTCATATAACTTTCAAGAAGACATGAAAACTGTTACATCAAAGCAACCAAATAAAGTTGGACATAAGTCAATACATTACAGATTGTGGCTCAGAAGTGGTACACATATGAGGAGCTCTGGAAATGTGTGTCCACATGCCCATGACAGGTCACAATTAAGGGATGTGTTGAGGACACAAAAAGGCTGAAACAACTGAAAGATGACTGTAAAGATGAGTTGAGATGGAGCAAGTGGCTCCACACACTACGTGTAGAAACCGACTGAAAAGGCAAGATTTATGGGAACGATGGATCCAGTCCACTCGTTCACAATGGCAAGTAAAAAAACATAAAACTTCTTAAATTCTGTAGAACAGGCTTTCTGTATCTGGCAAATTATAAAAATATGAAAACACAATTTATTTCTGTGTATGTATTCTAAATTAGTTCCATGGAACATTAATATAGTAGCACGTGTACGTTATCTCACAATTCTCTTCTCGTAACATGAAAATGCTGGATTATGACGACATAACCAAACATCCTTAAACATGCAACAAGTCCACAAACCTGTAATATGGGATTTATTAGAGACAAATCTGCTCACCTTCTGATAAAACCGATGAGACATTTTGAGAAACTGGCATCAAAAGCGCACTACCGGCGAAGTTTTCAAAGGGATATCCATTGCCAGCAGCTGAGAGAAGAGGATTTTTCGCCGTTCTTGACGCGTCACTCTTCTTTCTGTCAGCCATTACACTGTCTCTCATTATTGCCACCTAAACCACCAACCGCACGCGCAGAAAATTCCTTTACTCAGGTATAAAATTTTTTTTGTGCCACGCTGAAGGCGAATGTGGAACCGTGTAAGCAGTCAATATGTGCATATCAAGTGAAACTGGCAATGGTACAAAAAAGAAAACACTATTATACCTTCGGCGCATTGAAGAAGTTCCGAATTTACAGAATTTTGTAGAGGTAAGAAGGAGGGGTGTTGAAGTATATATGTAACAAAAGTCTATAAATGTAAACGATTCCTCGTGGTTAAGTTACGTACCTCAGCGTTAAGTATCAGATCACGCAAAAAGTACGCTGGATAAATTTACTGAATTTTAGAATGGTTACAACTACTAAATGAATCGGAATAACATGATTTTTTTTTTTCAGATTTTAGGGTATCAAGGAGAGTTTTTAACACTGTGGGAAGTTTGTTAAGGGAAGCTAATGTGTCAGAAATCTTATGACGAACATATATTTTGGATTGTATTGACATTTGTTTATTTGTATCGTATTGTGTAGTTTGTTTTGTTTGTGTGTTATGTGTTTTTTTTTTTTCTGACAAGTTTCATGCCCGACTGTTGTATGACAGAATCTGTCGACCTACGAAATGATATGTATGTATGTATGTATATGTACAGGCTGTGGGATTTGGAGCAATGTCTTGGCATTGATAAATGCCGCCAGTAGATTGAGGGACTGGTTATTAAGTAATATTGTTTGTGAAACTATATATAAGAGACCGATTCACCAAAATGGGTGTAAGCGGACGCAGTCTCCTTTACAATTTGACTCAACAAGTAAATAAGAATATAAACGTTTGAAGAAGTTACGTAAATTTGAATCCGACGTTAGCGGAATAGACCACGGAAAACATGTTTGCGGCACGACTGCATTTATCTGCGATTCTACGATGGATCAAAGTTTAGGGGTGGGTCAGATCACAGATGGATCCATGGTCATGTGGATGAATACACGGTACGTTCACACCAGGTTCACACTATAATTTCGGCCGCCATCATAGAGTTTGGGAATATCGCCCGGTTTCTTGTGAAAATTTTAAAACATCAAGTAATGCTTCCAGTAACCAGCAGCATGCCTGTTACAACCACCACAGTTAAGACACCAATGTTGACACCACAGGTGGGGAGATGGCGGCAGCTTTTGAATTGTGGTGTATCGTACGTGAAACTAGAACTGTCCCCATGAAGAAACAGCGTTTCTCACCGAGTCAAATTAATCATGCATACGAAACGTATAGTTGCAGTAGGGCTATGGTTCTATTACATAGCTGGATTTCAAGGATGATCTATCAAAACAACGGTTGCGGGTTGTGGAGGTAGTGAAGTGCAAAATGACACCACGATGCTGAACAAGACATGAGGGAAAAATACATAACATGGAGTATGCAGCAAACAGTTTTTACCCAGGGCCTACAGGGGTTATGGAAACTTTAACACACATCAAGCATGCAATTTGGTCCTATTTTTCTCTGTCCTTCAACATACCTTCTTTCCTAGAACAGCGCTGCAAGTGCCATGCTCCATTTTCTGAGCAAACCATGCACCTTCTGAAAACATTCTCAACACAATGACATAATTCATCTTGAACTACTAATTTGTCTTCAAAAACCTTCAGTTCATGCAAAGAATTATAGCATTAATACTGCAAGTCAGTCTATAGCGTACCTTGGTGTTGGGCAGTGTGTTCTGCAGATCAGGACTCATTGCCATCTTCCATACCTGCATCTGGGATGTGTATATAATCAAGAGATGACAGGGAACATGAACAGATGTTTGCTGCTCTCTGTGGCCACACCAACTGCATGTGAAATAATGCATGCTGTATTCTTACTGGTGGAGTACAGAAATTGTTCAGATAATTACTAACTCCTTGAAGCAAAGTTTTTCTTATGAAGCTAATAGTTCCTCAGCTACACAAGAAATTCTCTTCATGTTATATAGACAGAACGCTCATCGCCATGTCACAAACAGCCTGCCACTTACTTCACATTGTGTAACATGTTGATATTTTAGGGTTAAAAGTTGTTAGCGCAACCTGCAACCTGGAGGATCAGCCCATAAAGGTTGTGTGCAGATGCTTATTCATTACATTCGCAGTTACCAGCCATATTTGGAGGACATGCTGGGGAAAAGTAATTGCAATAAACAAACAACAAAATCAAAATGCCCACATTATGCTGCTGGATTCAAGAGTTATATTCAATGTGTATATACCAAAACTGCATTAAACAGTTTGTGTTTGCTCACTGTGTTACCATAGCAAGACTGGTACCACCAGACATTACAATTACTTTCAGCATACCTCAGCTTTATGATTACATGCACAATATGCTGGAAGTTTCTTGCTCCTCTAATAACTGCAGCACTTTCAAATTTTCCATTCACATAATCAAGGACAGCTGATTTTTTAAGATTCATGTTCAGCTGTTCTAATAACAAGACAGTTGCTAGTACACCTTGCTGCAGGCTTGCAGGCCAACAGATTTTTATTTCCACGATTTATGTACACACAAATGCGACACCAAACACTATGTCAACATTAAAGTTTTAGCATATTACTTCTAAAACAAAATTATAAAAAAAGGTTTTATAGCTCCCTCTTAGCACAAGGCACGAAATATTTCAGTCAGTAATTAATGGACAAACAGAAGGAGCTCCATCCTGGTCACAGTTTCTCATAAATCCTTGGTCCCTGCAATGAAGCAGCAGTTGGCAAAGAACAGGAAGTAGGAGTTAACAGTCCATAAGAAATTTCTGACACAATGAATTACACACAAAACAAAACAAGTGGGAATGTAAGACTGTACTCCTCAGAGCCATACTGCTACACAATGCCAGGGAAAGTACATGTTACAAGTTTTTGCATTTGACTGAGTACATAATATACTCCATAGTATACATGTGAAGATTAATTCATTTGCTGATTATATGTGCATATTGTTTATTTTACTGAGCATTATAGGTTTAATTTACCACAGGATTATAAAAGTACACACTGTCATAAACACAAGTAATGTAGCTGTAAATCAAGCCTGCATGTCTCCTACATCTTCATGTCATTAATTTCTTAATACATCTTCATGTCATTAATTTCTTAAGTTATCCTTGAAAATATAACAGCCTGCAGTTGGGGGTGTAGTGACTTTGAGGGCAAGATAAAGACCAAATTAACCTCAACCTTCCTCCAACACTAGTCTGCACTACTATTGTACCCATAATGAGTAAACTACATGTACAATTCCAATGTAAAGAACTCAGAGTACAAAAAAATGTGTACACTCGACATACCAATGCAAGTTGGTGCAAGACAGTTCGTGGTCACCCCACACTACAAACCAACAGAAAACAAAATGTTGTAAGAATCTTACAGTTACACTGTTGGCTTTCTGACAAGTATTGGAGGGTGTAACAGCCAAAGTATCTGCTGCATATGTGAAGGTAGCCTAAGGTTTCAATAAACAGACAGTAATTTGTGTAGACTTTGTGGATACAGATGTGAACCCATGTCAAAACACAAGGGGCTATTGAAATAACATTCTTGCATTTTTATATTGTGGCTTTTCTTGACAGAGTATATCTGTAGTTTACAATGGGAAATGGTACGAGAGGTATAGAGTCCAATGCAACAAGGAAACTGATATACTTGTGCTTCTCAATTAACATTCTTCTTGTCTCTTACACTAGTCAGGTCAATGAAGAGTACATTACGTATGCATGATTCTTACGTACGCACTGCAGCAGTCACACTGCATTGCATATTCTTCCGACATAGTACACGATCAGGTACATCACAGTGCCCAGAAAGGTGGCAAAACATTTGTCTTCCTTATATTTCATTTCCACTGTTCCTATTAAACTTTTTAAATATAATTTTGTTTGTCATAATGCACATGTATCAGATTTCCACAGAACCATGAGGTACAGATATCTATGAAGACAAATAATATCATGCTCTGAAATCTGGTGTGACGCAAAGTTTCCTGCAATCCCAATAGTTAGTGTAAGAGGCACAGTAGCAGGAAACTACCCTCCAACCATAATGTTATTAACTGGTGTATGACAAACATGTAACAGTGGTATTTGTAACTATTAACTTCATACACATTCCACTTAATGATGCTACTCTCAATTCACAAATTAGTTTGACTAATCCTCTGTTCACCTGGAATGAAGGATTGCACAGATGTGCACTGGCTGTGATGTCTATGTCACACTACAGCTGTTTGAAGAATCCAGTGTTCAAGAAGTTGATAATGTTTGGTACTGGTCCAAGATAGGTTCAGGAATGTGGACAGCAAGTGCTTTGCGAGTGATACCAGAGTAGTGAGCAAAACTTTCCAGAAAGTGCAGGGCTGTTACCACTTCATTTGGAAGCTCCATAGTTTTCCCACTGCCACTGCTATACAATAAAACATGATTTAATTACCAATCAGCCTGTTATCAAACTAGCCAAATGGTGACTTACAATTCCCGGCAGGAACTTTTCTCTTTGCTACCATTTCCAGACCAACTTTCACAACCATCAAGTTGCCTATCCAATGCATACGAGCGGACATATCTCCAGCAAACAGCATTAAGCTGACTACTAACATCCACAAGTGCAGTGGTTAAGAATGAATGAAGCTCTGATGATGACATTAGTAGTACACTGATACAATGAGACACGGATATTTGAAACACTCAATTTACATTGTTTCAATCATGGTGACAGCATGGTAACAGTGCAGTACAAATAATTTATCAGAAAAGAGGCATCTCGGTTTCCATAGTAAAGTGGAAAATAAAATGCCCATTTTCCAGTGAAGGAGTTGTGCTGGGCTGTTACTATAATTGAAACAATACATTGTCAACACAGCAGGATGGCACGTGTCAGGACCACTAACTTTCCATTTGGTCCAGCCAGCTTAATAAACATACATAAACTAAAGTTCAATTTGGGTGTGTAGAAGGATGGATCATGTTCATCAATAGTGTTCTTAAGTGCTGAGGCTGAAATTCTGCAACCTGCCATGGTGACCATTTCTAGTACCACAAAATTTCTTGTGAACATACCAAACTCTAGCTATTTTCACTAATCGTATGTTATATCTTGGTAAAATGAAGTTAGTAAATGAAGCTCAACCATACATCTGGAATCAACTAGGCCCTCAATCAAAACTCATGCACATATAATAAAAAAGAATAAAAGAAAAAACTAAATTAAGACAACATAATACAGGAAGCTGGAACAGCACAGTTGGTACAATGACTAAGCCACAAGTCAGGCGATCTGTGTTTCCAATCCTGATGGGCAAGAGATTTTTGTCTGCTCCAATATACACTGACTGACCCTAGGTCCCATCCAACCTCCTATACAATAGTTATTGGGGTCTCTTTCTTCATGGGTGAAGTAGCCGGGGCATGAGGCAGACCACTCACCTCCATCTAGTACCCAAGTTAAGAATCAGTGCAGCCATACTTCCACTCTCTCTATATGCTTTTGTGGCATGTGCAGACAACTTTGCTTTACTTTACCTTTCATATAATAGAGGTCCTGGCCCTCAGCCCACATGTTATGTCTCCATTCCTGAAAATGCTAACGCAATACCACACTGGATTTCTCTGTCCACAGTAACAATGTAGTTTACCTACAGGTTATTTAGCAACACTATCAACATATAACATTTGGACTGAACAATAAGCAAAATCGCCAACACATAACCTAAACATGTCGATCCTACACTCTTGCATGTACAAAAAGAATACAGATTGGAATGTCAGCCTGGTTATCCTTGACAAATTCCATGGTAATAACTCAATACAAGTCACAACCACCACCTGTATAAGTCATCATCACTACTATCCCACAGTTCAATGCACATATGTACACAGAATGAATCAACCACCAAGGAAATACAAAAACGGAGTTTTGAAGACAAGTACGTGAAAAGGTGAGCCGACTTCACTAAACCGACCTCAGACATGGATTCTTTGATCATGAAAGGTCACATAACCAATTAAAGGCAGGTCTCATTTTATGCATTTTCTTTCTGCATGATTTCATTTTAACATGTTGAAAATTTATACCACTTTTTGAATGTATGCAATAATTTTTGCTTTGATGCAATTTGGCATAGGCGATACATCATAATTTTCAGTTTAAAGTGATTTGACGTACATGATCTGTGGCAGCTCGTCTTGTGCCACAGGCTAGCAGAAAGTGAAGTTACTGTCATGCCATCAGTTAACATGTACTGATTGATTGCATTGGTGATATAATCATGCAGCTGATGTAGTTCTTCATTCAGCAGCACTGGCTTTTGTTAATAAAATGAGTGAGAAGTGTAAATCTATATTATCTGTGTAATCCAGGTGAAAAGACTGGCGAAAGACAGTCATTACTAAAGAGGAATTAGACATAATAAGCCAACTTGAAAAAGGTACATGAATTGCTGACATACATCGTAGTGTTAGATTCGGTAATAATAACGTACTTACAATTCATGATAATGCTGAAAGAATTACAGAAAGTGCTATGTCAGAAACTAAAGTGTTTGTGTAGCAAGGCTACCACAGTCCTATCAGAATAAACTGTACCAAAAACTATAGCTATGAGTCTCTTACATTTTTACTGCATTAGAAATAAATAAATATATTGTATAGAAATGAATGTACACTGTATAGAAATACATATATACTGTATGTGCAGTACATATATATTCTACAGGTCCATGTGTCCACTAGTAGCATAATCATACACTATATAGGATGAAGTTGTTGATCCCCTAATCCCCAGGAAATACACCATTTTGAATGGGAATTTTGTGTTTGATTTGTGTGACGTTTTTGCAGGAACATAACCCTGACATAAAACGAGACCTGCCTGTATTCTCAGCCTTTTACATCTTCATATGGAACAGAGCACTGTCACAATTATCTACACTGAATATTTACAATTAAAATACTACTGTCTTCATAAAAGGAAACTGTAAGGAAAAACATTTAAAAAAAACATGGTAATTTTAAAACAGCAAGTACCCCTGTTGTAGTAAATGCATGCATCTATAATACAGTGTAATGACAGCTAGAACTTTCTGGCTAGGAAACCTGTAGTTCTAGCCATCTGTCAGTCTGTAGAACACTGGTTGAGAAACAACTGAAAATTTATGAAGTAACTAGGTAAAACACCACTGTTATACAAGAGTACGTTCTTACAATGAAGTTACCTTATAGCAGCCTCCATATGTGACTTCACATACTGCCCAAGGTAGAGCAAGAACTGGTTACGTATTTCTGGGTGGAACTGACGCAACAATGTCTGTATGCCAACAATAAATGGAACCCCATCAAGTGGATCTTGCACCCGACGACTGATTAGACTTCCTGAACATGAAATATATACACGTTATATAATAATGAATAACAAATACTGCCTGAATGAAGAACGTCATGTTTTCAGATTTTCATCTTCAAACTCTTCATTGATACATTAGTGCATGTTGTAGTGGCTCACCAGTACTAAATTTCTTTCAGTTGTTATTCCACAGACATTACCTGAAGAATCAATTATATATTTAGATTATTACAGTTGTCACTAAAAGATGAAAGAACCTTCACGGGCTCTGAAAGCACAGTTCCTTTACAATATATTTGGTTAAGAATACTTTTGATATTCTTAGTTCCATTTTTTATTTTCCTCTCATATTTATGCATAATTGTCACACAGTTCATTTGTAATGTAAATCACCAAAAATAAAATTTTATGTCTCATAAACAAGCTTAATCCTTCGGCACCAAATGTTACTGATGTGTAATATGTGATATGTACTGTCAGACACTAAAAGCACCGAGTGTTGATTACTGCCATCTTCTGCACATCATACTAGGCATTAATTCTGGTGCCAGAGGGTTAAATCTTTTATTTTTTAGATAAAAGTTTACATTTACATTTTAACAAGCCTTATTTCATTTTTGTACATAAAAAAAGACCTTCACTTTACAGGATACTACAAAAATTCAGAAGCAGTCACAGGGGTTCCAAAAATATTAGTAAATTTCAGTCCTGTTCATTCTGGCTTTGGGCTGCCAACTCTTCAGCAATAATGATGCCTATTGTGCGACATTACCTTTTGTTCAGTTGCACACCACAATTTTTGCTGTGAAAGGTTTCTCAGGATAAGGGAAATTACATACACCTAAACATACTTTCACATATACACCACCTAAATATGTAAAAAAAAAAAACCAATCCCTTGACATGATACCACCAATTTTGTGTGTGCCATCCACTTACTACAGCAGCAGTCAAAAGGTATCAGGCCAATATCTAGAATTATGTCTTCCATGTTGTGACACAATCATCAGCCCACCTGTTCCCAACTGTACTAGGAATTAGCAATTCAAAATTTTTTCTTCCACATATCCACTGATAGCTAGTAACATCTGCTGAAGTGCAGTCAACTTACCTACATGTTTAGCATAGGTGAGTTTGGGCAGTTGGGACACCACAAACAGAAATAACAGTATTGAGAAATACTCCAGATTCTTGGTGGTTACATATATCTTTGTGTACGGATTACTAATGCCAGCCCAGTCTAGGTACGTTGACAGTTCATACAGTAAAGGGTTTGACTCCTTTGGGTAAGGTTTCGATGGGTCCTTGTAATGTGCTTCAATCTCAGCCAACAGTGCACTGCAATGGTAACACACCCTATAATCATTCCTTACAAGTATTTTCATTTTACTATTTATGATATGTATGTATCTCCTACCATTTAACACAATAAACATGGGAGAAATTTGATCTATTACATAATATTTTTTCCCAGAAATCAAGTTCAGTATATCAAACACTGTACAGACTACCCAGTTAACCTACATAGTCTACAAACTTCAAATAACAAACACCTGTGCATACTTATTCATAACCTGCAGAGCTGACGCCAGGTGTTTAGAGTCAAACTTGCAAGATGTGTTCAGTTCATATGCTATATGCTTCCTCAGCAACTGAATCTGTCCAACTTTCAGGACCCGATCCAAAATCTGGGGCCAAACTCTCTGCGCACGTGATGTATACTGTGAGTAAAAACGTGCAGGATTACCTGCAAATCAGATTAGTGAGGATTACTGCATGTTCTGGTATTTTTCTAAGGGAGTTTCAAATGCATACAGGGGTTTCAAAAAATAAGGTAACAACTATTCTGATTCTGGCTACTTAGAACTTTGATGTACATGACATGAACGCAACAGATGGTAACCTCTGACCTCTCTGTAGACAAGGGTGTCATTAAGCATTTGTCCCACCATGGCACCAAGGCTTGTATCCACACAGAGAAAAATGGCTTCTAGTGTTTCTAGCCAGGAGATGATAGCTTGCTTCCTGCTGCATCTGCTAGTCAGGTGCTTTTAACTGGAGCAAAATGGGACTGCAGGGAAAGTGGTCCACAATCTCCTAGCTGTAGTGCCATAACCAGTTAGCTGTATTGGGCCTAGTGATTTCCTTCCCTTAGGACCACTTAAAGAAGCACCTCTTTGGCAAGCAATTTGCAGCAGATACGTACAGCAAGCAGTCACCTCCTGGCTACATAAGTACAACACTGATTTCTTCTGTGCCAGGACACTGGCCTTGTGCCATGGTAAGGCAAATAATTAAATGTCAGTGAATAGTATGTGGAGGTGTGATGTGTACCTTCTACTACCTGTGTGACATATAAGCACCAATGTCAGAATAAAGTTCTTGGCACCAGTGTTTGTTACCTTACTTTTTGAAATGTCCTTGTATTTCATGATGTAGTTAGATTTAAAAAAATGTATATATTAATACTGCTAAAACGGTTATTTTTGACAGGTAAAGATCAATTTTTATATTATATACATACAAATCACCCAAGTATGTGGAGACTGGAGAAAACTGCAAAATGATAAGCTGCTTCATTTGTACACCTCACCAATTATTATTACACAATGAAATCCAGGAGGACAAGACAAACAGGGCATGTGACATCTACGTGTAAGCAGAGGAGTGTGTATAGGGGTTTGGTAGGGAAACTTGGAGAAAAAGGCCATTTGGAAGGCCCATACAAAAATGGGACGATAGTATGGTACATTACATAGTTACTTTTGCAATAAAGGATTGTAGGGAACAAAGCAGGTCAGCTGTCGATGGAGCACATTCACCACATTTGCAGCTATGTTCAATTGTATGGAAGCTCTTGCCTCCACCCCATCTAACAACACACCCTATTACAAAGGACCCATGTAAAATCAGGTTTTTCAAATCATTTCATCTTACACACAAGTGAAAAAGTCAACATAATCCAACAGTTCAGACTTTCTTTCTTCATAATCTTTACAATACTCACTGATGATATTACAACAAGGAGACAGCCCTTTTGATACAAGTGCAAGCATCTCAAGCCAGGATTTGTCCTTCAGAATTCCTTTTTGCAAGGAATTTAAGAAATTCTGAAAAAAAAAAGGACAAATTAAATTTGCTTGTAAAACTTTCTGGCAGCCACTGGAAAAAACCTTGCACACATGAAGATTGATTATAAAGTTACTGTACTGAAATCACTGAAAACTTACATGTGGGGAAAAACCTCAAATGGTATTAATTAGATAAGAAATGTCCTTAAAAGTATATTGTAAAATTTTAACACCAAACCATGCTACCGTAAATACATACTCAGGGTAACAGCAAGTCACACAGGTGTCTAGAATACATGGAAGAAGGCCCATACATTCCTCTCCTTACCACAGGGGTCAATGGTCAGCTTCACACTCCTGTTATTTAACCCACCCATGAGAAAGAGCTCTCTACCCACAGAACAAAAGGTCTGTGTTGCCTGGAATTGAAGATGTGATGGTGAAAAGAAAAATTGCTGCAACTGCCCGAAGTTGACAGATCATACTTAAGGACAATATTCTTGCATTATTCATTACAGTCATCTGGGTATTACACTCCACCGAAGAGGTAAAAATTACTGACATCTTGGAGGGCCATTACACACTGTCAAATGACAGAAATTATAACAATAAATCATGACCTACCAGTGGTCAGGACCTCTTTCAACCCAGCACCTGCTTCTAAGAACTAAGAACTCCATGAATACCCTTGGTTATAATGCCAAGTATCCAGACTCAAATTCTAAGTCAGGACACTCAAAATATGACTGAATATTAAGTAATTCCAATCACTGGAAGAACTGAAGAAATCTGAATGTTGTTCTTTTATATATCTGTGACTACAACATACAATACTGCAGTGCCTTCATGGCACTTCTGACCACAAGTAAAACAAAACAAGCGAGACTTAAGAAAACACCATTGCAAGTAAAGTGAAACATGTGAGAGTTCATAAAGCATACCTGCAGTTCTGTGACAATCATGAAGGAAAAAAGACGATCCAGCCCTGTCAGTCCAGCTGTTCCCACTGATTTGGTGATTTTGGAGAAAAATTTTAGATTTATAACCTCATTATGTGTTTTAAGATCGTACCAGGCTGTCATGTGCTCAATATACACTGTTGTCCTGAAAATTAAGGATGAAATGCTGGTAACCAATGTCATATTATTTGAGGACTTCAGTGTATCAATTCTTAGGTTATTTACGAAAAGAGTCAAAAGCAAGGTAGGCAATGTATGTACAACACAACATTGTAGCATGTTCGCATAACCGCTGTTGCCATGCAAATGTGACAATCCATGCCCTACATATTGTTGATGTATATGTCACTGTCAACATTGTCATGAATATTGAAAGGGCTGTCATGAAAGCATAGAAATGTGTTCTGTGTACTGTCATGCTACATATTTCACTGCCAACAGTATGAAACATACTCAGTTCTTCATATAAAGTACCCAGTATTTAATGATTGTAACCATATTTGGATTTTCTCAATAGATTTTCATAAAGATCCTCAATATGAAATTTCATGAAAATACATCCAGGGGAGCTATGCTGATGCAATTGGGCAGACATGATGAATGTAATAAAAGCTTTCCTTGACTAATGCAAACAGGCCCAACAAACATAGCAACTGATCTCTATTTGTAGTACATCAACACTTAGCTTAGAAAGGAACACATATTCACAAAATACATTTCTAATTTTCAACTCCTGTCCATTTCCACTTCCTGCCATATTTACAAATTTTAAAACAAAATTCTTTTGCACATATTTTTTTTGCATCCTTTATTTATTTCAGAGTTATCCCTGTGCATGCCATAGTGGCAGAGGTATAGTTCCACTCATTCTTAACCTTAGAAGTAGTGGGAGGTCAGCAGTCAACTCCATGCAACGGCCATTTTACCACCAGTGAAAAAGCCCCCTGGTACGCACTGAATAGGCGGCTGGGTGGGCACCAGAGCCAGTGTGGATACTTTAGATACAAGAAAAACATCCTGCCCACAAGGAATTCAACCACGATTCTAGCCCACAACATAGTCACAGTATGGTCTATGCTAGTCTGCAGAGTGAAAAAATAATTCATTCTTCTTAAAACACACTGGCAAAAACAATTTTTGTTCTCTGTTCTTCAGTTTACCATTCTGAAGACACAGAAAATGAAACAGTGGCAAAAAACAAGTGTTCTTAGATGTTCCCAGATTTTTACCTTCCGCAATTACAGCTCATAGCACTTTTACAAACATACTGAGTTTTAAATAAAAATTCCATTGGAAGTGCTTCAAAAGGAACTGCAGGGCAGTTACAAATTTCATTGCACAGTATTATGCTTGGAATTTGGTTACATAGCGCTGAATGATAAATGATGTGATGGGATATCAACCTACTTACTTGGGATCAGTGATTCTTATTAATTCTCTGGCCAGGCGTCCAATGAAATTGACAGATGCACTGTCTGTTGGAGGAAATTTTGGGATAGGAATCGTCTTACTCTGATGAATACTCTGCCAATCCTGAACCTTGTTACGCAGGAAACTGTTGCACTCCTGTTCCACATTGTAACTGATAATGCGTGACACCTCTTCTTGCCATATCTTCAACCCATAAATATTTACATAATCCTGAATGTACTCAAAAGAGCGGCGATGTCCATCCATTATCTTCCCCAAAGCTTCCAACTTTCCAACCAGTTCACTTGTCTGAAAAACATCACCATAATCTATGAGTGATCTGAAAACCCACACATTACTTTACCTACCAAACCAAAGCCTGGAAAGTAATGAGCAGTGGAAAAACAGTGGGCAGATACAGGAGGACTAATATCAACCAAAATATAGTTCATGGCTGAAAATAGTAAATTATACAAAACTACCACTCCAGCAGGAGGAAAAATTAAGTGATGATAAAATGGCTGCCAATAGACTTCAGAGTAATCTTTAAAAGAGCACTTTTAAGTGCATCAACATTTGTTTAGCGTTAGTTATTTATATGTAATTTATTTATTTCTGTTCATCATGCTGTACAATTAATATAAGTGCAGTGAAGTACTGGGACACTGGGAATACAGCCAGAGGAACATAAGTTTAAAGGTTTTCTTCAAGTGAAATGTGAACGTATGAATATGTCTAAATTATGGTATGCCTGTGCAAGTACAAGCATTGTACCTACCTTGGCCTTTGGGTTGAAGGTGAGTCCTGTGTGAAGAGCAGTTGCAATGTGCTTTACCAGCTCCTTGCGAATTCCATCCTCTAGAAGCTGCTTTGGATCTACTCTGATAATCCCCACCAATGTACTCTTCATCATCAAGATGCCTTCAGTAAAAATGGAAACAGAATGGGTCAGCTTTGCAACCTACAGAAAACGTCAATCATCAGGTTCATATACAACTTGTTTAATAAGTCTTCATATTGCGACCAGTTCCTTTGATGCAGCACAAATGTTGTCTATCGTAGATGCTTAGATTTTATACTTGCTGCTGCATCTTCCTGGTTTTGTTGACATAATTTTACACTGTTACTTGCTTTTTTGTATAAGAACAGAACATGCAAAACTAAGAATTTACCACCCTAATGTCACAAAAAGAAGAGCATAAAGGAAGTGAAGAATTACTACAATGTCAGTAATTTAACGCTTTAAACACTGAATTAAATCCCATCTGCTATTTGCTGGCATTAATAGGAGCTCACCATTTTCTCCATGTTAGCAGGATAAGGGTTAAATCATTAACCCTTAGGCTACTAATGTCATATATATATATATATACAGAGCACCTATTCTTGATGTTTCTAGATCACACACAACGACGCACCACAGTCGGTAGGACTCCTCTGGACGAGTGATCAGC
>JGI20169J29049_11449479_pt1 | contig 17869 bp, 1 predicted proteins | sample TergutNc150P1_FD_29049 | JGI IMG/M metagenome (IMG submission 29049) | reverse complement strand
AATGCCCGCAGCGCAACACATAGGGTGCGTTCGTACGGCGAGCACTTCCAAGTCTGCACCATATATGGCGCGCCGTCGGATAAAGGTTAATAAGGCGAAACTCTTAGAGTCTCGAAAGATATAGGACAGGACAGTTAGAGTCTCTAAATTAATAAGGAGAAACACTTAGAGTCTCTAAAGGGATAGGCCAGGACGGTTAGAGTCTCTAATTTAATAAGGCGGCAATCTTAGATTCTCTAAAGGAATAGGCCAAGGCAGTTAGAGTCTCTAAATGAATAAGGCGAAACACTTTCATTCTCTAAAGATTAGCCCAGGACGGTTAGAGTCGGTAAATTAATAAAGCGAAACTCTTAGAGTCTCTAAAGGAATAGGCCAGGACAGTTAGATTCTCAAATTTATTAGGCGAAACGCTTAGAGTCTCTAAAGGAATAGGCCAGGACAGTTAGAGTCCATAAATTATTAAGGCGAAACTCTTAGGGTCTCTAAAGGAACAGGCCAGGAGAGTTAGAGTCTCTAAATTAATAAGGCGAAACTATTAGAGTCTCTAAAGAAATAGGCCAGGAAATTTAGAGTCTCGTAATTAATAAGGCGAAATTTTTAGAATCTCTAAAGTAATAGGACAGGAGAGTTAGAGTCTAAATTAATAAGGCGAAAATCTTAGAGTCTCCAAAGGAATAGGCCAGGACAGTTAGAGTCTCTAAATTAATAAGGCGTAACACTTAGAGTCTCTAAAGTAATAGGCCAGGACAGTAAGAGTCTCTAAATTAATAAGGCGAAACTGTTAGAGTCTCTAAAGGAATAGGCCAGGACAGTTAGTGTCTCTAAATTAATAAGGCGAAACACTTAGAGTCTCTAAAGGAATAGGCCAGGATATTTACAGTCTCTAAATTAATAAGGCGAAACACTTAGAGTCTCTAAATTTATAGGCCAGTAGAGTTAGAGTCTCTAAATTAATAAGGCAAACCTCTTAGAGGTTCTAAAAGAATAGGGCAGGAAAATAAGAATTTCTAAATTAATAGGCGAAAAGCTTAGGGTCTCTAAAGGAATAGGCCAGGACACTTACAGTCTCTAAATTAATAAGGCGAAAGGCTCAGTCTCTAAACGAATAGTGCAGGACAGTTAGGGGCTCTAAATTAATAAGGCGAAACTCTTAAATTCTCTAAAGTAATAGGCCAGTACAGTTAGAGTCCCAAATTAATAAGGCTAAACTCTTAGAGTTTCTAACGGAATAGGCCGGGATTGTTTGGGAATCTAAATTAATAAGGCGAAAGTCTTAGAGTCTCCAAAGGAATAGGCCAGGACAGTTAGAGTCTCTAAATTATTAAGGCGAAACTCCTAGAGTCTCTATAGGTATAGGCCAGGAGAGTTAGGGTCTCTAAATTAATAAGGCGAAAAACATAGATTCTCTAAAGGAATAGGCCAGGAATGTTAGAGTCTCTAAATTAATAAGGCGAAACACTTAGAGTCTCTAAAGTAATAGGCCAGGACAGTTAGGGTCTCTAAATGGATAAGGCGAAAGTCTCAGTCTCTAAAGTAATAGTGCAGGAGAGTTAGGGTCTCTAAATTAATAAGGCGAAACTCTTAAAGTCTCTAAAGGAATAGGCCAGGAGAGCTAGAGTCTCTAAATTAATTAGTCGAAACACTTAGAGTCTCTAAAGGAATACGCCAGTACAGTTACAGTCTCTAAATTAATAAGGCGAAAATTTTAGATTCTCTAAAGGAATAGGCGAGGAGAGTTAGTGTCTCTAAATTAATAAGGCGAAAAAATTTCAGTCTCTAAAGTTTAGGCCAGGACGATTAAAGTCTCTAAATTAATAAGGCAAAACTCTTACCGTCTCTAAAGTAATAGACCAGGACAGTTAGTGTCTCTAAAATAATAAGGTGGAAGCCTTAGATTCCCTAAAGGAATAGGCCAAGGCAGTTAGAGTCTCAAAATTAATAAGGCGAAACACTTTCAGTCTCTAAAGATTAGGACAGGACGGTTAGATTCTCTAAATTAATAAGGCGAAACTTCTAGAGTCTCTAAAGGAATAGGCCAGAACAGTTAAATTCTCTAATTAATAAGGCGAAACGCTTAGAGTCTCCAAAGGAATAGGACAGGATATTTAGAGTCTCTAAATTAATAAGGCGAAACACTTAGAGTCTCTGATGGAATAGGCCAGGACAGTTAGAATCTCTATATTAATAAGGCCAAAGTCTTAGTCTCTAAACGAATAGGCCAGGACAGTTAAAGTCTCTAAATTAATAAGGCGAAACTCTTAGAGTCTCTAAAGGTATAGGCCAGGAGAGTTAGTGTCTCTAAAATAATATTGGAAATTCTTAGAGTCTCTAAAGAATAGGCCTGGAGATTTAGGGTTTCTAAATTAATAAGGCGAAACACTTAGAGTCTCTAAAGAAATAGGCGAGGAGATTTAGAGTCTCTAAATTAATAAAGCGAAACTCTTAGAGTCTCTAAAGAAATAGGCCAGGGGTGTTAGAGTCTCTAAATTAATAAGGCGAAACTCTTAGAGTCTCAAAAAGAATAGGCCAGGACAGTTAGAGTCTCTAAATTAATAAGGCAAAATTCTTAGGGTCTCTAAAAGAAAGGCCAGGACAGTTAGAGTCTCTAAATTAATAAGGCGAAACACGTAGAGTCTCTAAAGAATTAGGCCAGGACAGTTAGAGTCTCTAAATTAATAACGCGAAACTCTTAGAGTCTCTAAAGGAATAGGCCAGGGGAGTTAGAGTCTCCAAATTAATAAGGCGAAACTCTTAGAGTCTCTAAAGTAATAGGCCAGGATATTTAGAGTCTATATATTAATAAAGCGAAAATCTTAGAGTCTCTAAAGGAATACGCCAGGACAGTTAGGGTCTCTAAATTAATAAGGCGAAAATGTTAGAGTCTCTAAGGGAATATGCCAGGACATTTAGAGTCCCAAAATTAATAAGGCGAAACTTTTAGAGTCTCTAAAGAAATAGGACAGGACAGTTAGAGTCTCTAAATTAATAAGGCGAAACACTTAGAGTCTCTAAAGAAATAGGCCAAGACAGTTAGATTCTCTAAATTAATAAGGCGAAAATCTTAGAGTCTCCAAAGTTATAGGCCAGGACAGTTAGAGTCTCTAAATTAATTAAGCGAAACTCTTAGAGTCTCTAAAGTAATAGGCCAGGAGAGATAGATTCTCTAAATTAATAAGGCGAATATCTTAGAGTTTCTAAAGGAATAGGCCAGGACAGTTACAGTCTCTAAATTAATAAGGCGAACCGCTTAGAGTCTCTAAAGTAATAGGCCAGGACAGTTAGAGTCTCTAAATTAATAAGTCGAAACTCTTAGATTCTCTGAAGGAATAGGCCAGGAAAGTTAGTGTCTCTAAATTAATAAAGCGAAACTCTTAGGGTCTCTAAAGGAATAGGCCAGGATAAATAGAGTCTCTAAATTAATAAGACGAAACACTTACAGCCTCTAAAGGAATAGGCCAGGACTGTTAGTGTCTCTAAATTAATAAGGCCAATCTCTTAAAGTCTCTAAAGGAATAAGCCAGGACAGTTAGTGTCTCAAAATTAATAAGGCGAAATTCTTAGAGTCTCTAAAGAAATAGGCCAGGACAGTTAGGGACCCTAAATTAATAAGGCGAAACTCTTAGAGTCTCTAAAGTAATAGGCCAGGACAGTTAGAATCTCTAAATTAATAAGGCGAAAATCTTAGAGTCTCGAAAGGAATAGGACAGGAGAGTCAGAGTCTCTAAATTAATAAGGCGAAAACCTTAGGTTCTCTAAAGGAATAGGCCAGGACAGTTAGGGTCTGTATATTAATAAGGCGAAACTATTAGAGTCTCTAAAGGATTAGGCCAGGCCAGTTAGAGTCTCCAAATTAATAAGGCGAAACTATTAGAGTCTCTATAGGAATAGGCCAGGACTGTTAGGGTCTCTAAATTAATAAGGTGAAAATCTTAGAGCCCCTATAGGAATAGGCCAGGCGAGTTAGTGTCTCTAAATTAATAAGGCGAAACACGTAAAGTCTCTAAAGTAATAGGCCAAGAAAATTAGAGTCTCTAAATTAATAATGCGAAACTCTTAGTGTCTCTAAAGTAATAGGCCAGGACTGTTAGGGTCTCTAAATGAATAAGGCTAAAATCTCAGTCTCTAAAGAATAGTGCAGGAGAGTTAGAGTCTATAAATTAATAAGTTGAAACTCTTAGAGTCTCTAAGGGAATAGGCCAGGACATTTAGAGTCTCTAAATTAATAAGGCGAAACTCTTAGAGTCTCGAAAAGAATAGGGCAGGACAGTTTGATTCTCTAAATTAATAAGGCGGAACTCTTAGAGTCTCAAAAGGAATAAGCCAGGAGAGTTAGGGTCTCCAAATTAATAAGGCGAAACTTTTAGAGTCTCTAAAGGAATAGGCCAGGACAGTTAGAGTCTCCAAATTAATAAGGCGAAAATCTTAGAGTCTCTAAAGGAATACGCCAGGAGAGTTAGAGTCACTAAATTAATATGGCGAAACTCTTAGGGTCTCTAAAATAATAGGCCAGGACAGTTAGAGTCTCTAAATTAATAAGGCGAAAATCTTAGATTCTCTAAAGAAATAGGCCAAGGAACTTAGTGTCTCTAAATTAATAAGGCGGAAGAATTAGAGTTTCTAAAGAATAGGCCAGGACAGTTAGGGTCTCTAAATTAATAAGGTGAAAGTCTCAGTTTCTAAACCAATAGTGCAGGTCATTTAGGGTCTCTAAATTAAAAAGCGAAACTGTTAGAGTCTCTAAAGTAAAAGGACAGGAAATTTAGAGACACTAAATTAAAAAGGCGAAACTCTTAGGGTCTCTAAAGGAATAGGCTAGGACAGTTAGTGTCTCTAAATGAATAAGGCGAAATTCTTAGAGTCTCTAAAATTATAGGCCACGAGCGTTAGTTTCTCTAAACTAATAAGGCGAAAATCTTAGTTTCTCTAAAGGAATGGGCCTGGAGAGTTAGTGTCTCTAAATTAATAAGGCGAAAATCTTAGAGTCTCTAAAGGTATAGGCCACGAGGATTAAAGTCTCCAAATTAATAAGGCGAAACTTATAGAGTCACTAAAAGAATAGGCCTGGAGTATTAGAGACTCAAATTTAATAATGCGAAACTCTTAGAGTCTCTAAAGGAATATGCCAAGGCAGTTAGAATCTCTAAATTAATAAGGCGAAACTATTAGAGTCACTAATTTATTAGGCCAGGACAGTTAGAGACTCTAAATTAATAAGGCGAAACTCTTAGAGTCTCTAAAGGAATAGGCAAAGAGCTTTAGGGTCTCTAAATTAATAAGGCGAAACACTTAGATTCTCTAAAGAAATAGGCCAAGAGAGTTAAAGTCTCTAAATTAATAAGGCGAAACACTTAGAGTCTCTAAAAGAATAGGCCAGGAGGGTTAGGGTCTCTAAATTAATAAGGCGAAACGCTTAGAGTCTCTAAAATAATAGGCCAGGAACGTTAGTTTCTCTAAATTAATAAGGCGGAACTCTAAGAGGCTCTAAAGAATAGGTCAGGACAGTTAGAGTCTCTAAATAATTAAGGCGAAAATCTTAGAGTCTCTAAAGGAATAGGCCAGGAGTGTTAGAGTCTCTAAATTAATAAGGCGAATCCCTTAGAGTCTCTAAACGAATAGGCCAGGAGTGTTAGAATCTCTAAATTAATAAGGCGAAAATCTTAGAGTCTCTAAAGGAATAGGCCTGGATTGTTCGAGACTCTAAATTAATAAGGCGAAAGACTCAGTCTCTAAACGAATAGTGCAGGACTGTTAGGGGCTCTAAATTAATAAGGCGAAACTCTTAGAGTCTCCAAAGTAATAGGCCAGGACAGTTAGATCCACTAAATTAATAAGGCTAAACTCTTAGATTCTCTAAAGGAATAGGCCAGGACTGTTAGGGAACCTAAATTAATAAGGCGAAAGACTTAGGATCTCTAAAGAGACAAGCCAGGACCGTTAGAGTCTCTATATTAATATCGCGTAAATTTTATAATCTCTAAAGTTATAGGCCAGGAGAGTTAGAATCTCTAAACTCAAAAGTTGAAAATCTAGAGTCTCTAAACTTCTAGGACAGGAGATTTAGAGTCTCTAAATTTGTACCGCGAAACTCTTGTGATCTCTAAAGAATAGTCTAGGAGAGTTAGAGCCTCAAAATTAATAAGGCGAAACTCATACAATCTCTAAAGGAATAGGGCAAGAAATTTAGTGTCTCTAAATGAATAATGCGAAACACTTTGGGTCTCTAAAGGAAAAGGCCGGGACAGTTAGATTCTCAAAATTAATAAGGCGAAACTCTTAGAGTCCCTAAAGGAATAGGCAAGGACAGTTAGTGTCTCTAAATTAATAAGTCGAAACTCATAGAGTCCCCAAAGGAAGAGGCCAGGACATTTAGTGTCTTTAACTTAATAAGGCGAAACCATTAGACTCTCAAAAGGAATAGGCCAGGATAGTTAGTGTCTCTAAATAAGTAAAGCGAAACTCTTAGAGTCTCTAAAGGAATAGGCCAGGACAGTTAGAGTATCAAAATAATAAGGCGAAACACTCAGTGTCTCTATGGGAATAGGCCGGGAGAGTTAGATTCTCCAAAATTAATAAGGGCAAAATCTTCTAGTCTCTAAAGTAATAAGCCAAGACAGTTACAGTCTCTAAATTAATAAGGCGAAACTCTTAGAGTCTCTAAAGGAATAGGCCAAGAGAGTTAGAGAAACTAAATTAATAAGGCGAAACTTATAGTGTCACTAAAGGAATAGGCCAGGAGGTTTAAGTCTCTAAATTAATAAGGCAAAAATCTTAGAGTCTGTAAAGGAATAGGCCAGGACAGTTAGAGTCTCTAAATTAATAAAGCGAATCACGTAGGGTCTCTAAGGGAATAGGCCAGGTGTGTTAGAGTATCTAAATTAATAAGGCGAAACTCTTAGAGTCTCTAAAGTAATAGGCAAAGACAGTTACAATCTCTAAATTAATAAGGCGAAAATCTTAGAGTCGCTAAAGGAATGGTCCAGGAGATTTAGAACCTCTAAATTAATAAGGCGAAACTCTTAGAGTCTCTAAAGTAATAGGCCAAGACAGTTACAGTCTCTAAATTAATAAGGCGAAAAATTTACAGCCTCTAAAGGAATAGGCGAGGAGAGTTAGAGTCTGTAAATTAATAAGGCGGAACCCTTAGAGTCTCTAAAGGAATAGGCGAGGACAGTTAGTGTCTCTAAATTAATAAGGCGAAACGCTTAGAGTCTCTAAAGTAATAGGACAGGACAGTTAGTTTCTCAAAATTAATAAAGCGAAACTCTTAGAGTCCCTAAAGGAATAAGCCAGGACAGTTAGTGTCTCTAAATTAATTAGGCGAAACTCTTAGAGTCACTAAAGGAATAGGCCAGGAGAGTTAGAGTCTCTAAATTAATAAGGCGAAACACTTAGATTCTCTAAAGTAATAGGCCAGGACAATTAGAACATCTAAATTAATAAGGCGAAACTCTTAGAGTCTCAAAAGTTATAGGCCGGGATTGTTAGAGTCTCTAAATTAATAAGGTGAAAGACTCATTCTCTAAACGAATAATGCAGGACAGTTAGGGGCTCTAAATTAATAAGTCGAAATTCTTAGCGACTCTAAAATAATAGGCCAGGGCAATTAGAGGCCCTAAATTAATAAGGCTATATATTTAGTGTCTCTAAAGTAATAGGCCAAGACTGTTAGGGAAATAAAATTAATAAGGCGGAAGTCTTAGGATCTCTAAAGGTACAAGCCAGGACAGTTAGAGTCTCTATTTTAATAGCGCGAAAATATTATACTCTCTAAAGTTATAGGCCAGGACAGTTAGAGTCTCTAAACTAAAAAGTCGAAAATCTAGAGTCTCTAAACTTATAGGACAGGGGAGTTAGGGTCTCTAAATTAGTAACGCTAAACTCTTGTGATCTCTAAAGGAATAGGCTAGGAGAGTTAGTGTCTCTAAATTAATAAGGCGAAACTCTTAGGGTCTCTAAAGGAATATGCCAGGAAATTTAGAGTCTCTAAATGATTAAGGCGAAACACTTAGAGTCTGCAAAGGAAAAGGCCGGGACACTTAGAGTCTCTAAATTAATAAGGCTAAAATCTTTGAATCTCTAAGAAAATTCCGGGAGAGTTAGAGTCTCTAAATTAATAAGGCGAAATTCTTCTAGTCTCTAAAGGAATAGGCCACGATAGTTAGAGTCTCTAAATAAATAAGGCGAAACACTTAGAGTCTCTAAAGAAATAGGCCTGGAGAGTTAGGATCTCTTAAATTAATAAGGCGAAACACTTAGAGTCTGTAAAGGAATAGGCCAGGACAGTTGGAGTCTCTAAATTAATAAGGCGAAACACTTAGAGTCTCTAAAGAAATAGGCCAGGTGAATTACAGTCTCTAAATTAATAAGGCGAAAATCTTAGGGTCTCTAAGGAATAGGCAAGTACAGTTAGAGTGTCTAAATTAATAAAGCGAAACTCTTAGGGTCTCTAAAGAATGGGCCAGGAGATTTAGAGCTTCTAAATTAATAAGGCGAAACACTTAGAGGCACTAAAGTAATAGGCCAGGACAGTTAGAGCCTCTAAATTAATAAGGCGAAAAACTTAGAGTCTCTAAAAATAGGTCAGGACAGTTAGAGTCTCTAAATTAATAAGGCGAATCTCTTAAAGTCTCTAAAGTAATAGGCCAGGACTGTTAGTGTCTCTAAATTAATAAGACGGAATTTTTATAGTCTCTAAAGTAAAAGGCAAGGAGAGTTAGAGTCTCTAAATGAATAAGGCGAAACTCTTAGGGTCTCTAAAGGAATGGGCCAGGAATGTTAGTGTAACTAAATTAATAAGGCGAAACCCTTAGAGTCTCTAAAGGAATAGGCCAGGAGATTTAGAGTCTGTTAATTAATAAGGCGAAACACTTAGAGTCTCTAAAGGAATAGGCCAGGACAGTTAGAGTCTCTATATTAATAAGGCGAAAATTTTAGAGTCTCTAAAGGTATAGGCCAGGAGTGTTAGGTTCTCTAAATTAATAAGGTGAAACCCTTAGTGTCTCTAAAGGAATAGGCCAGCACAGTTAGAGTCTCTAAATTAATAAGGCGAAACTATTAGATTCTATAAATTATTAGGACAGGAGTGTTAGAGTCTCTAAATTAATAAGGCGAATCTCTTAGGTTCTCTAAAGGAATAGGCCAGGACAGTTAGATTTTCTAAATTAATAAGGCGAAATTCCAGTCTGTAAAGAAATAGTGCAGGACAGTTAGGGGCTCTAAATGAATAAGGCGAAATTCTTAGAGTCTCTAAAGGAAAAGTACCGGACTGTTAGAGTCCCTAAATTAATAAGGCGAAAATCTTAGAGTCTCTAAAGAATAGGCCAGGACTGTTAGGGAATCTAAATTAATAAGGCGAAAGACATAGGGTCTCTAAAGTAACAAGCCAGGACAGTTAGAGATTCTATATTAATAGGGCGAATATATTATTGTCTCTAAAGGAATATGCCAGGAAAGATAGAGTCTCTAAATTAAAAAGTCGAAACACTAGAGCATCTAAAGTTATAGGCCAGGAGATTTAGAGTCTCTAAATTAATAAGGCTAATCTCTTAGAGTCTCTAAAGGAATAGGCCACGACAGTTAGAGTCTCTAAAATAATAAGGCGAAACTTTTAGAATCACTAAAGTAATAGGCCAGGGCAGTTAGGGTCTCGAAATTAATAAGCCGAAATTCTTAGAGTCTCTAAAGTAATAGGCCAGGACATTTAGTGTCTCTAAATTAATGAGGCGAAACTCTTAGAGTCTCTAAAGAATAAGCCAGTACATTTAGAGTCTCTAAAATAATGAGGCGAAACACTTAAAGTCTCTAAATAAATTGGCCAGGTCTGTTAGAGTCTCTAAATTAATAAGGCGAAACTCTTAGAGTCCCTAAATGAATAGGCCAGGACAGTTAGTGTCTCTAAATTAATAAGGCGTAACTCTTAGAGTCTCTAAAGGAATGGGCCAAGACAGTTAGAGTATCTAAATTAATAAGGCGAAAAATTTATGTCTCTAAAGGAATAGGCCAGGACCGTTAGAGTCTCTAAATTAATAAGGCGAAACACTTAGACTCTCTAAAGTAATAGGCCAGCACAGTTAGAGTCCCTAAATTAATAAGGCGAAATTCTTAGAGACTCAAAACTTATAGGCCAGGACAGTTAGAATCTCTAAATTAATAAGGCGAAACTCTTAGATTCTCTAAAGGAATAGGCCAAGACAGTTAGTGTCTCTAAATGAATAAGGCGAAACTCTTAGAGTCTAAAAAGGAATAGGCCAGGACATTTAGTGTCTCTAAATTAATAAGGCGAAACCCTTAGTGTCTCTAAAAGAATAGGCCAGAAAATTTAGTGTCTCTAAATTAATAAGGCGAAATACTTTGTGTCTCTAAAGGAATTGGCCAGGAGGGTTAGGGTCTCTAAATTAATAAGGCGAAAGTCTTAGAGTCTATAAGGGAATAGGCCAGGACAGTTAGAGTCTCTAAATTAATAAGGCGAAACACTTAGATTCTCTAAAGGAATAGGCCAAGAAATTTAGAGTCTCTAAATTAATAAGGCGAAAATCTTAGAGTCTCAAAAGAAGAGGCCTGGACAGTTAGAATTTTCTAAATTAATAAGGCGAAACTCTTAGAGACTCTAAAGGAATAGGCCAGGACATTTAGGGTCTCTAAATTATTAAGGTGAAATTCTTAGAGTCTCTAAACGAAAAGGCCAGGAAATTTAGAGTCTCTAAATTAATAAGGCGAATCTGTTAGTGTCTCTAAATGAATAGGCCAGGACAGTTAGTGTAACGAAATTAATAGGGAGAAACTCTTAGTGTCTCTAAAGGAACAGGCCAGGAAATTTAGAGTCTCTAAATTAATAAGGCGAAAATCTTAGTGTCTCTAAAGGAATAGGCCAGGGCAGTTAGGGTCTCTAAATTAATAAGGCGAAACACTTTGAGTCTGTAAAAGAATAGGCCAGGGCAGTTAGGGTCTCTAAATTAATAAGGCGAAAAACTTATTGTCTATAAGGAAATAGGCCAGGAGTGTTAGAGTCTCTAATTTAATAAGGCGAAACTATTAGGTTCTCTAAAGAAATAGGCCCAGACACTTAGAGTCTCTAAATTAATAAGGCGAAACTCTTAGAGGTTCTAAAGTAATAGGCCAAGACAGTTAGAGTCTCTAAATTAATAAGGCGAAACCCTATGTGTCTCTAAAGGATTAGGCCAGGACAGTTAGTGTTTCTAAATTATTAAGGCGAAACGCTTAGAGTCTCTAAAGGAATAGGCCAGGACAGTTAGAGTATCTAAATTAATAAGCGGAACACTTAGAGTCTCTAAAGAATAGGCCAGGACAGTTAGAGTCTCTAAATTAATAAGGCGAATGTCTCAGTCTCTAAAGGAAGAGTGCAGGACAGTTAGGCGCTCTAAATAAATAAGGCGAACCACTTAGGGTCCCTAAAGGAATAGGCCATGACAGTTAGAGTCTCTAAATTACTAAGGCGAAACTCTTTGATTCTCTAAAGGAATAGGACAGGACAGTTAGCGTCTCTAAATTAATAAGGCGAAAATCTTAGAGTCTCTAAAGGAATAGGCCAAGAGGGTTAGGGTCTCTAAATTAATAAGGCGAAACTCTTAGAGTCTCTAAAAGAATAGGGAAGGACAGTTAGTTTCTCTAATTAAAAAGGCGAAACGCTTAGAGTCTCTGAAGGAACAGGCCAGGAGAGTTAGGGTCTCGAAATTAATAAGCCGAAAAACTTAGAGTCTCTAAAGGAATAGGCCAGGACAGTTAGATTCTCTAATTAATAATGCGAGACCATTAGAGTCTCTAAAGGAATAGGCCAGGACAGTTAGGGTCTCTAAATTAAAAAGGCGAATATCTTATTGTTTCTAAAGGAAAAGGCCAGGAATTTTAGAGTCTCTAAATTAATAAGGCGAAACTCTTAGAGGCTCTAAAGGAATAGACCTGGACAATTAGAATCTCTAAATGAATAAGGCGAAAGCCTCAGTCTCTAATGGAATAGTGCAGGAGAGTTAGGGTCTCTAAATTAATAAGGCGAAAAACTTAGAGTCTCTAAAGAAATAGGCCAGAACAGTTAGAGGCTCTATATTAATAAGGCGAAAATTTTTGTCTCTAAAGGAATAGGCCAGGACAGTTAGAGTCTCTAAATTAATAAGGCGAAACTCTTAGAGTCTCTAAAGTTATAGGCCAGGACAGTTAGTGTCTCTAAATTAAAAAGGCGAAATTCTTAGAGTCTCTAAATGAATAGGCCAGGACAGTTAGTGTTTCTAAATAAATAAGTCGAAACACTTAGAGTCTCTAAAGGAATAGGAGAGGACATATAGAGTCTCTGAATTAATAAAGCGAAACCCTTAGTGCCTCTAAAGATATAGGCCAAGAGATTTAGAGTCTCTAAATTAATAAGGCGAAACACTTAGAGTCTCTAAAGGAATAGGCCAGGAGAGTTAGGGTATCTAAATTAATAAGGTGAAACGCTTTGATTCTCTAAAGGAATAGGCCAAGAAATTTAGAGTCTCTAAATTAATATGGCGAAAATCTTTGAGTCTCTAAATAAATAGGACAGGAGGGATAGTGTCACTAAATTAATAAGGCGAAAAAATTAGAGTCTCTAAAGGAATAGGCCAGGACATTTAGGGTCTCAAATTTATTAAGGCGTAACTCTTAGAGTCTCTAAAGGAATAGGCCAAGACTGTTAGAGTCTCTAAATTAATAAGGCGAAACTCTTAGTGTCTCTAAAGGAACAGGCCAGAAAAATTAGTGTCTCTAAAATAATAAGGCGAAAATCTTAGAGTCTCTAAAGGAATAGGCCAGGATATTTAGAGTCTCTAAATTAATAAGGCGAAATTCTTAGAGTCTCTAAAGGAATAGGCCAGGAAAGTTAGAGTCTCTAAATTAATAAGGCGAAAAACTCAGTCTCTAGAGGTATAGGCCAGTATAGTTAGAATCTCTAAATTAAGAAGGCGAAATTCTCAGAGTCTCTAAAGGAATAGGCCAGGAGAGTTAGAGTCTCTAAATTAATAAGGCGAAGCTCTTAGAGTCTCTAAATGTATAGGCCAGGACAGTTAGAGTCTCTAAATTAATAAGGCGATATTTTAGGGTCTCTAAAGGAATAGGCCAGGACAGTTAGAGTCTCTAAATTAATAAGGCGAAACCCATAGATTCTCTAAAGGAATAGGCCAGGACAGTTAGATTCTCAAATTAATGAGGCGAAAATGTTAGAGTCTCTAAAGGAATAGGACTGGAAAGTTAGTGTCTCTAAATTAATATGGCGAAACTCGTAGAGTCTCTAAAGGATTTGGCCAGGACAGTTAGAGTCTCTAAATTAATAAGGCGAAATTCTTAGAGTCTCTAAAGAATAGGCCAAAAGATATAGAGTGTCTAAATTTATAAGGCGAAAAAATTAGATTATCTGAAGTAATAGGCCAGGAGTGTTAGAGTCTCTAAATTATTAAGGCGAAACTAATAGAGTCTCAAGAGATATAGGCCAGGATATTTGGAGTCTCTAAATTAATAAGGTGAAATTATCAGAGACTCTAAAGTAATAGGCCAGAGCAGTTAGTTTCTCTAAATTAATATGTCGAATCTCTTAGAGTCTCTAAAGGAATAGGCCAGGACAGTTAGGGTCTCTAAATTAATAAGGCGAAACTCTTAGAGTCTCTAAATGAATAGGACAGGACAGTTAGTGTCTCTAAATGAATAAGGCGAAAGGTTAAGTCTCTAAAGGAATAGTGCAGGAGAGTTAGGGTCTCTAGATTAATAAGGCGAAATTCTATGAGTCTCTAAAGGAATAGGCCAGGACAGTTAGAGTCTCTAAATTAATAAGTCGAAATTCTTGAAGTCTCTAAAGGAATAGTCCAGGACAGTTAGAGTCTCTAAATTAAAAATGCGAAACACTTAGAGTATCTAATGATATAGGCCAGGACTCTTAGAGACTCTATATTAATAAGGCGAAACACTTAGGTTCTCTAAAGGGATAGGCCAGGAGAATTAGGGTCTCTAAATTAATAAGGCGAAACTCTTGGAGTCTCTAAAGGAATAGGCCAGGGCAGTTGGGGTTTCTAAATGAATAAGGCGAAACTGTCTCTAAATGAATAGTGCAGGAGGGTTAGGGGCCCTAACTTAATAAGGCGAAACTCTTAGAGTCTCTAAAGGAATAGGCCAGGTCAGTTAGAGTCTCTAAATTAATAAGGCGAAAATTTCAGAGTCTCTAAAGGAAGAGGACAAGACAGTTATTGTCTCTAAATTAAAAAGGCTAAACTCTTTGAGTCTCTAAAGGAATAGGACAGGACAGGTAGATTCTCTAAATTATTAAGGCGAAACACATAGAATCTCTAAAGGAATAGACCAGGACACTTAGAGTCACTAAATTAATAAGGCGAAATACTTAGAGTCTCTAAAGGAATAGGCCAGGACACTTAGAGTCTCTAAATTAATAAGGCGAATGTTTCAGTCTCTAAAGGAATAGTGCAGGACCGTTAGGGGCTCTAAATGTATAAGGCGAATTTCTTAGAGTCTCTAAAGTAATAGGCCAGGACTGTTAGGGAATCTAAATTAATAAGGCGAAAGTCTTAGGGTCTCTAAAGGAAAAAGCCATGAGAGTTATTGTCTCTATATTAATAGCGCGAAAATATTAGAGTCTCTAAAGGAATAGGCCAGGAGTTTTAGAGTCTCTAAATTAAAATGTCGAAACTCTAGAGTATCTAAGGTTATAGGCCAGGAGAGTTAGGGTCTCTAAATTTGTGAGGCGAAACTCTTATGATCTCTAAATGAATAGGCTAGGAGAGTTAGGGTCTCTAAATTAATAAGGCGAAACATTTATAGCCACAAAAGGAATAGGCCAAGACAGTTAGAGTCAATAAATTAATAAGGCGAAACACTTAGAGTCTCTAAAAGAATAGGCCACGACATTTAGAGTCTCTAAATTAATAAGGCGAATCTCTTAGAGTCTCTAAGGAATAGGCGAGGACAGTTAGAGTCTCTAAATTAATAAGGCGAAACTCTCAGTCTCTAAATTTATAGGCCAGGTTTGTTAGAATCTCTAAATTAAGAAGGCGAAATTCTCAGTCTCTAAAGGAATAGGCCAGGACTTTTAGAGTTTGTAAATTAATAAGGCGAAACTGTTAATGTCTCTAAATGTATTGGCCAGGACAGTTAGAGTCTTTAAATTAATAAGGCGAAACATGTAGGGTCTCTAAAGGAATAGGCCAGGACAGTTAGAGTTTCTAAATTAATAAGGCGAATCTCTTAGAGTCTCTAAAGGAATAGGCCATGACAGTTAGATTCACAAATTAATGAGGCGAAACTCTTAGAGTCACTAAAGGAATAGGCCAGGAATATTAGAGTCTCTATATTAATAAGGCGAAACTCTTAGTCACTAAAGGAATTGGCCAGGACAGTTAGAGTCTCTAAATTAATAAGGAGAATTTCTTAGAATCTCTAAAGAATAGGCCAGGAGAGTTAGAGTCTCTAAATTAATAAGGCAAAAACCTTAGAGTTTTTGAAGGAATGGGCCATGGGGGGTTAGAGTCTCTAAATTAATAAGGCGAAACTAATAGAGTCTCTAAAGATTTAGGCAAGGAGAGTTAGTGTCTCTAAATTAATAAGGCGAAATTCTCAGAGTCTCTAAAGGAATAGGCCAGGGCAGTTAGATTTTCTAAATTAATAAGACGAAACACTTAGAGGCTCTAAAGGAATAGGCCAGGACAGTTTGTGTCTCTAAATTAATAAGGCGAAAATCTTAGTCGCTAAATAATAGGACAGGACAGTTAGAGTCTCTAAATGAAAAAGGCGAAAGTCTCAGACCCTAAAGGAATAGTGCAGGATAATTAGGGTCTCTAAATTAATAAGGCGAAATTCTATGAGTCTCTAAAGGAATAGGCCAGGACAGTTAGAGTCTTTAATTAAAAAGGCGAAATTCTTGAAGTCTCTAAAGGAATAGGCCAGGAAAGTTAGAGACTCTGAATTTAAAATGCGAAAAACTTAGAGTCTCTAATGATATAGACCAGGAAATTTAGAATCTCTATATTAATAAGGCCAAACTCTTAGATTCTCTAAAGGATTAGACCAGGAGAATTAGAGTCTCTAAATTAATAAGGCGAAACACTTGGTGTCCCTAAAGGAATAGGCCAGGACAGTTAGAGTCTCTAAATTAATAAGGTGAATGTCTCAGTCTCTAAAGGAATAGTGCAGGACCGTTTGGGGCTCTAAATGAATAAGGCGAAATTCTTAGAGTCTCTAAAGGAATAGGCCAGGACTCTTAGGGGATCTATATATATAAGGCGAAAGTCTTATGGTCTCTAAACGAAAAAGCCATTAGAGTTATAGTCTCTATATTAATAGGGCGAATATATTATAGTCTCTAAAATAATAGGCCAGGACAGTTAGAGTCTCTAAACTAAAAAGTCGAAACTCTAGAGTCTCTAAGGATATAGGCCAGGAGAGTTAGGGTCTCTAAATTTGTAAGGCGAAACTCTTATGATCTCTAAATGAATACGCTAGGAGGGTTAGAGTCTCTAAATTAATAAGGCGAAACACTTAGAGCCTCAGAAGGAAAAGGCCAAGAGTGTTAGAGTCTCTAAATTAATAAGGCGAAACACTTAGAGTCTCTAAAGGAATAGGCCAGGACAGTTAAGGTTTCTAAATTAATAAGGTGAAACTCTTAGTGTCTCTAAAGGAATAGGCCAAGAGAGTGTCTCTAAATTAATAAGGTGAAACTCTTAGAATCTCTAAAGGAATAGGCCAGGACAGTTAGAGTCTCTAAATTAAAAAGCTGAAACACTTAGGTTCTCTAAAGAAATAGGCCAGGACAGTTAGAGTCTCTAAATTAATAAGGCGAAACTCTTAGATTCTCTAAAGGAATAGGGCAGGACAGTTAGAGTCTCTAAAATAGTAAGGCGAATGTCTCAGTCTCTAAAGGAATAGTCCAAGTCAGTTAGGAGCTCTAAATTAATATGGCGAACCACTTAGAGTCCCTAAAGTAATAGGCCAGGAAAGATAGAGTCTCTAAATTAATAAGGCGAAACACTTAGAGTCTCTAAAAGGATAGGCCAGGACAGTTAGGGTCTCTAAATTAATAAGGCGAAACTTTTAGAGTCTCTAAAGGAATAGGCCAGGACAGTTAGAGTCTCTAAATTAATAAGGCGAAACACTTAGAGTCTCTAAAGGAATAGGGCAGGACAGTTAGTGTCTCTAAAATAGTAAGGCGAATGTCTCAGTCTCTAAAGGAATAGTTCAGGACAGTTAGGAGCTCTAAATTAATAAGGCGAACCACTTAGAGTCCCCAAAAGTAATAGGCCATGAAAGATAGAGTCTCTAAATTAATAAGGCGAAACACTTAGAGTCTCTAAAGGGATAGGCCAGGACAGTTAGGGTCTCTAAATTAATAAGGCGAAACTCTTTGAGTCTCTAAAGTAATAGGCCAGAACAGTTAGGGTCTCTAAATTAATAAGGCGAAACACTTTGAGTCTCTAAAGGAACAGGCCAGGACAGTTAGGGTCTCTAAATTAATAAGGCGAAACACTTAGAGCCTCTAAGGTAAAAGTCCAAGACAGTTAGAGTCTCTAAATTAATAAGGCAAAAACATTTCAGTCTCTAAAGTTTAGGCCAGGACGGTTAGAGTCTCTAAATTAATAAGGCGAATCTCTTAGAGTCTCTATAGGAATCGGCCAGGACAGTTAGAGTCTCTTAATTAATAAGGCGGAAAACTTAGATACTCTAAAGGAATAGGCAAAGCTGTTAGAGTCTCTAAATTAATAAGGCGAAAAATATCAGTCTCTAAAAATTAGGCCAGCACAGTTAGAATCTCTAAATTAATAAGGCGAAACTCTTAGAGTCTCTAAAGGAATAGGCCAGGACAGTTAGATTCTCTAATTAATAAGGCGAAACGCTTAGAGTCTCT
>JGI20169J29049_11449493_pt1 | contig 19054 bp, 9 predicted proteins | sample TergutNc150P1_FD_29049 | JGI IMG/M metagenome (IMG submission 29049) | reverse complement strand
TGTAGGATATTCCTCTGCTCCTTGACTCTAAGCAATACTTCTTCATTTCTCACATGATCAGTCCAACTGATCTTTTCCATCCTCCTCCAACACCACACTTCAAAACTTTCCAGGTGTTTCTGATCTACTGTCCGAAGCGTCCAAGTTTGAGCACCATATAAAGCTATGGGGTTCCATTTGTGGGCCAATGTTTTGAGTGTATGAGGAACTCTTGGCTTCTTAAGAAGGAACATGCTGTATGGAGTTAGCAGCGAAGTACATTAATACAAATTTTTTTTTTCTTCTTTGTGAAAAGTGTAAAATTTGCGCAGGATTATGAAATGGCGACTAAAGTCTGCAGTGGTCTTGTTAGCACTATTAGAACTTCTTGAATAACTCATGTTTCATTTTGTGCATACTAGATCAAACATAGGAAACATGGAAACTTAATTAACCTAATCAAACCTAATTATTCACCAGATTTGGGAGAGTGTAAGAGTGTGCCAAAATACATATTATATTTACATAAATTTATAATCCAGGAGTGAAATGGAATTTAGCTCGAGGTAGATTCTCTGGGGTCAAGTATCAGTGGTCACAAGTTTAAATTGTAGTGGAGTGGGAAGTTCTTATTGCTTGTAATTGTAAATGTGTTACAGATTATTACTGTTGGTATTAGTATTGTCAGCAGGACTCCACAAATATGCCTTTGTCATAGATGAGTTACAAGAAACAAGTACAGACATTTATATGCACTGCACTAATAATGTGTTAATGAGTGCATTTTCATAATTGGCAAGTAAATGGAAATTATATTTCTGGAGCTCTGCTTATTGTTGTTGTTGTTATTTGGGTACTTAAATACAGATTCTGCCACACTTAAGTTGTTGATTGTAATCTGAGAGTTTTGCTTGTTACAGGTTTGTAATTGTTGGTTTAATTATAATATTTCACATATAATTTTCAGGAATGTTATTATGCATGAGACCTTTATTTTTGTGGGCCTGGCAGTGGTTCATATGTGTACCAGTGTGTATATATTTACCTTTGTTGCTTGCAGTTTGTTGGCTGGATCAGTGTCCAGTTTTTTCACACAAATTTCTGTAGTTTTATAATTTACAGAGTAAAGTTAAAAACCTCTGTACTGCATATAAATTCCTACTGAAGACTCATCGAGATGGTTTCCTGAAAGCATTAGCTTGTGATCATGCTGTTGATCATCCGATGGTGTGCCAAGCAGCAAAGTCGCTATTATATATAGAGGTAAGATTTTTATATAATAATGAATTCAACATGTCTGTGTCTTATGTCCACCAAACTGAATGGCGATTTGTGGGTGGCAGGTCTGTTCTGTGCTGTGATAAAAAATTTCATTTGGTAGTATAGCAGTGCACCAATTGATGAACTCCATGGAAGAGCATCATTCTTGAGACCATAAACAGTTCTTTAGCTAGTCAATAAATTCTCAAAATTTTATGGAATGTGACGTTTCATTATTGTGTTTACAAGGCCCTGTTAGTATTCCCCAATCTGAGCTAGGTGATTCTGGGCCATACTCTACCATCCTCTTTTAACATATATTTTAATGTGATCCCATCTATGCCTAGGTTTTACAAGTAGTCTGTTTCTTAGAGTGGTGATAAAACATCTTGTTTTAGACCATTTGGAACAGGATATGTATCAGACAGATGTTTACTGTACAGGCTTTACTATACGTTTCATTTAAACATGTTTTAATTAATGGAACTAGTTTTCTGGGTGTACCAGACTTGGTAAGAATAGTACATACAATGTCCCTCCTATCTGAATCATAGCCATTTTTAAGTCTCAAGTGGCTGATGTACTGCCACATTCTCTTTCCATTTTTTCTGAAGTACATGACAGATACACAATGTCATAACAGTAGTTTTCCTATCATGTTCAGATCCACATTGATGATCATAGTTGGCTGCTGAATCTTGTTTTACGTGCAGCTCATGTACAACATTGTCACATATCTAAAAAATTACCTATTGTGCTAAGAATAGGATAGCACATAACATTCTGTAAACATTTCAATATGGTGTGTATTTAATAAATTACAAGGGAAAGAAAGTTCATATTATGCAGCATGATATTTATAGTGTTGACAAGTTTCTTTATCACTAGTAGTTTGGAATCTGCAATACACAAATTCTAGTCCATTTTGTAGACACATATACAATCTAAGAACACACTTGTAAACCCTTTGACTCCACAAATTAAGTTGCTTTAACACTCACTTGGCCACCCCCTTGCACTTCCTCATGTAAAAACAATTTTTGGTCATGCTTCTATCTCATTTAACACCATATAATATTGGTAGTTGCAAGAGCCTAGTTATATAGTGCGAGTGTCAGTGATTTGTCTTATTTATATACCATTTTTTCTTTATTCAACATTATTTTGTACTGAAGTAGGGTATTTTATATGAGGTAATTTATTACAGCAGCAGAAGCATGAAGATGAAGGCAACAAACGCCAGATTATGAAAGCAGAAGAACGACTCAAAAATGTTCTCACACCACAGTATTCGTGGCTTTTCATCCATGTGGGTCGCCTGGAGAGAGGAGTAAAATTTCTTGTTGATATGCGAACTGATGTTTTGGTATGTTGATCTGTAATAATGAAACGGAATTTTTTGCATTCACTTCTTTTACTTATTTTCTCAGCAATGGGTATTTTTGGGTCACACCAAAGTTTACTTACCCATAGCTGCTTGCAACTTATAATCAGTATTCAGTAATTAGCTGAGGTATACATCTGTATGTTACAAAAATAGTGATGGTTTATGAAGTACAGCTCATAGAGAGCAAAAGTAGATTGGTGATCATAGTCTATCTTGTGACAGTAACACTTAGCCATTTACTTTACTCAGTGAAGTGTGAGAGAAGGTAAAAAATTAAGGAAATTTTGGTTTATATCAAAAGTTAAGCTGACATGATTAAACAGGAATGGCACATACATTCCTCTCCTTGTTTGTACCTGGTTGGTTCTTGTTGCCTTTTGAATAGTGAGAGTACTGTGGTACACTTAATGTGGCCTCACCAGTGATGAAATACACCAAATAACAATGGTTTGTGATCTGATATTGGTGATCAACAAGAGAAAAGCTAGTGAAGTTTATGGAACAGCAGTCCAGAATGACAATGAGTAGAAGCCATAGGAAAGGGTATGTTAGAGGTAATCCTTGGCTCAAGACCAGATCGCAGATATACTCGTTGGTTAGACAGGCAAAATTATGTTTGGCTGAATTACTTTCAAAGTTGTTAGAATTTGAGCGAAATAAACACTGGCGCATGGGACGGAGATTATAGTGCCACACCTTTTGGCCATATTGTTGCAAGGAGTTTCTATTAGGTTTAAGGCCATATTGTTGCGAGGCGTTGCACTGGCCATATTGTTGCAAGGAGTTGCACGTGTGGTCACTGCTTACAGTGAACACTTGTTGTATAATAGGGCAAGTGTTCCAGAAAAAGCCAAGCTGGGTTTGAGGAAACACTTGGTTTTGCACCTGCATGTGTGCCAGACAGGAAAAAGAACTGGAAGACAAACAAGAATCAGGAGTGTTAGATAAAGAAATTTCGGTGCTGTTCATAATTGATACCCACTGTGTAATAAAAAAAGTTAATAATCAGTGTTAAAGACTTGGCAAATTGTCCCCAACTACTTGATAAATAAATGAGTCTATTAACTGCTAATATGACTTTGTAAGACCACGTAATATTCCCTGGGAGGGGTCCTAGCCCAAGGACTGAACTAGTTAGGCAATGTAGTGTTAAAGTTCTTTGGAAGACTCCTGTTACAAATGGGTGGAAATATCCAACAAGGGCAGGCAAGTGATGTTGATGTGTGAGTGGCCATGTATTGGTGTTGGTATAAGTAACATTGATTAGTGTATCTGGGGCAACTGAAGGCACAGCAGTGATGAAATTGCATATGAACTGAAAGAAGTGATGTAAGAATGATGTTATACCTAAACAAACACATTCCATTTTGATACAGTTTAGAAATGAGGACTTGTGGACCACATGCATTGAGCAACAGAACAGTTATATGGAAAATAAGACTGATCTAACTTATGTATATTTATTTTTTAGAAACTTCTAATGCAACTTCCTGTATTTTCTGACTCACTGTCTTACATTTATGGATGCATAGAATATTGATTTTGACACATAAGTAATGAGCGAGGTAAATATTAGCAAATATACTAAGCTGATGGCTGCCTGTCCTGGTGCATGCTAGGACAAACCACACACACTTTCTCTGCAGCAGCAGCAACAACTGCCTCTTTCCACTTCACCCACACCATTTTTCTTGGAGTATGGATTCTTTCAGGCTCCCATGGGTGGTCCAGACCATTGACTGGATTGCCTGTGGGGAATATCAGATTTTTATTTGTCTGAAATTGACTGGACATCTGTGGGTCTGAACATGTGAGGTATGGACCACTGAGTGGTTACTGTGGTCATGTTTTGTTTTAGGCTGTGATTTCAGAGATGGAAGTTAAAGATCCTGCCTTGATACCCATGCAGCAACTGAATGTTACGCTCAGGGAGATGCTGTCTTTATGGTTTTCTGTGGGATTTCTCAACTTGGAGAGAGTCACATGGAGATCTCCCTGTGAAATGTTGCAGAAAGTAAGGACATATAATTTTAAAATTTGAGATATTTTTTGGTATGTGAAGTGTTAATAAAAACTTTTTTTTTATTCTCATGTGTGTTTGTGCTAGGTGACTGTATGTAGTGTACGTAGTACATAAAACAGTATTCATCCACTGCCATTTGCTGAGACAAGCATATGAGGTTTAATGCATAAAGTTATCTATTTTACATGTTTATGCCTTTGCACTACATGGTACCACAGTGATGAGTAATATGAAAGATGTTACCTGAATTTTATGAAAAGTTTGTGTAATTCTATCAAGACTGCAGACATCTGGGATGTAACTACACATGTTCACTTAATAAAATCTTCTTGGGCTGATCCCCTACTTTGGCCTGAGAGGATTTTATTGTATTTTACCCCATGAAACCTTCAAGACATATACACAGTGTTACATCCCATAATCTTGCTCTCACTGCCATGAGAATCTCAGATCTTACAAGAATAATTCAGTGTTTGTTTCTTACTGAGTATCAACTTTCAAGTGCACTGTTACTGTTTACTTTGTTTATGAACTAAGATTCGTATAGAAGAGTACTGTGCATATAATTGAAGGCAGGCATTAAGAAAGAATTGATTATAAATGTATGGTATAAGAAATAGCACTTCATTTATTTTGGTACAGCTGATTCTAAGAAAACCCAGGCAAAACTTGTTTATTAATTTGTCTGTATGTTTGTGTATGAATTGCAAATTGAATGAAAATAACAAGTTTGTTTATGTTTGTTTATGAAGTTTTTTCATAATGTTTGTGTTTTCTTTTTTGTTTGTGTCTTTTAAAAGATGCCAGTTTGACATACCACCAGCACAAGTTTCACATGTGTATATAAATAAATGTAATAGCCAATTTAAGTCCTTGTTTAATCTCCTAATCAGCATTAGATAAGAATACAAATTTTAAAATTTCTCATTATGCGACTTCACATCTCCAAGGTCAACATGTTTTCCTTTGCACTTTCTTATTCCATAAATCAGTTACATTTACTCTGCATGATTGTATTTTTACTTCGGTTATAGATTTCAGAATATGAGGCAGTGCATCCTGTACGTAACTGGACAGACCTGAAGCGTAGAGTGGGTCTTTATAGAAGATGCTTTGTATACACTCACAGTAGTATGCCTGATGAACCACTAGTAGTATTACATACAGTACTGAGTGATGAAATTGCTGGGTCTATGAAAGGCATTGTGTCAGCAACTTCAAGGATGTCAGGTGAGATTTTTATTTGTCATTTATGCCTTGACTTGTAAGATATTATATGAATCTGTGAAGTACATTTTTTTTTAATGCGAGAGATGAATAAAGTTACAAGAAGAGAAAGCCATATTAAAATATGTGCTCTGGGTTTGACCTGTCTCAAAGCCCAAGATCTTTGGCACAGAACTGCAGCCTGTCAGTCCAAGACAATTCCCACTACCATACTTACTCATGAATATGTAAATGTCAGAGGAAATGGAGGTGAAGCAGACTAACACAAGAGTTTTCAACTGGGGTAAGAGACACTTTATACACTAACTCAGTGGTTCCCAACCTTTTTTCACTTGCATACTCCTTGGCAGCCTATATTAGCAAAATGTTTGTAATTAATATAGTTGCTGGTATTTCAAATTTATATGTGGTAAATGTAAATAAATAGCCTAATAATGGGATTAAAGGACAATGGAATAATAAGGTGAACAGACAGTGCATATATATTTACATTCAGAATAACAAAGCAAGGAAACGGCTTTTCTCGAGGTTAAATAATGAAGAAAACCTGCTCCACCACTCATCATAACGTTCAATCAGTTTCACAACTTTTGACTTGTATCTTGTCTTATACTGTTGACGTACGTGCCTTTTTCCGCCATTATTCAATTTTTTTCGTGTATCCCTAAATGTCCTGGTTCATACCCCAGGTTGGGAATCACTGCACTAACTACGTGATGCAGGATATATTCAGAAGATTATTGTTGCTGGAAGGTCAAGCAATTCCTTACTCAGATGCAAACCTGAATGATTCATTACTGAGTTCAAAAAAGGATACCACTGAAATGTATAGTAAGCCACCTGAACCCATTTTACATTTTGACATTCTCTCGTTCTAAAATCCTGTTAATGCCCTCCCCCCCTCCCCCTGATCCACTGCATTGGAAGTTTTACTGGACAGGAAGTGGAACTTTCATTAGACAAAAATACATGTTTTGATTGAAATAACTATAACTTATAATTTTATCTGTGTCAGTACCTAACCCACAACCATAATTTTTATGCCGCTTGTTGTTTGCCTCAAATCCATATTTTTCTTCTCAAGTCCAACTCCTGTACAAATCTCCAAGTTTTCTTCCTACATTTACATTTTACTGATGATTTGTTTGTGATACTTTGTAGTGATTTTCAGTTGATGCTTCAGCATGTCCTGGTGTGCTTGTTGATGCTTACACTGAGGACCCTTCTTGTGTGAAGGCAGCTATATTTTACTCTATAACATCAACACAGAAAGGACTACAGGTTTGTGAAGTAACAAATATTGTTTTGTTACTGCCATATATAGCAGGTAGTCCAGATTGAAGTACTGTAACACATATTCAAAATAAAAGTGTGGTCATTTTTATGCCAACACTGATATAAATGAGGAAGGACTGAGGATAGCCATGAAGACCAGTCTTAGTTGAGGTTAGAACCAACTGGGTGCATATGTACCAGTGTTAACATTTGCAGGACACATTTACAATAATATGTACTAGGTAAAATACTCATTGGTCAAGAAAGTATTGGAACTACAGTAGTATAAAAACCATGATGCACAGGGCAGTATGTTTGCTAATCATTTCCCTCAGACCCAGAGTGACTGAATATACTTGATATTCACGGATCCGTGTATTATAATATAAATCGTATAGAAATGACCAACAAGATGCGACCGTGTAGTAGAATGTATTATTCCAGTGTTTCTTAATTGCTCAACATGTTTCGAGCGACACACCGCTCATCATCAGGAGCCCAAAACTGTAATTGCAGCCTCTGGTTTTACACACGTTTGTGGTTGCCGGCAACCACAAACGTGCATAAAACCAGAGGCTGCAATTACAGTTTTTGAGCTCCTGATGATGAGCGGTGTGTCGCTCGAAACTTGTTGAGCAATTAAAAAATATTGGAATAATAAATTCTACTACATGGTTGCATCTTGTTGGTCATTTCTATATGATTTAGACTGAATGTACTTATTACAGCATTCATATAAGCTCTGAAAGCACTTGGAAAACTCACATTCAATGATATGTCAATTATAGTGTCAAATCATCAACCTTTTGATCTCAGTTTCAACTTGGGTACAGTAACATTTCTTTGGAACCAGGCAAAGGAAATATGGGGGATGACTGGATATTGAAATCCCATTTTTGGCTAGAATTTGAGCTGGTGCATCTGCATGCAAAAGTCACCAGTGTTTCTCCCATCCCAGTCTGTGGTAATATTGGACCTTATGAATTCATTATGCATATGTAGTTATGTTTTCAATAGTTTTGAGCATCAGTAGGCAGTCTGTTGCAGTTATATTGTGCTGCTTGTCCACCATTTCTGGGTTGGATATAATTTGCAGTCCACTGTGATGGTCGTTTTTCACAAATTCTCAGCTCTTGTGAAAATGCTTCAACCATTGAAATGTTTGTGCTTAGGACAGAAACTTATACCCATTATGTGTTCATAACATTTCGTATATTTCAATGAGGTTTTCCTCCATCTTTACACAACATTGGTGCTGATATGTTGTTCCATGCTGAGGTTTCTGATGGCACAGTAAAACATGGTACACAAAGCATCTTCATATGAAATAACACCACAGTAGTATGTGGTCAGAGCATACTGGACTGACAGAGTCACACTTGAAGGCACCCATACAGCCTATTGTGGAACTGTAATTGGCTGCATATTTTTATTTTATTTCAGTGTTATTACATACTTTCTTGCCACATTGTCCAGCATTAAGTACCTTACCTGTATTAGTATTTTAGTTTTGAGTGGAGGATTTTATTTTTACAGGGGATTGATTTGGGAAATTATTTGATCAAGAGAGTTGTTCGAGAACTGCAGACAGAATTTCCTTTTGTAAGCCAGTTTTCTAGTTTGTCTCCAATTCCTATGTTTCGTTTATGGCTAATGGAAAGATTGAAGACAGCAGAGAAAGGTAATACTCCTTGTGAGCAAAGTGAAGTTACTGAAACTAGGTTTAATTCTTTGCAGTCCATATTGTGTTTGTGAATTCCAGTAGTGTGGTCCAAATTAATTTTCCAGAAAATCTCTAATATTCAGAGTTCAGTCAGCAGCCAGTAGTTGGCAGTAGCTTAAGGAGAACTAACATAAACATTGTAAAACAGTATGTCACGCTGGACTGACAAGAGTTAATGACTTTAAAATTTTTGTACAAAACTATTTAGCTAAAAGTACTAATTTTTTATATCATGGACTTAAGCAGTGCTTATTAAGAAGGAACAAGTAAATAAAAAGCAAAGTAGCACAAAATGAAATACATATACTTGTATTTTAGAGCCAGGTCATGAATTTTTAGAGGTAAGAAATAAGAAAACCGTGCTCTGCATTTGGCATATTTAATGGTTGCTGGTCAAGTGAGTAACAGCTCAGGCACAACTGGCTGGTGTTTAATTTTTACTAAATTGATTTTGGCATTGTGTCATATACAGATGTGTCCAGGTAGAATTGGACAGTGTTAGTCAATAAAATTTATGGTCACATCTAGAACACATGGAGAATTAATACTTTGATGTGCTATTTGGTATGAGAACAATCAATAATTGGCTGATGGAATGTTGATCCAATGACCTATCAAGCAATGAAATCAGCAAAGTAAAATTACCTTCACTTTCTAAGTGCTTGAACATTTTGTCAGATGGTACATAAATTTATGTCTGGCACATACTGCACATATGAAATCACTAAACTGAATTTGATTGCTAAAAGTTCCTACATAAAAATAATTCAATTTTTTTTTATTATAAACACTGGTCTCTGTCACAGTACCTATGTAGAGAAGTACAAATTTTATTCTGGTGACTGCTGTTCAGGTACCCAATGTAGAGGAGAGTGGTGAGGTTCATGATCTGGCTGCTCTCCCATGGTACACATTGAATTGGAGGGTGAATGGGACACAGCGTATGTCCGGGTGCTATGAGGAAGTGGAAGAATGTCTGCCCCTTCTGGGAATTGAACACCAGTTTCCTGGTTGTCCATAGAATAGCCTAATCACTATAGGAACTAAGCTGTCCCAGCTCCATATTAGTATGTATGTGCGCGCGTGCACGCATGCACGCACGCACACACATAAGTGCGCATGGGCACACACACATGGACGCAGTGTAATACCCACACAGTGTTCTTCAGTTTATGAGTTTTACCTCATTTTACTTTCACTTTTACAGATCCCAAGATTTCTTCCATTGAAGATTTTCCTTGGTTTGGTGTACATTTCTATTACATCCCAAAGAGACCCTAAATAGGGTGTTAAATCCATATATAATATACACATATGAATCTGCTATGCAGTATAATCTAGTGCTAACATAAGAGCTATGTTATATCATGAGTAATCATCAGATCTTTGTTTTAATAAATTTATTCGCCTTGCTGCACACCAGTCAAACCCTATGATTGCAATGCTAGCTAGCATCCTAACTCCATGGAACAGAATCCATTCTAAGAAGCTGATGTTCATTAAGCTGGTGAAGAAATACCCTACCTTATATCCTACTACAAAGTTCATTACTCTCCTCACACATGACACAGCTTATTCTTCTTCCAATAACTCAATGGCCCATTTTCTGTGGGGTTTTAAAACAAGAGTGTTATAAGGGATAGGGTTACTCTATGCCCAACCTCCAACCTGGAGGATCAGGATTTTATATCGGGGTTTACTCTCCTGGGGCACACTTCCCGTCTGACTCCACTGAGGTCTGTCCAGCTTGGGTGATCCTGCTGGTAGTTACACTATCACTGGCATAGGCACCAGCTTTCTCAAATCACTCAGTTCTCCCTGCCTGGCTATACATGGACCTTCATAAAGGCATTGTCCCCTTTTGGGGGAGGCACATGGTGTTGCTACTGGACAGTATTTGGAGGCATTTGAATCTTCCACACTCTCGCATCCTAGTTCTCTGAGTTCCGTTTTAATATTGTTTGCCCTTCTATGTCTGTGTTTCCTAAGTGGGCTTTTCCCATCAAATTTTTTACTAAAATATTTTATGCAGTGATATTCTTCCTAATAAATGCTGAACATGTCCATGCTATTCTTCTCTGTGCTAACTGTTCTTTAATTTTAATTCCCTTTCACATTTGTTTTGAGCTACTGTATGTCACTATGTTATGTATGGCAGATACCATTTAAGTGTAATCTATTCTCTTGCATTCAGCATGATAAAGGGGTAATGCATCCTTTTGTTTTAGGCCAGAGAGAGCTTCTGACTGCTGAAGAAGCCGAGCAGTTGAGGTGTCATCTAAAAACTAATACTCTTTGGTCAGAATTGAAAGAACTATTTAAAACCAATAGCTGGGCCAATGATTCAAAGCTTGTGGCATTGCTGGAAGCTCCACTAATGCGCTTATGTGCAGGATATTTGTACCTGGAGAAAAGAAGAGGTTATGCATTAGATAATGTTGGTATGACTGATGGTTTAATTACAGCAGTGTGAAATTAATGTTAGTAGAGTTGCAATAGTAATCTTTGCCACATCCAGAAATCTAAATGTGAAGAAGCACAATGTTCCTACACCCAAGCATTCATAAATACACTTGGACCACTTCATATCTATTTACCTCTAGAAGCCTACAGGTTACTTGATGCACCAACAGGTTTAACATTAAGAAATTCTACATTCTGCCCACACTGTATTTATGTGTTTTATATTTATCCTAGAACAAACAACAACTTTTGCCCTATATGACATAAACTGATTGGTTTTTATAACTGAGATAAAAAGTGTTTACTGCGCAGTGCAAACGGGGTGTTTAAATAAAACAGTTTACCCTTCATGTTGAAAGGGTTAAACATGTTGAACATTTCAACATTACAGTTTAAAAGTTCAAGTTTAATCATGATATTCAAATATGGCCAATGAATATAATGTTAACTACAACAAAGGAAATAATAATGTATGAATTGTGTGATTGTACACAAACTTTCAGAATCATGTGGTTGTGTGTAAGGAACAGCAAGCAGTGGGTAGCAGCTTGTAGTTAGGCAGAATTCAACAGACTGTATGGGTCTACATAATAACATATTAAAGTTAATTGCATACTGTCTAAAAAATTGTACATATTGTACACGTTAACCTCTCTATACTCCCACAGGAATATCTCTTGTTCCTTATTTTTACAGAATAAATCATATCTTACCATCGTTAGTTGTTTGTATGAATGTGGTCTTCAAGCCTTCATATAATTGATGTTTCAGCATCTACTTCAGCCAATGGATGGACAAATAAATAAGTCTTATTGTAATTGAAGTTCCATATTTTCATTAAGTTCTATAGCTTTATGGTTAATATTTTCAGTAAGTTCTGTAGCTGTGTGATTATTATCTGTTGTGAGTTTAGTCATGCTACCCCCCATTACTGTCATCTTTCCACCTGTCTCCTGCAGCCAAAAGGTCACCACAAACTAACAGGACTATAATCTTTTATTACTTTTGCTATTGTAACTTGTAAGAATTAAGTTGTTTCTTCCACTTTTAATTCAGTTTGACCTTTTTCGTAAATTGTTTTTGAAAGAAGTACACATACTCATGCTAACAAGTTCTTTTTGTATTGTTGTAGCAAATTTTCACCTTCGAAATGGAGCAGTGATGTGGCGGCTTAACTGGCAGGCTGATTTAAGTGTTCGAGGACTTGCAAACTCTTGTGGTATCATGGTGAACTACAGGTACAGGGAAAATTAAACATGATATCAACTGTAGCATAGCACTGTGTTTTTGGCCACTGGTGTAATCTCATTTTCTGTCAACAGCAACTCTTTTTTATTGTTTTATAATTGGTTATGTGTTTTTCTGTCATCAGACAATTACACAAAATGAACACAGAAGTGTGTCTTACTATATGCACAAGTGTAGTATTGTAAGGGATGAGCTCACCTGAATGTGCCACATGACTTACAGTGTGTTTGTAGCACCCCATACTTAAAATTATAAAGGTGATTCAGTAAGTGAAGAAACTAGCATCATTATGTATTCATAGTAGTTGGCAAGACTGCAAAACATATCAGTCCCATTTGCCACAGCTGTGCTAGCAATTCCTATGTGCTGCAGCACCAGTAGTGTTGTGTGTGTTATGTGAGCACAAGTTTACAGTTCCTCTTCCTCTTTTGGATTGCACGACACCTGAAGAATGTGTGGTTATTTGATTTTTGCATAATGAAAGTGTACCCCCCAGCGGGAATTCATGGAAGAACGCATGTGTGCAATGGGATAGTTGTTGTAATGGGCAAAATGCAAACCAATTTAAAAATAACTGCACACATCTGTCTTACAGTGTTCCAGATTGCTAGCACAACTGAAAACAGGGGACAGTACTGAATGTATGGATGCCATTATAAAGAACCAGTGACACTATCAGGGCCACCAAGAACATGTTTGGGCCCTGGTAAAATTTTTTTGGGCCCCTGAGCAAGGGCAGGCCAGCTAAAAATTTTTACACTAAATCAGAAAGACTGACAAATAATGCTACTACGGAGAAAGACAAACCATAGCAACATAGTCAGGCCCTGGGCCCCCTTCTCTGGGTGAGCCCTGGTAATTTGTACTGGCTTACACCCTCCCCTCCCGAGCACTGGGCATTGTTCCTGAAATTGCTTTGGAACTTGGCGTCATGTTAGTGATAGTGATAGTGTTTGACTGCACATTGCCCAACACAGACTTCAGGCAGTTGATGAAATAAAGTTTGAAGTGTTAAAGCATCCAACATGTAGTCCAGACAATTCATCATCCTGAAGTTACCTCATGTTAGAGGCAGTAAAAGTGTGGTTCACAGACAGACATTTTTCAAGTGACAAAGGTCTGAAAGAAGTGGTGCAACATTGTTTGAAGGCACAGAACAGCAACTGTTGTATCTAGAGGCACACAGATTGGTAGACAAGTGGACCCAATGCATTGCAAAGGAAGGCAGTTGTGTAGAAAAACAGTATGATTTGTTGTAATTATAGTTTATAGTGAAGAGTGTTTGGGCTTTGTTTATTGAATTGAACTCATTGTATTAAACCTTCTTAATTTAAAATGATTTGCAACTGAAATTAAAGTACAGTTTTGTTAGGCACATTTGCACAGGTGCAAAAAGCACCTATTACCTTTGTTATGTCCATCTTACTGCATGTGTCAGCGTAGCTGCCATTGGACAGATTGCTGTGGAATTTGATTCAGCATCAGTGGCACCAGACACTAACTGTAGAGACCTTGGGGCGATACATCACACTTTCTCATGAAACATGAATTTTATAGATAAGACACCTACCTATCAGTTGATAACCGCTTCTTTGAAAATGTGTCAAGAAAATCCAAATTTGTTTAAAAATGGGCAGAAATATCAGACACTTGAAACAAAGAGCTTCCTACATTTTATTGTTGATGGCAACATTAAAATACTCTCTTTGACTGAAATGGTGTCAGGCAGTTCGTCTGTTCATCTGCGGCTCTTACTGGACAGATTTTCATGACATTTGATATTGGAAAGTTTTATGAGAATCTGTCTAGAAATTTCACACTTCGTTAATATGGCGTAAAAATGTTGAGCACATTACATGAAGCCCTAAGTACATTTTATTGTTTCCAGTGATGTTAAATTGCCACACAAGCACTGTCTTTGAGCGAGACTGTTAGAATGGCTGAGGAGGTATAAACATAATGTAAACGTGTCAAAATGTTATACATACAATGCCTATCTTGTGTAAAACCATATCTTGTTTTTTAAATACTGTACTTCATAATTATTGAATGTGACTGGTGCTGATAACAATTTTCAGAGTCTGCAATTCAGCAGTGTTTTTATATTTTGTTCCTTAATTTGAAAATATTCAGGTAAAGCTAAGGGAGGACTGAAGTATTAATTTTGTATTGGGCTTAAAGGCTAAGGCATTGTACTAGTGTCCTTTTGGAATGCCGTTCAAAACTAAATGCTGTCATGGCAAATTCTTGCTTGAACCCCTGCACCACATTAGAATCATTACATTATATACCCTCATGTATTAAATTCTTCATGGAATTGGTAGTTTCTTTGCACATAGTCTGGCAGGAATGGATTATATTCTGTGCAGAGATGACAACGAATGCCATTGTGTTTGCTGTAGTAACAGCATTAAACAGCACGAATTTCTGCTCATTAGTACAGAATTGTGTGGCAGCTTACAAGTGATAGTACTAAACTAAAGAAAGTGTACCATGTATATGATTTTTATACAGTGATTCGTTTTTAATTTGAATGTGACAGAGATATTATTGTTATTTAGCATTATGTCTCTCTTTTAGGTATTTCCTTGAGGACACAGAGACAAACAGTCGAGCATACCTAGAGAAACAGCATATAGTGACATCTGATGAAGTGTGCCAGTTGGCTCTTGCGGCAAGGGACGTGGTAGAGACATTACCTTCCAAAATGTGACAAAAATGGAAATAAAATATTGCTATGCAATAAAGAACACCTGTCTTGGATGTACCTGTTGACTAGGCACTCTCTAACATAACAAACAGAACCATATTCATTTTTGGTTTGTGCTTCACATAGCAATCCTAATCACATCAATGTACAAAAGTGTGTAATGTACAGGGTCAGTTATTTAATGCTTTGCTTGCAGCCTGTGATGTGTTGGCAACTTTTACACTGCAACTGTCAGAGTTTATGGTAACAGCTTTATCTGGAATAAAAACCTTTTGACTGGCACATTCTGTGGTGGGAACTGCATTACAAGACATGGAAATGCATGCCTAAAAGGCTATAGTTTTTGTTCACTATGATCTTCATGCTGCACAACACACATCTCTTTCCTCCTTATGGCTTATGCTGGTCAAGTGATGGATCTCTTTTAGGTCTTTGCATCAAGTAACATACTTGGTTTGTTATGACATTTCAGACGAACGTGCTTCCTCTATCTTCAGTGTGACTGAATTTGAGTAAGGTGGAATGTGAACAACCAACCAACCGACCAAATAGCTAAGGGCAGAGGCTTTCAATGTTCTTTGGTCCATTTAGCCATTTCTGTGTACAAAACACATCACTGGCCGATGACATGAAAACTTTATTACAGATATTGCGCTTATGCTAACAATTTTCCCATCTTGGTTGAAGGCCTTGATGTGGTCATACTAAGTATTTCTGCTCTAAATGACACTGTGTATTTCTGAGGAGAAAAAATTCTGTTGGATGGATATCTTAGGATTTGAACCCAGAGTGGATTGGTGGCATAGGCTGAGGACTTTTATAACCTGGATGGGGATGTTACCATGACTGGGGGACATGGGGATGCAGGCCATGTCCCATAGTTTAATTATAACATGGAATTTACATTAAATATATGACAATCACAGGAAACTTCAATCTGGATAACTGAAAAGTGTTAGGCACAATATATTCTGTTGACTTGGCTACCTTTTACAGGTTGCCTCGACTGACCTGACTTCCAGTCACTTTTTGCCAAGGCCTCAGGTGACTGTGGTCTGACTTTCTTTGGCACAAGTGCCTTTCAGGTTGCTGAACTAGGAAGTTTGCTGTGCCAGCTACCTCTTATTCCATACCCCTGGTTAATGGTTTAATGTGGTTGGTGAAAATGGAACCTTCAAATCCCTGTGACTTTGTTTGTCACACCAATGTGCGTTAGTTGCACTTTGAAGACAAATGGATTATTGTGATGTTGTGTTATACTCAGGTGTGTTATACAAACAGATAGATGCAGATATAGATACAGGTTATTATATACAGGAGTCATCTATTGTTATGTGTATTGTTTTATACAAGTATTGTAATATTGTGGGTGCTATATGCACTGCATCAAGCAAGTAATATTATAGTAATTCCAGAATAGGTCTTGCAGGTAATGTCCATTTAATTTCACATCATGAATATTGTAATGTTATTTTGTATTATTTCAAAAGACTTGAGACCACCAGACTATAATTGTCACCCTCAGGTCAGACATTAGGGGGATAGACTTCTGTCAACTTTATGATGACAGCTTCACCCTCTGATGTGGAGTGGCAGTTTAACCCCTGACCCAGAGGAGAGATAGAACAGTTAGTTCCTAAAATCACATTATATTTAATATGACAGAAACCTTTGTAAGCCATGTCAAAGATTTGTTCTTGTTTGTGTAATGGTAGAAAGAGTTCAGATTAATTACTTGTTACCAAGCCTAATGAGGCACTCTGAGACTTGAAGTCAACCAGATATGATCTGTTAACATCACCCAGGAAGTCAGCACAAATAAACCATACTGTTTCATCCCAATGGCTGTACATCTGTCACTCCAAAACTTAACACTATTCATTCCTTCTGAGTGGCAAAACTATATACCAAAGTAACATAGAACATAGCCTGGATGGAATTTCCCAGAGTGTCTATAACTGCAAAAATTATGACCACATGATGTAATATCCTGCAACTCTTTCGTGCATGTTATTGCCACTTTCTTACACATTCCTCCCAAATGATTACAATACTATGACCATTTATCACTTGGTACAAAATCACATTTGTTGTTGATACAGTGCATGTAACAGCAAGTGTGTTTGAGAGGCTCACAGGCTAAAGGTCACAGTTAATCTATATAAGCACGTGCAGCAGTCACACCTTTGTGTAATATTTAACACTGTTATGAAACTGTACTGAATTGGTATATAATACACATATTCTTTACCTAACTAATAAAGAGAGTCTGTTGTATTTTCAGTGGCAGTTATTAGTTAGTTTATAGCAGTAGACTGAGCAGAACAATTCTCAAGCATTGTTAAAGCATTTTATAAAAAGAATATCTTAAATGCATGTTGTTTATACTGTATGCTTCTATTAAACATAAGCATTAATATAGAAAACACTGGCAGAAACTTGATAATTTTGTTGACTAGTTTTCTAGGTATCAGCCATAAGAGTGTGATAAGTGACTGTTCAAGCCATCAACAATTGTTTTGAAACTATTTCTAACCTACTTTCCTCCTTTATAATGAACAGTATGCTGATAGACATATTTCCATGCCACCACTCTCTCCTCATAACTTTCGAACCAATTGACATGATGCTAACTATGGATATAAGATCACTGTGGCCATTCCATCTTTCTGAATTTGAACTTATGCCATCAGCAATAGCAAAAATGTAGAAACATGAACTTTCAAATTTTTGTACTGTAGTTCATAAAAATATACTCATTTTTGTTTAGTGTCTTTTTGAGGGAGGTAGGGGCAGGGATACTGTTGACACATTCACTGTCATAGTCGACCTTAGTCGATTTAATAATTCATGCTTAAGATTGCCAGCATCAACCTTAGTCGATCTAATTTTTTCAATCACGCTCTTTCAGCTTAAATTAGCTGGCCTGTCATTGTAGGCGGGAAACTTGCACAGCAGCTTCAATATATCTAGCTGATGTTATCTTGATCCTTTTTAGAATTTATTGTGCTTACATTGTGATATAATGAACCCGTGTTTGTGTTTATCCTAATGCTCAGAGGAAGAGTTGGCTGTCTCTGGTTGCAGTCTATAAAGAATCTTTTATACGTGAAGTTGTGTATGTGTGACAGTTTATACTTCTCAGTGCAATATGGCATCTAGGAAAAGAACAATTGGATTTAGAACTGAAGAAGAATTAGCTGATGCGGTGAATGAAATTGTAAATGACAGTTGTTCAGATACAGATAATATTCCCGAATTTTCAAGTAGTGAAGAGAGTGAATATGAAAGCACAAATGAGAATGATAATGAGAGTAACATTTCAATACCGGGCCCTAGCGGCATACAGACAGATGTTACGCCAACTACAGGGTTTTCTAAAAATGATCATCAACCAAGAATACCACCCTTCATAGGCAATCCGGGCGTGCAATTTGCAGTTGAAAGTGAAGCAGATGTGATAAGATATTTTGACCATTATATTCCTCCTGAACTCATTGAAATAGTAGTTGACCAGACAATTTTATATGCACAACAACGGATCGCGAAAATGCCTCGCCCTGTTACAAAACATGCACATAGTGAAGAATGGAAGCCAGTAACAGTAATCGAAATGAAAAAATTCCTTGGTTTGATTTTTGTAACTGGTATAGTCTGAAAACCAAAATTAGAATTGTACTGGTCAACGAGAGGAATTTTTCAGACTCCATTATTTCAACAAACAATGTCTAGGAACAGATTTCAACTTATCCAAAGGTA
>JGI20169J29049_11449501_pt1 | contig 19562 bp, 11 predicted proteins | sample TergutNc150P1_FD_29049 | JGI IMG/M metagenome (IMG submission 29049) | reverse complement strand
CACACACACACACACACACACACACACACACACACACACACACAACACACAACACACACACACATACATCTTTTACCACATCATGAAACAATCACAATGACACTGTTCATACTGCCAACATGTTACAATCTCCTATCAAACAGCTTTCATACAATAAGAAAACTGCCATGACTGTATGAAATGGAAAATGGCACTGCTTTTATTCCAGGGTATGACACGCATGAGTAGTTTTCATCATGAATTAATTACAGGAAAGAAAGATGAGATATTCAAGAGCTAGTCCTTACTGCATGGGACATCCTATTAAGATAACTCTCCTAGTTAGGAATGGTCTCTCTGACTTCCTGGAGTACTCGTACAGTTACTGATTGCCAGCATGTGTCAGTTATTACCTACTTCAGACAACAGGAAAGTTACCAATGTATGTCTTACACAATTACACTGGTAATGACAATCAAGCTGACGGGAATGAAGTTAGACAATACAAATCAGATACATTAAAAATATATTTTTGATTCCATAAAAATTTATTGTGTTATTATGGCCCAACAAGAATTATGCAGACATAAAACTGGTTTAAACTGAGACAGATGTTATGGAAACAATGCTCTGATCTCATAGACAGCATTACATTGGCTAAGGCAGAGACCAATGGTGTGCTCTTATAAATATGCAAATGACCCTGCAGTTTTCATTAAATTCCAGGCATTTCTTGACTTACTGACTACTACTGGTTTACCAAGAAAGAAATATAAAGTAGTGTTCTCCAAGGAATTCCTTTATATACCTATAATCCAGCCTTATACAAAATGTTATGATGAAAGGTAAAGATTATGTTTCCAGCATGCCATGCTGAGTAATTTCCTACTCCCAAGGTTGAGACTGCAAGTTCCTCGGAAATGTTCATAAATTTATACTAGACTACACAGCATCACATCCCAAACACAGTAAATCTCACAGTCGTCCCTTTGAGAAACTCGAACATAAAATGAAAGGTAATATAAACTTTTTACGTTCATAATGGCCGTAACAGTCTTAAAATAAAAGCTTCGTCGTAAGTTGCATTATGCAGTTGTAAAAGAAACAAAACTATTTTTTACTGGGCTTGAATTTCATACATCAGTACCCACGAATCCGAACCTGTAGCTTTATCAGCGACATTACCTTCTATCAGATTCTTCACACAAATTTTGAGTCTTTTCTCCCATGCCATACATGGCTATATTTTGAGACACAGTCTTGCACAGAAAATGAACAACCTGTCAGTAGTGATTTACGCAATATTAAACGAGAAACGGCTAATTAATAAATGGAGTCACGGAGTCCGAATAATCTAACCTTAATCAAATCGGTCATTCCTGCATAAAATGCTTTATTTACTTGCACAACGTCAAAAGAATGTTTAAGACTACATTAAATGAGAAGCAAAGATACACTGTGATACACAATTCGAGCACACATGCATGACGTTCCTAACCATACTTAACACAACCCAATACCACGTTACCTAAACAAAGTACGTCACACTCTGCCACTAGATTTAATGAGTAAATCCAACAGGAAACGAGGCTTGAATTTCCAGTTTTCTTCATCTGACGTTTTCGAGAAGTCAGTCACACGTATAATGGTATCGCAAACACACCGTTATTACAGGCTTGGGGCAGCACTTACCTTGTGCTTGTTAACTAACTGAGGCACAACGTCGCTCTTCTTTAAGGTGGGTTTATCACATATGAGGCAGGCATGACAATCTGGCGAACAGAGTGACGCACACATACAGCAGCACGTTAAGTTGCATGAGCACATGAGGTTGTGGAACGAAAGTGGTCTGGCACAGCCCTGAGTATCGAACCCCGTATTCGGTGCCAGGGACGGAGATGCACTTCTTAACTGCTGAACTCTAGGTGCACATGCCAACACAGCGGCAGCTAAAGAATTCACAGTTTCTCGGACGCAAAACATATCCAAATCTAGTGGGCTCTTGTTAGCATGATAATGATGCTGCATTATTTGCCGATTATTGTTGATAGTGCTCGTCTTTGTGGACCCATTTGTGAAGCTGAAGGATCTGGGTCTCGCCTCTGACGAATGTGAAACGTGGAGCATGTAATTATGAGAATCGATGTTCAAAACAGGCGGTGCGGCCAATGCTGATGGAATCTTTATGTCGTAACATTTGGAATCAGTACCGGTGTCCAAATTCCGGTTATCTATGGACACATTAGATACATCTCCCGCGGAACTGTCAATGTTATTGTTGTTTACTGGGATGTTAGGTTCGTGAACCAGCTGTTTTGTTCCCTCCCGTTTCATTGTCCCATAGAAAATCCCACCAACACTGCTGTCACTGATCACTGAATCGCTCATGGGCTGCTCAAACTGTTTTAATATTAACGAACTGTCTTCGGTACGATGTACCTGCATCGGTTCATGGACGATTTCTTTTGTTAAATTACAACCCTACTTACACGTGACACTCTCACATGGGGTTCTGTGCATCTTGCCTAACGCACACAATCGTTACCTCCAATCACTCTGGCGAATACCCACCAACTGCTCCAATAGCGAAGAGTTCCTCCACTCACGCTCTGCATCTCTGTCACACGGATTACTTATTTCTCCCAGCTGGTCGTCAGAGTCGCCAACATAGTTGTATAAAATTCACCACGTCGTACGGAAATATTTCTTTGTAGTACACAGGTGACACTGAATATGATAGATATCCGTTCTGGCGTTGTAGTAGGTCTTATTTTGTGCATAATAATTGTGTTTTTTCTGCACAATATGTAAGAAGAGAACATATGTCCGTCTTTTCTGCATGTTTTGTCTCCGCAACATCTGAAAAGATTTGGATAGTGTTTAGTGTTTGTGATCAACACTAATATTTTCAGGAAATTTTTAGTTTCTTTCATACTGATCCAAAATAACACCCTACATTACGAAAGTTCAAATAAGCATTTTAATTTACTCAGAAATGGCTCCTCGCAGGACGATGCAGACAGACTTCTATGTTAAAACACTTTTCAATAACATTAATGTTTAATGACATACAAGTCACATACAATAAAATCTAACTGTACAGTAGGACCCACAGCGCTATTACAGTTGCAGCAACAGTTTTGATTTGCAATAAACGATCTTTAATTGGAATGGGGTGTAAAATTAAAACCAATTTTTGTATAAAAAACAATGAGTTCATAATTCAGTTTAATCCTAAGTGACATCGTCCCTTTTACCTTTCTACTTTCTTTCAATAGTGGTATTAATGTCTCCGAATGCAGTTTTGATTTGAATGCGTTAACTACCATTGTGTAACAAAATTTTTGATTGAATATGATAGATGTGAAACAATTTAAATTTACCCCGTTTACAAGCAATATCTGAGAATATACTACAAATGTGTTTTGCCGAAGATAAAGAATGTAATAACCATGCCGTGGTTATTCAGACCATAACTATCAATTCAGAAAACTTGAAATCAATTGTCAATTCTTGCGGAAACACTGTGTGAGTGTGTGTGTCAATACCCAAAAGAAGTTTATTTTCTATTCGTTATTGTCACATTCGCTTCTTTATAGTTTCAGTGCATTTAATTTTTAGTATCACCAATACTAATAACCTCAATAAGGGGTACAGTATTGTCGAAAGTCAAGATGTTTAAACATCTAGAACATCGTTAAGTTTAGAAATTTTTATAGACACGTTCTCACGCTAAGGACAACAACAATTTAACAAAATCATTAGCCGTTTCACAATACAATCTTTAAAAATGTCTTCTTGATTTCAATCTACCTTTTTTCTTTTTCCATGGCGCGATAGTCCCTACTGGGCCAGGGCCTCGTCATTGTCGAGACTACACGTTTACACTCAGTGACACATAACACTCGACAGGACTCATATGGACGAGGTGATCAGTCCAACGCAGAGACCTCTACCTGACAACACACAAAACTCACAAGACAGATATATATACCGCCGGTGGGATTAGAACCCGCAGTCCCAGCAAGCGAGCGGCCGCAGACCCACACCCTAGACCGCGGGGTGACTGGGATCGACTTCATTCTATCTTGTGACCAGATATTCTTTCTTATCCAAACATATTTTGAGTTTAAATGTAAAATTGTATTCCTCCTCTTGGTTTTTTTAGGCAATATGGGTTGCTTCATACATGTGGTAATATCATGCACTGTTTTCTTACCTTTATTCATGATATAATTTCACTGTAACATCAACTGTAATACAGTCATCCTTTAAATTCAATTCTACGAGTAATTTTATTGTAGTACTTACCCCTTCGATCGATTTTCGACATAACGTGCCCTAGAATAAGCCACCACGATTTCCTCAGGAATCCCTTTAATTTTACCGAAAGCAATCATCCATTCATTAATGCTAAGCAACCACAACAGTTTGTGTAGTGTCGTTAAATAACTTACGATGCATCCAGAAAAGTGATAGTAATATGCATACATAACATTGGTTATTAATATGTCCAGCAGGAACATTTCTCAATAATGTGTCATATATGAACGAGTTTACACTAAATTTGGTATAGCAGACTCTTAATGCAGTTTTTAATGATAAAATTAATTTAGACTGCATCGGTCAATATTTCTCTTTCGGTGCAAAGTGAAGTTTTAGGAATATTTCATCAAACATGTGTACTGCATTTCGAAGCAGCTGTCACAAATTTTGCGGTCGAATTTAGTTTGTATGACGTGTCGATTTGATATACAAGGAGTAACGACGGGAAACACAAGGAAATATCCATTAGATTAAAGCCTACGACTCACGCCTTCTGCCAAAACCATGTAGCCATTGAATATGGACTAAAATTTTTTATGTCGCGCAACAGATAATGTAACTATGTTGTACTCTCACGATGCGCACACCACTTTTGTGCCTGGTACATTCACTTTCGAACGTACAATTTTGTGTCCACCAAAGCAATGTTTTATGTAACATCCTTACACACCAAAAGTTGTTCAGATGAACGTATGGCTCCAGCCAAGTAAGTCGTAATTAATAACAATGTAAAGCACGGGGCAAATCCCCTTAACCACTGAAGTTTTAACAACTAGTTTAGTTATAATTCACTCACATTGGCAGCCCACAGTGCACTCTTGGACCTGCGCGCACGCTCCCGGACTCTGGTGGCAAAAAATTAAACCAGCCGTTCGGTCCTGCCTGTAGTCACGCACACATCTGTAAACGAGGGCGTTGTTATTAGTTTAGTTACTATTTCTCCAATACATTCTAATTAAAAGATATAACATGTAATTCTATAGGGTGCTTTTTCAGACCCATTTCTTATAAATACTCACACATTCATTTAAAATTCCAGTTACAAAAAAAAAACTGCTTTGGGAACACGATGGAAGGCAATGTAAAAGGTACGGCGGCTAAGATGCATAGATTGCAAGTACTTTAGAAGAGTTGGTGCATGAACTTTGCCGTGAACACGGAGACAGTAAAACTCTCCGAAATGTAGGTAATAAGGCCCAAATTACACGATGTCATTTCCCCAATGCAGGATCTACGTACGAGAAGTTTGTGGGAAATGTTTTCCTGAGGAACTCCGCCCTGAAATGTGTGATGTAAGAAGCTGCTTTTCGTCAGTTCACGAGGGACTTCCACCTATCGCTTCATGATTTCCTTTTCGCTAACACCACGTCGGCAATATTATTCACTCACATCGATCTTGGTTGCTAATATGTGTTACATAATTTTTTTTAAATTAGCAACCAATAATTTATACTAATTGGCTTGGAGCATCATTTGTGGGTATGGTCAACAGTTCTGTACAGCGAAAAGGTCCGTTAGCCATTACTGGCCTCTAGCGAGGACGTCATTAATACACCAACAGAAGCAGCAAGATAACATTTTAATTTTTCGCCGAATATTAGGACAGAAATTAGTCTTGTCACATCCACTGGGTGCTTTATTTAAGACACACTGCCGTATGAATTAATGACCCATCGTTATATGTTCAGTTTGTTTGTTCTAGGCCTTGCCATGGCTTAGGAGGTTCGTCGCCGGCATACCACTGCGGTAAGTTGGATTCGATCCCAGCCAAGTCCTTGTGGGATTTGTGATGGACAAAGAAGCACTGGGACAATTTTTTTTTTCTCCAAGTACTTCAGTTTTCCCCTGTCAGTATCATTCCACCAATGCTCCATACTCTTTCGTTTTTCACCGATGCTCTACAGTCTCAGACATGGTGCAATGACACACTAACAATGTCTCGAACCAGCCTTATCCAAAATCATTGTATTAGTGTGGCGCGGTAAAGACCTTGAATGTTGAGTGGATTTGGTATGAAGAGGTCGTAATCCGATACTCTCTGGACTTGGAGTTCTACATGTGTATTTGCGGTTTGTTTAAGATAACAGGTTTACTAAAAGGAAGGATCATTGAACATTGTACTAGATTACATATCCTGTTTTGTTTATCATTTCTGCAACATACTTAACAATTACACACACTCGGTATAGAGTCTACAGTTTCCACGCCATTTGAGAATAACATCGTCAAGGCCACACACGAAAATGGCAAAAGCATTTATATATTGTCACCACACGTATGCGTAGCTGACAATGTGAAAACATGAGGAATAACAGGCAGTATCGAGATACGATTCTCAGTACGGACTGCCCGCCTTACGGAGACGAACACAACCCACTCCACAAATTCCATTGTCCCTTTCATACACTTTGTATATGTACTGCCACCAGCAGCACTAAGCGGCAAACATTTTTGTTGGGGTGAAGTCGGATGGAGAGTGACTGCAAGACAAATGTGTACTTGGTGAACTAGAAAAAAATTAGTCACTAGAGAGTAGTGGGAGAAATGACACTTTCGGAGTAACAAGAATCGTACCTTGCCAACAGCGCTGATCTGGAGATACATACAATTAAAATTCCTGCTACAATGCATAGTTTTCTCAAAACCACCAACAATTTACATTCGTAATAAAGATTATATTAGTGAAAACAGAAAGAAAATGTCTTGAAATGCAACGATATTTCCAAATTCATTTTACATTGTTTAACTATTCCACGTCGGAACGTGCAAGAAAAATCACAGGTCGAATATTACAGTGATACAATGAATATCGGGGACTCCTTCGCCGGGGTAAAGCAACCGGAACTTTAAGCTGACAGTTCACCCCATCTAGCGTCCAGGTTAGGAATAAATAGCGCTACACTTCCACTCCCCCATATTCCTTAATAGTGTGCCCAAGGGCACCTCTACTTTATCATCAAAGCGTGTGATGTCTACGGATTTTTAAAACGCGGTTAGAAGCAGCTGTCTCAGCAGCAATGCATGACGGGCTGAATGTCACATTCTGACGAGAATGATGCAGGTGACGTAATGAGAAACGTTGAAAACTGACATTAGAACAAGAGGATGAAGTCAGCAATGATTACCAAGGCGGAAGGAAGGATTAACAAAGAAGACAATACTCGTAGGTACTAAGCACAGCGTATCCTGATCAATAGGCTAGTTCCAGGACAAGAGATGGATGAGGTGTGTTAGATTCAAACGTTGACATTCGTCACTTGGCATGTTTAACCCCCTGATGGCACGTTGTTTCCGGGTATAAAGTTACTTTAAAATGTGCTGCATATTTTCTTTTACATGATATGCAACCGACACACGAGAGTGGTTTATTAAGTTACATTTATGTCAGTGTGGCAGCGAAAAGAGATGGATTACTGAATGCAGTGATACGGGAGCGGTATTACATTTGACGCGACCGGTACCAGCTCGTAAGCAAGAGCCTATTAACAATAATCGAAAGAAAAACGAATTTTAATACCAACAATAGAAATGGAGATTACTTGAAGGTTGGTTGGTGTGTTAAGTACTCGGTATACGCTGCAGAGGTCATCTGGTTTTCAATGTGCCGAAGCATTTTGGTACAGCGAGTTTGAGATGTGAATGTGACTGGCTTATTTCGAGGTGTCATTTTAGTATTATCCAGGAACGACTGGTGTGAACAATAAAAGAATATGTAAGGATAATCGGTTTTCCGGCACAAATTCAACGCGGCTGTCTGCCAAACGCAGACGCCGTATCACATTTTTCGACGGCTGCATGATGGACGACGTATATACGGCATTAACGTTTGTATTTGTCATAACTGCGTGCATGAGTTAAAGGTATTCAGCCTTGTTTCTTACATTAGGACGTGATGAAGTCCAATCCCTGGACGCATAATGCCAAATAATGGTCATTTGAGTGCGTTGTCAAGTGACTCAAACTTAAATTTTTCGAACATGAACTGGATAGTGTTTATTCGAGAGATCTACGGCTGGTAGTTAATCGATTGTTTCACCATCGCTTCCTGCCGGAAATGAGTTCAGTTCTCGCAACAGACCAACCCAGGCGAGAGGGTTTGAACCGTCGAGCAAACGTCAACGCCAGTGTCATAATTATTTCATGACTAGTTTTAATATTGCCTGTTATGATTTCGTATATATTTAACCTGTTAGTTTTTTCCCAAAGTTGGAAGGCTTGACACTAAAGCTATCAGCAGTTTCAAGTTATAGAAGTCATGAGAATAACCTGTAAAGCTGTTGTTATTATTTTCTCAGTGGTTTATGGTATATTTACTTTGGTGACGATGTATAGACTATACAATGATGTTATTGTCAGATTTAAATCAGATGGTAAGCTTATATGTAGGAAACGATACCCACTTGCATGGTTGTTTCCACCGTCCAAATGAATACACTTAAATTTCGTGGAAGTCGGTATTACGTTTTGCAGTTTTGAAATGCATGCGCCGAGTAACTGCTCAGTTTACGAAGTGTGCAGGATGAATGGGTTTATAAATGTTGCTGAATAGAGTGGGATTGTGTGATTTATGTTCTGCCTGTTTGAGAATGCCGTTTCCAGACTTTAACTTCATTCAGTCCGCAGAATATAAAAAAGTAACTCAGGCTACACACATCCTTACTTTTGACAGTTAAAGCATAATATGCTGTGAAATGTTGTGGAATGAAGCATTGTCCCAAACACATTAATGCAGTCTTGCATACTGATACAAACAAATCTGTTTACAAGATTGCAGATTGGTCTCATCATGCTTATGGCCTATGGGTGAAACCTTTCCTGTCACAGACTTCAGTCAGGTCCAGCTGGTGGATATTTTTGTTGGTTTTTTGTAATTTTAAAAAATGCTTGTTGGAACAAAAAGCATAATTTTATTTTTAGAATGACAGGAAAGACTGTTACCTTGTAGGTTGCTATATTGTACTAGATAAATGAATATCTGCATCTGCTACATGAATAAGCTTCAAATAATTTCTTTCACATTGTTTAAAAAAGAAATTTGCTTTTGTTACAAGAACACACTACCACTAGAAGAGCAGTTTATGTTCTTTTATGCCACTATTAAGCAATGATCTGTGAATGCCTGATGCTCATAGTTCTCTGAAATCTTGTGTTGTAATAGACTGTGAAAAATAGGAACTTTTCTTAAGGTACTGTTTTTGTAGAGTGTAAAATAAATTTTCTTTAACATTTGGTTTAATGGCGGTAACTGATGAACTATTATAGTTAGGCATGTGAAATTTGATGTGTAGATAGATCATAAATGTCTATACAGATTGTAAAGTATGTGAAATACTGTTTGTTAATTAACACATACAAACTTGACAATGATGCAAAACTTTGAGGTTAGGTCACATTGAATATATACAGAATCAGCAGTTCAGCAATTGGTTCTTTACAAATGTAAAATAATAATAACAATAACAGCAACAACAATAATACAAGTAGATATACTGGATTATAAAAGTATGCTCTGACCACCTCGTTTTCCAACTTTCATTAATCCTCGGATTTGTCTGTCCTGGACCCAAAATCTGCACAAGTCAAGATGATTCTGTGAAAAGTTTAAGGTGAATTTCTGCAAATAAAAAAGTAACTGTGTTTTGTAGCAACATACCATCAAAAATAGTTTGTTAGGTAAATGTACCAAGTTGCAAAAGGAGCATGATAACTGGTTAGTGTGCAGACAGCTTTGTAGTAAAGAATTTGAAAGTTTCCATCACGTAGAATGACACTGTATAGACTGGCATATATGCACAAATGTTTCAGAGGAGCTTACTGCCTCCATTCTCAGGGTAATGTAATAAGAGTGACTGGACTTACCTGAAGATGATGGCAGCAAGCTCCTCTGAAACAATGCTGTTCACATATCAATCTAGGTAGCATCGTATGCTTGAAGGCTAGGATCTTTGTTAGCAGCACCACAAGTGACAGAATGCACCCTGTCTCCAGTGACGTAGTGCAAATTTACCTACCTTCGTGAATAAAAAGTTGCTTGTATTGCTGTGTCAGATCACATTTCTCCTATCTGTGCAAAGAAAGGAAATGCAGAAGTCATTGGTTTAGGCAACCTGAATCCATTTGGCACTGGATTAACGTAATGTACTTTACAAGATATCAGGCTTCCAGCATGAAGTCCATGAGAACTGTGCTTTTCTGGGTCATTGTGTAGTGAGTAGTGGTAATTTATGACTGATGTTTCAGGACAACCTGTTGGTCTAATCCTCAGGGTTCAGGAATCGTTTTGGATTCTTAGACCTTGACGATTGGACTGACAGGTTGTCTTGAAGCGTCGGTAAGAAATTACTACTACTCACTGCATAATAACCCAGAAGAATGCAGTTCCCATAATGTACATAATTACTTGTGTACCTGTACAATGAATTTATGAAATTGACAGTTGTGTTTGTATGCCTATCAGGTGTTTTGAATGACTTATATTTTCAAAATTTTTCCTTGATTTTACGTGGGTTCCACCAGCCGTCTGCTTCTTTGCAGTCCTCTGGACCCTGTGCTTGACTAGCCCTTGGCCCCTTCTGGTATTTACTGTTAGCTCTCCTTTCATTGCCTGCTTTCATCTAAAAATATTGTTCTCACCCCTTTTTCTCAATTGCTGTCTGTGCTGTGCTAACACAGCCCCTAGCCATTTCCTTTCTTATTGTACCACCAGCTATTGGCTTGTCCAAAGACTGCCACCTTGTTCCCAGTTTCTGGACTGTTTTCCCCCAAATGACTTCTTCTTTTACTCTGAAAATCTGGTGGCAGCAAATTCCTCTGAAATAGTAAATTATATATCAGACTAACAGCTTAGGAGCTGAACTATTTAATACCAGATGCAGGGCAAAACTGTAGAAAAACAAAATGTGGAGTATTCTCACAATAATTCTTTTCTAATACTAAATCAAATCTGTATTATTTATATTGTGTAACTTTGTGGTCAGTATCAGTGTGGGTAATGTGTAAATAAAATTTGTTTCCTACATATCTATAAAAAGCTTATGTTTGCTTTACACCATCTTGTATATGGCTCTTGAATGAGTCTATCAGTCCTGATTATGTCAGCTGTAAATCATTATAGCCAGTTGATATAGACAGAAGCTGCCATTGAACTCTGTATATAATCTTAGCTGTTGCTGAGAATCGTGATAAAGGAATAGGGCCAGTGACATATGAATACACTTGGCAACCCACACTTTAGTCATACCTGTGCTATATGAACATGTCATTGGGTTTTCCTGTTATTGTAGCAGAGTAAGAAAATTTATTGGATAATTTAAATTGATAGAAGCTTGGTTGGGTGGAAGCTTGTGTGAGATTTCCTTATGGGAGTGATAGGAAAAGTTATTTAAATGATAAGGTGTATTTTCTTTTCATACATAAGCTTAAATTTCAGATTGGTATAAGTAAGCATGTGTCCTTGCTTTATACTGCACAAATCTTTGATCCTTGAACCTGAGCAGTCTGACCATGCATGAGCTCCCTTGCCAGCCACTAGATGGTTGTCAGCAGTCTGCTCCTTACACAGCACAGAATGTCTTGATCAGGACTGGGCATGATATTCAGTAGGCCATAAATTTTATTCTGTATGCATAGGTTGGCTGCTGCAACTCAAGTTTTCATGATTCTTGCCATTATATCCATGTCACTTTCACCACCATGTATTTTGTTTTTCTGGGATATGATGCTGTGTTAATGGGTAATCCAATCCTGATGTGTCAAGGCAACCTAGGGATCTGATTAACACTTGACATAGCATCATATTCTAAAAGAACAGAATGTGTACATACACAAATGTGAAAACCTCATAACTTCCACCTCTATGTCTCCCACATCACAGTTTATCATTCACAATCATTCTTAGAAACTGCAGTGTAACCCGTGTGCTCGAGAAAGAGTTGTTAAATGAACTAAGGTAAAACCAGGTAGTTTAACTATGCAGTGTGTATCTACCTATGTGTAAGTTCTGTTCATGTTATATGTATCATAACAAATTACCACAAACTGAATCATGATCACCACATACCTTACTGGCAACAATTACGAAAGAACAGTGTCTGTATATACACAAATGGGTGTAACTGCACCCCTGTTTTATTCTAACATGTTTCAGTCCTGTAGAACCATCATCAGGGAATACAGTTGTACAAGTTCTCCATGTGAAATTAATGGTGTTTACATTAGCTGTTACATTACTGACTACTTTTGAAATTTAAAATTTTACAGTCTTTTCTGTTGACCACTCTTATTCCTGCGTAACTTGGATTTATTTTGTTAAAATATTGATAGTCCTCATTCAAATGCACCATGTTAAGATACTTACACAGTCTTTTATATATGTTTTTTATAGTGTTGCATTGAAAGGTTCTCAGCTGTACACACTCCAAGATCACATACAACCATCATGTATAGTGTTATTTTAGAAAGAATTATCCTTGACAGCAGTGTGATTTATGAACAAATACATTTGCTTTGAATATCATACACATCATAATTTGATAATACCCACATAGTTTTCATGTTCTGGTTTTTTTTGTTGTTGTGGAACTTCATACTTCTATATTCATTTCTTTCTATATTCATCTTGCAGTGTGACAGAATAGTCTCAGCCAAATGAGACAGCATGTATAAATATCAACTGTAATTGGCTGTGATTGGCTGTGTGTTGTCTGTTGTGTGTATTTTTATTTTGTGGTTGAACCATTATGTTGTGAGACCTTGTATGTACTGTACAGATAAGGGTGGATGTTGACTGCTTCAGGCTGCCCTGATAACTGATACAGCAAACACCTGCTGTTCCATTTGCCTGACACTGTGTTGTCCAATTGCATGATAAAAATAATAGTAGTAAGTCAAAGAATAAAAAAACACAAACTACAGCATGTATGCTGTCTTATCGAGTCTCAGTAAGACAGCATACACATACGCAGGGACAAGGACTTCAGTATAAGCCACTTGCCGCATATGGAAATAACATACAAATACCATAGTGATACATCGGAAAATAGTCCCAGCACCGCACCAAAAAGCATACAACAAGAGCCATAAAATCCAATACGACAAAGACAACAGTCTGCATGTAAGAGAATAAAGAATGTACGATAAAGGCATATAGTGACATAAGCAGTACGCGTCTTCACAACTCTGGGCTATACAAGATTATCTGTATACCATACCAACAGACAAGAGCCAATAACGTTAAATAACAGAGGAATATTCCAGGTTATTCTGGATGCGGTTGAGGCTCCGCACAGACGCATCCAACAACACATCCCAAGATGTAATATGGACTTAGTACACTTCATAATATCTTAAAACTTATCATTTCAGTAATAGTAACATAGTATTTTATATTAATGCAGCATCTACATTGTTATATACCTACCTTGGTTGTTTATCTTAATTTTATCGTATTTTTATCTTAGTTTTAAAAGCAGCATACAAGACACATAATAAATATACCATCATTGTAAACACTTGGGATCCCAAATGTACTGGTAATTTGATTTGGATCTGTTCTTACAAAAAAGCCTGATGATGGTTCAGTGGAGCCGAAACGTGTCCCCTTGAATGTATTTTTGACAATAAAAACTGGATGCATTTGACCAAAAAGGAATGCCTAAGAGTTTTGGAAAGATAATTAAATTGAAGTGCGATGACAGAAAGATTATGATGATAGGTGGCTTGACAACCATGGTGTGGAGAGATAAATGTAAGCATGTTGATGAATATGCACTGGCCCACAGCAGTGGATGGTTTCCATGATGAGTGTGAAAATGCTCTGAAGCCAGCCATAGTACAAGACTGTAACAGACACAATGGGTTGTATTCGCAAATTGGACTGCATGATGAACTCTTACTCCATTAGCAGACACACCTGGAAGTGGACAAAACCTCTTTTTGCACCTTCTGAAACTTACACTTCGGAACAGTTGCAGTCACAGTTGAGACTTGCACTGGTACAGGACCTAATACAATAAGGGGAATGGTGCCCAGACAGCAGATCACATGACAAGGTAGAGAGACCCTTACCATCAGCCAACCAAGAAGACCTGAAACACAGCACAGCACATTCTCTCGAGACACATTAGCCCTTGCAAGGTGTCATGTATGTCCTGCTAAAAAAACAATGAAATAAGAAGGTTCAAATGTCTGGACTGCAATAGGAGTTTGTGCTGGTTCTTGCTACAAGCCATGCCATACCACAGCCAACTGCATTTCTGAAGACCACAAGGCACTAAACTGGAAAAGTCAAACACATAAACATGTGTACTATATAATATATAAAAATGACCAACAAGATGCAACTGTGTAGGATAATTTATTATTCCTTGGTTGCTCTACATGTTTTGAGCGATATAGTGAAAATATTGCTCGAAACATGTAGAGCAACCAAGGAATAATAAATTATCGTACACAGTTGCATCTTGTTGGTCATTTTTGTATATTGTGTTATGATGTACGGAAACATGAACATCAAGTTAAAAAACATGTGTACTGTTGGTATTGTCATTACCAAACTGATATTTGATGAAGTAACAAGGCCAGTGGGGTATGGATTTTACAAAAGAATTTGTGAAATGAGTAGAGACATTTTTGAACTTTTATTATATATATCTCATTTGGACACAGTATGAAAGAACAAAATTAGAATGGCTGCTTGTAGATGTATATAAATCATGAATATTGTAAAAATTATAAGGTGTCAGTAAACAAAATTACATGTTAGAAGTGGGCAGTTCAATTGGAAGTAAACTTCAAGTAATCTTCTGAGGCTATGGAGGCATTGTAAATAAATATGTTTATTAAGAGTTTTGTTTGCAAAATATCATGACATAATGGGACAATGTTTCCTCTTTCAGGCATAAAGCATTACATATTATGGGATATTATTTTCATTTGAGGACATATAGATGATAAGTACAGGCGTTTCTGAAAGAAAAAGAAAACAACTTTGAATTTACCATATTTTCATAATTTCATAATAAAGTCCATTTTGTTTGATTGTCATTCATATATATTTGACTTTGTATGTTTTTTTTAAATGTGTGTTATCATCTTTGATCTCAGATACCTTTAAAATTCTGTTATTTCTTTATGAATATCTAAAAACTTTTTACTTATTTATATTTTCACATAAATTATTGGAGAACGCAAAAACTAATGTCAGATCTGAATATATGCTGCTTGTTCTTTGTGATTCTCTTTGTCTTGTTGACCTATTCCAGACAAAAGTAAAAAAAAAACCACTGCAGGCAGAGCATCCCCACCTGTTGTGTTATAATGACTTTGGAATCATGTTGGATGATGAGATCAGGTGGGAGACCTACAATCCAACATCCACTTTCCTCCATTATAATTTACAGTTTTTGTATGGGATAGGATTTTGTTGCTGGAACAAAATACTGGGTCTCTGTGGATTGGATAAGAGCTGTAACAAGGGTGGAGCATGTTCTCTATGTCCAATCCTTGCATTAATTTGTTGCTGCTGATTGTCACCAATACAGCCAAGCAGTAACAGCAGACTGTACCAGCCAAATGGTTAAGAAATTACACATTTACATTTACAGGCATTATCCATTATGAGGAAGATCACCATGTCAGGAGCAATGCTTCCAAGTCTGGGACTCTTCATGAAGAAAGAAATGCCTACAAACCAATAACATCTCAATACACAGTTGAGATATGGGGCAAAGCAGCAATTGGGCATTATCTCTGGAAGCATGTGTTAAGTGGCGAGCTCCAAAACATGCATAATGGATTCATTCAGCAGGGATATTTAACAGTAGATGACATAACTTTCATATATCGCTCTGGGCCAGGTGTAATACAGACTACGGTCCCAAATGATGTTCAGTACTTGGTTCTTGTACTCAACGGACGTTCCGAGGAGAAAATAGAGTCTTCCAAACTGTGGCTGGATTATTTACCTTTGTATCCAGGTTTAAAAAAATTGGCTGTTGTTCTTCTTGGAAATGAGAGGTGTGACAATAATTGGATTCTTCCATATGTCCATTCCAGAGGAGGTAGAATTAATGTAGTATTCCTTGTGTATGATTCTCCACTGATTGACAATTTGGAGTTCTATCAGTGGCCTCTGGGGGTAGCTGTGTAAGTATTTTGAATGCTTTCTTAACATTATGATTACTGATTTGTGATCCTGTGTGAAATTACAAGAGTGAAAACTGAAATAAATGGTAGGAAAATTCTTTGGACCTCAAGGTTATGTTCACCGTTTCATCTTTGTCTACAGATTCATGGGTTGACTAAGCCACTCACCCATGAGTTGGACAAAATATAGTATATTTTCTATAGCAATAATGCTGTATCACCTGACAGTGCGGGCAGATGTAAAATTTCAAGACATGGTAAAATTTGTTGGCTATGGCTGTATATTCTGTAAGAGGTCTTGAGTACTCCTTCATGTGATAAGGATAATAAGAATGGTCAGTGAACTGTAAAATGAGGCTATGTGAGCAACTTTTGGTACACTGCATATGCAGTTTTTATGTATGTGTTTTAGGTACAGAGGATTTCCAAACATAAAGGCAGAGAAAGTTAATGTAAGTTCTCCCCGTTCTCACGTTTGCAATTTTTTGGGCACAATCTATGGAAACTCTTCTCGTGAAATTCTGTCACAGATGATCAAATCACTGGATTTACAGGATACCTGTATAATTTTAGAAAGAAAAAGGTAAGTGTTTGTGTATAGTGGTTGGTTCTTATTCTATGATGATCTGACAGAAAATTTTGACAAGTATCAGTAGTTTGTATGTAAATTTTGCCACATGGGCCTGCCATATGCTTGAAATCAGTGGTAAGCAACAGTAAATGCTATGGTGTGACTAAGAAAGGTGAATTGAAAAACCTCAATAGAAATCTAAGAAAGCCCCTGTTGGTGAAATGAGATGTGTAGTTTGCTGGGCATGGTGCAAAATCTGCAGCAAAGACAGGGTTGTATTAGATGGTGAACAGTGTTTATTTAATTATTCTTTGTCTAGATGGCTTCCATTGGAAACTGAAGACTCACTGAAGTATTACATGGATTCATTGCTGCAGTCAGATCTTACATTATGTCCAGTAGGAAGAAACACAGAGTGTTACAGGATTTATGAAGCTATGTCTTTGGGAAGTGTACCAGTAGTTGAAGACCTGCGAACAGATGGAAACTGTGATGTCTCAGCAGCAGCTCCGCTAAGACTGCTTAAGCAGTATGGTGCACCAATAACCTACATGAAGAGTTGGTATGAGTTATCTGAACTTTTAAAAAAGGAAGCCGAACTGACATTGGAAGAAAAAATTGAAAGAAGAGCAGCTCTTGTGAACTGGTACAGGAGTTTTAAGCGGAATCTAAGTAATCACTTTATCAATGTGATTAAACAGAAGTTTTTTACTACCTGAAGTGACTGATAAAAGAAGTCAAATTACTAATTTAAACTGAGTATAATGAAAATGTTAAGAAGTGTTGAACGTTGTTTTTATAAAAAGAGCCTGATGATGGCTTTATGATAAGCCAAATCATGTAGCCATGTTACAAAACAAAGCAATTTGTTTTATCAGTAAAGAATTATTATTTTATGGCATACTGATTGTGCATGTAATTCAGACAGTACTGTTATCTATCACCTTAGTATAGCTGATTCATGGGTAGGCTAAAGAATTCTTTTTTTTTATGAGTGGGGAAGATGTGTGTTGTGGAATGTAAGTAATTTTCGTAATACCATACATCACTGTCACCACTAAATCCATCTAGACCCTCCTCATCTAGTGCTAAGCACTAGCTTTGTATAACAGACCCTCTACACTGCAGCTGGGTCAGGGACAGCATGAACATGGATTGTGCAAAGCTAAAGTCAGATGCCTGCTCCCTCACCTTACTGACACTGCACACTTCCCATCTGTCTGCAGTTGAGTCACACTTCTTTGTCATAGGTGGAGGGAATCATTTACTTCAGTATTATATTTTAATCATTATTCATTGACTTTAACAATGGAATATATTAAATTTAATTTGATAAAATTAAATAAGTGATTTGTCAGTGGAGATTCATACTAGACCTACATAATCTACTATCTGAGAAATATATGTTAACATTTGTTATGTTCAGATGATTAGATAATACAGAATATCAAAGACATGGTACAGAGTTGCAGGGGATTTAAAGTACACATGTACTCAATTTCAGAATATCAGAAATGAATGCAGTAAAGAAAGAGGTACAGTATACTCTAAAATATACAGGAATAGATAATATATTTAATATACTTAGGATGCAATGTATATCATTGCCCTATTTGTTAAGTTAGAAAAAAATTTCTTAAATAACAAGTGATATAACTCATGAATGAATAAGTAGACAAATAAGTCAAACGAGACGTTCTGACGGATTTTTTATGGTTTCCATTTCTGCTTTATGGTGAATGCTTAAGGATTGTGCAGCTTTTACTTGATCCTCAAATTTGTTTACCTGTAATTATAATTACCCAAGATTATTAACAGTAATAACATCTTTACTTGAATTGTTGTATTTGCAGGCTGGCAACTGACAATTAATGCGTTCTTGCCTGCAGAGGTACAGTTTGATATTGCCGAGTGGGAGCAATAGGTGTTGCACTCGGGGTATTTAAGTGTACAACCGTTGAGAGGAAACAACAGACTATTGCACCAACCACCAGTAGGCACTTACAGATCTGGTCTGTCTGACTTCCAGTTCGAAAGTGAAATCTGCGGCTTGGGAGACAAGCAATTACAAACTAAGCATAACTGTTCCACAAAAATACATGACACTTGTCAATAACCTATAACACCTGCAAATAGCCAATAACCTAAAACACCTGCGGATCATAGGCACTTAACACTTGTGCGTAACATTTGTAACATCCACATATAACACCTCCCCCTTTTGGGGAAGACCAAACACATCTCCCTTTTGGGGAAGACCAATTGTGTGTAACACTTGTATCATCTGCATGTAACACCTCCGGAGAAGACCAATTTACACCTTAATTGGTCTTAAAAACAGGATTTTGAGTTGCGCAGTCTATGGGATCTGCGCGGCTTTGCTTCAGGGGTTTGCGAATTTAATTCGCGTAATGGCACATCTTCCTGTGCCATGGCCAAACTTCCATTACTGGTGTGTATTTTAATATTGACTACATTTCCTGAGCCAGTAGTATCAGTTATGGCTTTTGCACAACTAATTTTACCCTTGAAACAGTTATAC
>JGI20169J29049_11449502_pt1 | contig 19608 bp, 4 predicted proteins | sample TergutNc150P1_FD_29049 | JGI IMG/M metagenome (IMG submission 29049) | reverse complement strand
TACAGAAGCTTAAAGTGTTAATGTTCCGATAATATCTTAGTATGAAAACTTTCCCCTGCTGCGACATGTTCAAATTGGACGTTAACTGAATGTAACACTGGCCTAAAGAAGCTTAGACTGTTAAGGTTCAGATAATATCTTTGTTTGAAATCTTTCCCCTGCTGCGACATATTCAGATTGGACGTTACCTGAATGTAACACTGGCCTAAAGAGGCTTAAATTGTTAAGGTTCCGATAATATTGTTATTTGAACAGTTTCCCCTGCTGCCATACGTTCAGATTGGAGGTTACCTGAAAGTAACACTGGCCCACAGAAGCTTAAAAAGTTAATGTTCCGATAATATCTTTGTTTGGTCCATTTCCCCTGCTGTGACACGTTCAGATTGGACGTTAACTGAAAGTAACACTGGCCTAGAGAAACATAATTGTTAATATTCCGATAATATCGTTGTTTGAACCATTTCCCCTGCTGTGACATTTTCAGATTGGAAGTTACCTGAAAGTAACTCTGTCCTACAGAGACTTAAGTTGGTAAGGTTCCGAAAATATCGTTGTTTGAAAATTTTCCCCTGCTGCGACATGTTCAGATTTTACCTTACCTGAATGTAATACTGGCCTTCAGAGACTTAAATTGTTAAGTTTCCGATAATATCGTTGTTTGAAAACTTTCCATGCTGCGAAATGTTCATATTGGAAGTTACTTGAATGTAACACTGGCCTACAGAGACTTAAAGTGTTACGTTTCCGATAATATCGTTTGTTTGGACACGTTCCCTGCTGCGACATGTTCAGATTGTAGGTTACGTGATAGCAACACTGGCCTACAGGGTCTTAAATTGTTAATGTTCCTATAATATCGTTGTTTGAATCTTTCCCCTGCTGCGAAATGTTCAGATTGTACGTTACCTGAAAGTAACCCTGGCCTACAGAGGCTTTAAGTGTTAATGTTTAGATAACATCGTTGTTTTGAAAACTTCCCCTCCTGCAACATGTTCAGATTGGAAGTTACTTGAATGTAACACTGGCATACAGAGTCTTAAAGTGTTAATTTTCCGATAATGTCGTTTGTTTGAAACCTTTCCCCTGCTGCGACATGTTCAGATTGGACGTTACCCGAAAAAACCACCAGCCTATAGAGTTTTAAATTATTAATGTTCCGATAATAAAGTTTGTTTGAACAGTTTCCACTGCTGCGACATTTCGGGTTGGACATTACCTGAAAGTAACACGGGCCTACAGAGGTTTAAAGTATTAAGGTTCCGATAATATCGTTGTTTGAATACTTACTCCTGCTGCGACATGTTCAGATTGGAAGTTACCTGAAAGTAACACTGGCGTACAGAGGCTTAAAATGTTAAGTTTCCGATAATATCTTTCTTTGAACACATTCCCCTGCTGCGACATGTTCAGATTGGGCGTTACCTGAAAGTAACACTGGCCTACAGAATCTCAACGTGCTAATGTTCCGATAATACCGTTGCTTGAAGTCTTTCCCCTGCTGCGAAATATTCAGATTGGGCGGTACCTGAAAGTTACATTGGCCTATAGGGTCTTAAATTTTTAATGTTCCGATAATATCGTTGCTTGTACACTTTTCCTGCTCCAATATTTTCAGATTAGAAGTTACCTGAAACTAACACTGGCCTACAGAGCCTTAAAATATTAAATTTCCGATAATATCGTTGTTTGAACTATTTCCCCTGCTGCGAAATGTTCAGATTGGAAGTTACCGGAAAGTAAAACGGGCCTACAGAGGCTTAAATTGTTAAGATTCCGATAATATCGTTGTTTGAACACTTTCCCCTCCTGCGACATGTTCAGATTGGTCGTTACCTGAACGTAACACTGGCCTACAGAGGTTTAAAATTTTAAGGTTCCAATAAAATCATTGTTTGAACAATTTCCCCTGCTGCGACATGTTCAGATTGGACGTTACGTGAAAGTAACACTGGCCTACAGAGTCTTAAGTTTTAATGTTCCAAAAATATCGATTGTTTGAAATCTTTCCCCTGCTGCGACATGTTCAGATTGGACGTTACCGGAAAGTAACACTAATCTACACAGGCCTAAAGTGTTAATGTTCCGATAATATCGTTTGTTTGAATAATTTCCCCTGCTGCGACATGTTCAGAATTGTCGTTACCTGAAAGTAACACTGGCATACAGAGGCTTAAACTGTTAAAGTTTCGATAATAACTTTGTTTGAAACATTTCTCTTGCTGCGACATGTTGAGATTGGATGTTACCTGCGAGTAACATTGGCGTACAGAGGCTTAATGTGTTAAGGTTCCGATAATATCGTTGTTTGAAACATTTCCCCTGCTGCGACATATTCAGATTGGAGATTACCTAAAAGTAACACTGGCCTACAGAAGCTTAAAATTTTAATATTCCGATAATATCCTTTTCTTGACTCTTTCCCCTGCTGCGACATGTTCAGATTGGAAGGAACCTGAAAGTAACACAGGCTTACAGCGTCATTAAATGTTAATATTCCTATAAAATCGAATGTTTGAAACCTTTCCCCTGCTGCGACATGTTCAGATAGGACGTTACCTGAAATAATACTGGACTACAGACGCTTAAATTACTAATTTTCCGATAATATAGTTTGTTTCAAAATTTTTCCTGCTGCGACATATTTAGTTTGGACTTTACCTGAAAGTAACACAGGTCTACAGAGGCTTTAAATCTTAAAATTCCGATAATATCTTTGTTTGAATTACTTCTCCTCCTGCGACATGTTCAGATTGGACGTTACCTGAAAGTACCACTGTTGTAAAGAGGCATAAAGTGTTAAGTTTCCGATAATATCGTTGTTTGAACTCTTTTCCCTGCAGCGACATGTTGAGATTGGATGTTACCTGAAAGTAATACTGGCCTTCAGAGACTTAAAGTGTTAAGGTTGCGATAATATCGTTGTTTGTACCTTTTCCCCTGCTGCGACATGTTCAGATTGGAGGTTACCTGAAAGTAACACTGACCTATAGAAGTTTAAAATTTTAAGGTTCCGATAATATCGTTGCTTGAATACTTACCCCTGCTGCGACATGTTCAGATTGGAAGTTACCTTAAAGTAACTCTGGTCTACCGAAGCTTAAATTGTTAATGTTCCGATAATATCGTTGTTTGATAACTTTCCCTGCTGCGACATATTCAGTTTGGACGTTAACTGAAAGTAACATTGGCCTACAGAATCTTGAAGTGTTCATGTTCCGATTATATCGTTTTTTGAACCGTTTCCTCTGTTCCAACGTGTTCAGATTGGACGTTACCTGAAAGTAACACTGGCCTACAGAGGCTTAAAGTGTTAGTGTTCCTATAATATCATTGTTTGAAAAATTTCCGCTGCTGGGACATGTTCAAATTGGATGTTACCTGAAAGTAACACTGGCCTACAGAATCTTAAAGTGGTAATGTTCCGATAATATCGTTGTATGAACTCTTTCCCCTGCTGCGAAATGTTCAGATTGGAAGTTAACTGAAAGTAACACTGGCCTACAGAGGCTTAATGAGTTAATGTTCCTATTATATCATTGTTTGGAATCCTTCCCCTGCTGCGACATGTTCAGATTGGAGGTTACCTGAAAGTAACACTGGACTACAGAATTTTAAAAGTTGAAGTTTCCGATAATATTGTTGTTTGAACGCTTCCCCTACTGCGACATGTTGAGATTGGATGTTACCTGAAAGTAACACTGGCCTACAGAGACTTTAAGTGTTAATGTTCCTATAATATCTTTTGTTTGTTTGAAAACTTTCCGGATCTGCGACATGTTCAGGTTGGAAGTTACATGAAAATAACACTGGCCTACAAAGGCTTAAGTTATTAATGTTACGATAATAGCGTTTGTTTGAAAAATTTCCCCTGCTGCGACATGTTCATTTTGGACGTTACCTGAAAGTAACACGGGTCTACAGAGGCTTAAAGTTGTAAGGTTCCGATAATATCGTTGTTTGAATCTTTTCTCCTGCTGCGAAATGTTCAAATTGGGCGTTACCTGAAAGGAACACTGGCGTACAGAGGCTTAATGTGATAAGGTTTCGATATTATCGTTGTTGGAACACTTTCCCCTGTTGCGACATTTTAAGATTGCACGTTACATGAAAGTAACGCTGGCATTCGGAGCCCTAAAGAGTAAAGTTTGAGATAATATCGTTGTTTGAACCTTTGCCCCTGCTGCAGCATTTTCAGATTGGCCGTTACCTGAAAGTAACACTGGCCTACATAAATTTAAAGTGTTAATGATCCGATAATATCATTGTATGAACCCTTTCACCTGCAGCGACATGTTTAGTTTGGACGTTAACTGAAAGTAACACTGGAATACATAGGCTTAAATTTTAATGTTCCAATAATATCGTTGTTTGAAAAGTCTCCCGTGCTGCGATATGTTCAGATTGGACGTTACATGAAAGTAACACTGGCCTACAGAGGCTTAAAGTGTTAATGTTCCGATAATATAATTGTTTGAATCCTTTCCCCTGCTGCGACATTTTCAGATTGGACGTTAACTGAAAATAACTCTGGCCTACAGGGACTTAAAGTGTTAAAGTTCCTATAATATCTTTGTTTGAACATTTTCCCTGCTGCGAAATTTTCATATTGGAAGTTACCTGAAAGTAACACTGGCCTACAGAGCCTTAATTGTTAAGTTTCCGATAATATCGTCTGTTTGAACACTTTCCTTGCTGCGACATATTCAGATTGGACGTTACCTGAAAGCAACAGTGGCCTACAGGACCTTAAATTGTTAATGTTCCTATAATATCCTTTTTTGAACACTTTCCCTGCTGCGACATTTTCAGATTGGATGTTACCTGAAAGTAACACAGGCCTACAGTGGTTTAAATTTTAAGGTTCCGATAATATCATTGTTTGGAAATTTCAAATCCTGCAACATATTCAGATTGGAAGTTACCTGTAAGTAACTCTGGCCTACAGAGTTCTAAATTGTTCAAGTTCCGATAATATCGTTGTTTGAATCATTTCCCCTGCTACGACATGTTCAGATTGGACGTTAGCTGAAAGTAACACTGGTCTACAGATGCTTTAATTGTTAATGATCCGATAATATTGTTGTTTGTACACTTTCCCTGCTGCGATACGTTCAGATTGGAAGTTACCTGAAAGTAACACTGGCCTACAGAAACTTAAAGAGATAATGTTCCGACAATATCGTTGTTTGAAACATTTCCCCTGCTGCGACATGTTCAGATTAGACGTTACGTGAAAGTAACACTGGCCTACAGAGTCTTAAAGTGTTAATGTTCCGATAATATCGATGTTTGAATTATTTCCCCTACTGCGACTTGTGCAGATTGGAGGTTACCTGAAAGTAACTCTGGCCTATAGAGACTTAAATTGGTAATGTTCCGATAATAACGTTGTTTGAACAATTTCCCCTGCTGCGACATGTTCAGACAGGAACTTACCCGGAAGAAAAACTGGCCTTCAGAAGCTTAAATTGTTAAGGATCCGTTAATATCTTTGTTTGTATCTTTTCCCTTGCTGCGATAGGTTCACATTGGACGTTACCTGAAAGTAACCCTGCCCTACAGAGTCTTAAAGTGTTAAAGTTCCGATAATATCGTTGTTTGAAAAATATCCACTGATGCGACATGTTCATATTGGACGTTACCTGAAAGTAACAATGGCCTACAAAATCTTAAATTGTTAAGGTTCCAATAATATCGTTGTTTGAACTATTTCCACTGCTGCAACATTTTCGGATTGGACGTTACCTGAAAGTAACACTGGCCTACAGGTGCGTAAAGTGTTAATGTTCCGATGATATCATTGTTTGAAATCTTTTCCCTACTGAGACATGTTCAGATTGGATGTTACCTGAAAGTAACACTGGCCTACAGTGTCTTAAAATATTAATGTTCCGATAACATCGTTGTTGGATCACCTCCCCTGCCGTGACATGTTCAGATGTGACGTTACCTGAAAGTAACACTGTCTTACATGTGCTTAAATTGTAAATGTTCCGATAATATCGTCGCTTGAACTTTCTCCTCTGCTGCGACATGTTCAGTTTTTAAGTTACCTGAAATTAACACTGGCCTACAGAGCCTTAAGGTGTTAATCTTCCGATAATATCGTTGTTTGAACACTTCCCCTGCTGCGACATTCTCAGATTGGACCTTACTTGAAAGTAAGAACTGGCCTACATGGGCTAAAAGTGTTAATGTTCCAATAATATCGTAGTTTGAAACGTTTCCCCTGCTGCGACATGTTCAGATTGGACGTTACCTGAGAGTAACACTGGCCTACAGAGGCTTAAATTGTTAATCTTACGATAATAACCTTGTATGAAACATTTCCCCTTCCGCGACATGTTCAAATTGGAGGTTACCTGACAGTAACACTGGCGTACAGAGTCTTAAAGTGTTAAGGTCCCCATAATATCGCTGTTTGATTTCTTCCCCCTGTTTCGACATGTTCAGATTGGACGTTACCTGAAAGTTACTCTGGGCTACAGAGGCTTAAATTGTAAATTTTCCGATAATATCGTTGTTTGAAACCTTCCCCCTGCTGCGATATGTTCAGATTGGAAGTTACCTGAAAGTAACACTGACCTACATACGATTAAAGTGTTAAGTTTCCAATAATATCGTTGTTTGAATACTTACCCCTGCTGCGACATGTTCAGATTGCACGTTACCTGAACGCAAAACTGGCCTACAGAGGCTTAAAATTTTAAGGATCCGTTAATATCGTTGTTTGAACACTTTCCCCTGCTGCGACATGTTCAGATTGGACGTTACTTGAAAGTATCCTTGGCCTACAGAAACTTTAAATGTTAATGTTCCGCTAATTTTGTTGTTTCAACAATTTCACCTGCTGCGAAATTTTTAGATTGGATGTTACCTGAAAGTAACATTGGCCTACAGAGGCTTAAATTGTAAATGTTCCGATAATATCGTTGTTTGAAATCTTTCCCCTGCTGCGACATGTTCAGATTGGGCGTTGCCTGAAAATAACACTGGCCTACAGTGGCTTAATTTGGTAAGGTTCCGATAATATTTTTGTTTGAAGTCTTTTCACTGCTGCGACATGTTCAGACTGGTAGTTACCTGAAAGTAACACTGGCCTACAGAGGCTTAAATTGTTGAGGTTCCGTTAATAGCGTTTTTTGAACACTTTCCCCTGCAGCAAAATGTTCAGATTGGAAGTCACGTGAAAGTAACAATGCCCTACACAGCCTTAAAGTGTTAATGTTCCGATAATATCGTTGTTTGGACCCTTCCCCTGCTGGGACATGTTCAGACTGGACGTTACCTGAAAGTAACACGGGACTACAGTGGCATAAAGTGTTAATTTTCCAATAATATCGTTGTTTGAACGCTCTCCCCTGCCGCGACATGTTCAGATTGGACGTTACCTGAAAGAAACACTGGCCTAGAAAAGTTTAAACTGTTAAGTTACCGATGTATCCGTTGTTTGGACACTTCCCCTGATGCGACATGTTCAGATTGGAAGTAACCTGAACATAACACTGGCCTACAGGTGATTAAAGGGTTAATGTTCCGATAATATCGTTGTTTGAACTCTCTGCCCTCCTGCGACATGTTCAGATTTGGAGTTCCCTGAAAGAAACACTGGCCTAGAGAGTCTAAATGTGTTTATGTTCCGATAATATCGTTGTTTCAACACTCTCACCTGCTGCGACATGTTCAGATTGGACGTTACCTGAAAGTAACACTGGCCTAGTAGGACTTAAAATGTTAAGGTTCCGATAATATCGTTGTTTGAACACTTTCCACTACTGCGACATTTACAGATTGGAAGTTACCTGAAAGTGACACTGGCCTACAGATGCTTAATGTGTTAATTTGCCGATAATATCGTTATTTGGACACTTCCCCTGCTGCGACATGTTCAGATTGGACGTTACCTGAAAGTAACGCTGGTCTACATGGGCTTTAATTGTTAATGTTCCGATAATATCGTTGTTTGAACCATCTCCCCTGCTGCGACATGTTCAGATCGGACGTTACCTGAAAGTAACACTGGCCTACAGATGCTTAATTGTTATGGTTCTGATAATATCGTTGTATGAACACATTCCCCTGTTGCGACATGTTCAGATTGGAGTTTACCTGACAGTAAAACTGGTATACAGAGGCTTAAAGTGTTAATGTTCCGATAATATCGTTGTTTGAACACTCACTCCTGTGCGACATATTCAGATTGGACCTTACCTGAAAGTGACACTGGCCTACAGAGTCTTAAATTGTTAAAGTTTCTGCAATATATTTGTTTGAAAATTTCCCCTGCTGCGGCATCTTCTGATTGGACGTTACCTGAAAGTAACACTGGACTACAGATGCTTAAACTGTTAAGGTTCCTATAAAATCGTTGTTTGCAAATTTTGCCCTGCTGCGACATGTTCAGATTGGACGTTACCAGATAGTAGCACTGTCCTACAGAGAATTAAGGTGTTAAAAATCCGATAATATCTTTATATGAACACTTTCCCCTTCTGCGACATGTTCAGATTGGTCGTAACCTGAAAGTAACACTAGCCTAGAGAGGCTAAACTTGTTAATGTTCCGATAATATCGTTGTTTGTACTCTTTCCACTGCTCCGACATGTTCAGTTTGGACGTTACCTGAAAGTAACACTGGCCTACAGAGGCTTAAAGTGTTAATGTTCCGACAATATCGTTGTTTGCACGCTTCCCCTCCTGCGACATGTTCAGATTGGAATTTACCTGAAAGTAACACTGGCCTACGGATTCTTAAAGTGTTAATGTTCCGATAATATCGTTGTTTGAACGCTTTCCCCTGCAGCGACATGTTCAGATTGGAAGTTACCTGAAAGTAACACTGGCCTACAGAGGCCTATAGTGTAAATGTTCGGATAATATCGTTGTTTGAAAACTTTCCCCTTCTGCGACATATTAAGATTGGAAGATAACTGAAAGTAACACTTGCCTACAGAGGCTTATAGTGTAAATAATCCGATAATATCGTTGTTTGAACCCTTTCCCCTGCTGCGACATGTTCAAATTTGTAGTTTCATGAAAGAGACTCTGTTCTGCAGAGGCTTAAATAATAAATGTTGCGATAATATCGTTGTTTGAACCGTTTCCCCTACTGCGACCTGTTCAGATTGGAAGGTACTTGAAAGTAACACTTGCCTACAGGGGCTTAAAGTGTAAATGTTTCAATAATATCGTTGTTTGAACTGTTTCCCCTGCTGCGACATGTACAGATTGGATTTTACCTGAAAGTAACACTGTTCTACAGAGAATTAAATTGTTAATGCTCCGATAATATCGTTGTTTGAACCCTTTCCCCTGCTGCGACATGTTCAGATTGGAGGTTACCTGAAGGTAAGACTGGCCTACAGAGACTTAAATTGTTAAAGTTCCGATAATATCGTTGTTTGGAACATTTCCCCTGCTGCGACATTAACAGATTGGAAGTTACCTGAAAGTAACACTGGCCTTCAGAGTATTAAATAGTTAATGCTCCGATAATATCATTGTTTGAACACTTTTCCCTGCTGCGACGTGTTCAGATTGGATGTTACCTGAAAGTAACATTGGAATAGAGATAGTTAAAGTGTTAATGTTCCGATATTAACGTTGTTTGAACGCTTTCCCCTTCTGCGACATGTTCAGATCGTACGTTACCTGAAAGTAACACTGGCCTACAGAGGCTTAAATTGTTAATGTTCCCATAATTTCGTTGTTTGAACAGTTGTCACTGCTGCGTCATGTTCAGATTGAACGTTACCTGAAAGTAACACTGGACTACAGAGCCTTAAAGTTTTAATGTTCCGATAATATCGTTGTTTGAACACTTTCTCCTGCTACGAAATGTTCAGATTGGACGATACCTGAATGTAACACTGGCCTACAGAAGGTTAAATTGATAATATTCCGATAATATCTTTGTTTGGACAATTTCCCCTGCTCCGACATGTTCAGTTTGGAAGTTACCTGAAAGTTATACTGGCCTACAGAGGCTTAATGTGTTAATGTTAATATAATATCGTTGTTTGAACACTTTCCACTGCTGCGAAATGTTCAGATTGGACGTTACCTAAATTAACACTGGCCTACAGAGGCTTAAAGTGTTAATGATCCGATAATATCGTTGTTCGAAAACTTTCACCTGCTGCGAAATTTTCAGATTGGTCGTAACCTGAAAGTAACCCTGGCCTACAGAGATTTAAAGTGTTAATGTTCCAATAATATCTTTGTTTGAACAGTTTCCACTTCTGCGACATTTTAAGATTGGAAGTTACCTGAGAGTAACAGTGGCCCACAAATGTTTAAAGTGTTAATGTTCCCATAATATAGTGGTTTGAACACTTTACCCTCTTGCGACATGATCAAATTTGACGTTACCTGAAAGTAAAACTGTCCTACAAAGGCTTCAAGTGTTAATGTTCCTATAATATCGTTGTTTGAAAACTCTCCCCTGCTGCGACATGTTCAGATTGAAAGTTACCTGAAAGTAACAGTGGCCTACAGAGGCTTAAAGTGTTAATGTTCCGATAATATCTTTGTGTGTACCATTTCCCCTGCTGCGACATTTTCGGATTGGCCGTTACCTGAAAGTAACACTGGCCTACAGAGGCTTAAATTGTTAATGTTCCGATAATATCCTTGTTTTAACCATTTCCAATGCTGCGACACGTTCGGATTGGATGTTACCTCAAAGTAACACTAGCCTACAGAAGCTTAAAGTGTTAATATTCCGATAATATCGTTGTTTGAACACTTTCACTTGATGCGAAATGTTCAGATTGGGTGTTACCTGAAAGTAATATTGGACTACAGACGGTTAAAGTGTTAATGTTCCTATAATATCGTTGTTTGAACAGTTTCCACTTCTACGACATTTTAAGATTGGACGTTACCTGAAAGTAACACTGGCCTACAGAGGTTTAAAGTGTTAATGTTCCGATAATATCGTTGTTTGAACAATTTACCCTACTGCGACATGTTCAGATTGGACGTTACCTGAAAGTAACAGTGGCCTACAGAGGCTTCAGGTGTAAATTTTCCGATAATATCGTTGTTTGAACCCTCTCCCTGCTGCGACATGTTCAGATTGTTCGTTACCTGAAAGAAACAGTGGCCTAGAGAGGCTTAAATTATTAATGTTCCAATAATATCGTTGTTTGAAACATTTCCCTTGCTGCGACATTTTCTGATTGGACGTTACCTGAAAGTAAAACTGGCCTACAAAAACTTAAATTGTTCATTTTCCGATAATATCGTTGTTTGAACCCTTTCCCCTGCTGCGGCATGTTCAGATTGGACGTTACCTCAAAATAACACTGGCCTACAGAAACTTAATGTGTTAAGATTTAGATTATATCGTTGTATGAACACTTTCCCCTGCTGCGACATGTTCAGATTGGACGTTACCTGAAAGTAACACTGTCCTGCAAAGTCTTAAAGTTTTATTGATCCGATAATATCGTTTTTTGAAAAATTTTCCCTGCTGCGAAATGTTGAGATTGGTTGTTACCTGAAAGTAACACTGGGCTAAATATGCTTAAAGTGTTATTTTTCAGATAATAACGTTGTTTGAAAACTTTCCCCTGCTGCGACACGTTCAGATTGGCCGTTACCTGATAGTTACACTGGCCTATAGATGCCTAATGTGTTAAGTATCCAATAATATCCTTGCTTGGATCTTTCTCCTGCTGCGACATGTTCAGATTGGACGTCACCTGAAAATAACACTGGCCTACAGAGGCTTAACGTGTTAAGGTTCTGATTATATCGTTGTTTGATAAATTTCCACTGCTCCGAAATGTTAAAATTGGGCGTTACCTGAAAGTAACACTGTCCTACAGAGGCTTAAATTGTTAATGTAGCCATAATATCGTTGTTTGAAATCTTCCCCTGCTGCGACATGTTCAGATTGGATGTTTCCTTAAAGTAACACTGGCCTACATAGTACTAAAGTGTTAAGGTACCAATAATATCGTAGTTTGAACACATTTCACTGCTGTGACATGCTCATATTGGATCTTACCTGAAAGTAAGAAACGCCCTACAAGTGCTTAAAGTGTTAAAGTTCCGTTAATATCGTTGTTTGAACACTTTCCCCTCCTGCGACATGTTCAGATTGGAAGTTACCTGAAAGTAACACTGGCCTACAGTGTCTTAAATGGTTTGTGTTCCGATATTATCGTGTTTGAAAACTTTCCGCTTCTGCGACATGTTCATATTGGACGTTACCTAAAAGTAACATTGGCCTACAGAGGCTTAAAGTGTAAATGTTCCGATATTATCGTTGTTTGAAATTTTCCGCTCTGCGACATGTTCAGATTGGACGTTACCTGAAAGTAACATTGGCCTACAGAGGCTTAAATTTTTAATCTTACAATAATATCTTTGTTTTAACACTTACCCTGCTGCGACGTGCTCAGATTAGACCTTACCTGAAAGTAAGAAATGCCCTACAGAGGCTTAAAGGGTTAATGTTCCGATAATATCGATGTTTGAACACTTTCCCCTGCTGCGACATGTTCAGATTGGAAGTTACCTGAAAGTAACACTGGCCTACAGTGTCTTAAATTGTTTGTGTTCCTATAATATCGTTGTTTGAACCCTTTCCCCTGCTGCGACATGTTCAGATTGGAAGTTACCTGAAAGTAACACTATCCTACAGAGCCTTAAATTGTTAATGTTCCGATAATATTGTTGATTGGACACTTTCACCTGCTGCGACATGTTCAGATTGGACGATACCTGAAAGTAACACTGGCCTACAGAGGCTTAAATTGTTAATGTTCCTATAATATCTTTGCTTGAACACTCTCCACTTCTGCGAAATGTTAAGATTTGATGTTACCTGAAAGTAACACTGTCCTACAGATTTTTATAGTGTTAATGTTCCTATAATATCTTTGTTTGAAACATTTCCCTTGCTGCGACATATTCAGATTGTGTGCTACCTGAAAGTAACAGTGGCCTACAGAGGCTTAAATTGTTAATGTTACGATAATATCATTGTTTGAACAATTTCGCATGCTGCGACATATTCATATTGGACGTTACCTGAAAGTAACACTGGCCTACAGATGCTTCAAGGGTTAATGTTCCGATAATATCTTTGTTTGAACCATTTCCACTGCTGCGACATGTTCAGATTGGATGTTACCTGAAAGTTACAGTGGCCTACAGAGGCTTAAAGTGTTAATGTTTCGATAATATCGTTGTTTGAATCCATTTCTCATGCTGCGACATGTTCAGGTTGGACGTTACCTGAAAGTAACACTGGCCTACAAAGGCTTAACGTGTTAAGGTTTCGATAATATCGTTGTTTGAAAATTTTCCACTGCTCCGACATGTTAAGATTGGAGGTTACCTGAAAGTAACAATGGCCTACAGAAGCTTAATATGTTAATGTTCCGATAATATCTTTGCTTGAACAATTTCCCCCTCTGCGACATGTTCAGATAGGACGTAACCTGCAAGTAACACTGGCCTACAGAGGCTTAACGTGTTAATGTTTGGATAATATCGTTGTTTGATAACTTTCCACTGCTCCTACATGTTAAGTTTGGAGGTTACCTGAAAGTAACACTGGCCTACAGGGGCTTAAATTGTTAATGTTCCCATAATATCGTTGTTTGAACACTTCCTCTGCTGCGAAATATTCAGATTGGACGTTACCTGAAAGTAACACTGGCCTAGAGATGCTTAAATTGTTAATGTTCCGATAATATCGTTGTTTGAACCCTTTCCCCTGCTGCGACATGTTCAGATTGGACGTCACCTGAAAGTAACACTGGCCTACAGAAGCTTAAAGTGTTAATGTTCCGATAATATCGTTGTTTGAACCATTTCCCCTGCTGCGACATATTGAGATTGGTTATTACATGAAAGTAACTGTGGCCTACAGAGTCTTAAAGTGTTAATTTTGCCATAATATCTTTGTTTGAACCCTTTCCCATGCTGCGACATGTTCAGATTGGACGTTACCTGAAAGTAACACTGGCCTACAGAGGCTTAACGTGTTAAGGTTTCGATAATATCGTTGTTTGAAAATTTTCCACTGCTCCGACATTTTATGTTGGAGGTTACCTAAAAGTAAACCTGGCCTACAGAGGCTTAATATGTTAACGTTCCGATAATATCGTTGCTTGAACACTTTTCACTTCTGCGATATGTTCAGATAGGACGTAACCTGAAAGTAACACTGGTCTACAGAGGCTTAACGTGTTAAGGTTTCGATAATATCGTTGTTTGAAAATTTTCGACTTCTCCGACATGTTAAGTTTGGAGGTTACCTGAAAGTAACACTGGCCTACTGAAGCTTAAATTGTTAATGTTCCCATTATATCGTTGTTTGAACACTTTCTCTGCTGCGAAATATTCAGATTGGAAGTTACCTGAAAGTAACACTGACCTACAGAATCTTAAATTTTTAATGTTCCGATAATATCGTTGTTTGAAAACTTTCCCTTGCTGCGACATGTTCAGAATGGAAGTTAACTGAAAGTAACACTGGCCTACAGTGGCTTAAATTGTTTATGTTCCGATAATATCATTGTTTGAACATTTAACCCTTCTGCGACATGTTTATATTGGACGTAACCTTAAAGTAACACTGGCCTACAGGGGCCTAAAGTGCAAATGTTCCGATAATATCGTTGTCTGAACCATTTCCCCTGCTGCGGCATTTTCAGATTGGACGTATCCTAAAGGTAACAAGGCCTACAGAGGCTTAAAGTGTAAATGTTCCGATAATATCGTTGTTTGAAATATTTTCTCAGTTGCGACAAGTTCAGATTGGACGTTACCTGAAAGTAACACTGGCCTACAGAGGCTTATATTGTAAATATTCCGATAATATCGTTGTTTGGACCGTTTACCCTGCTGCGACATGTTCAGATTGGAAGTTACCTGAAAGTAACCCTTGACAACAGAGGTTTAAATTCTTACGGTAACGATAAAATAGTTCTTTGAGCCATTTCCACTGCTGGGACATGTTCAGATTGGAAGTTAACTGAAAGTAACCCTGGCCTACAGATGCTTAAAGTGTTAATGTTCCGATAATATCGTTCTTTGAACCATTTCCTCTGCTGCGACATGTTCAGATTGGAAGTTACCTGAAAGTAGCTCTGGCCTACAGAGACTTAAATTGTGTACCGATAATGTACCGATAATATCGTTGTTTGAAACATTTCCCCGGCTGCGACACGTTCAGATTGAACGTAACCTGAAATTAACACTGGCCTACAGAGGCTTAAAGTGTTGAAGATCCCGTAATATCTTCGTATGAACATTTTACACTGATGCGACATGTTCAGATTGGATGTTATCTGAAAATAACACTGGACTAAATAGGCTTAAAGTGTTAAGGTTCCCATAATATCGTTGTTTGAACCATTTCCACTGCTGCGACATGCTCATATTTTACGTTACCTGAAAGTATCACTTGCCTACAGAGACTTAAAGTGTTAAAGTTCCAATAATATAGTTGTTTGAATATTTCCACTGCTGCGACATTTTCAGATTGGAAGTTACCTGAAATTAACACTGGCCTAAAGAGGCTTAAAGTGTTAATGATCCGATAATATCGTTGTTTGAACCCTTTCACCTTCTGCGACATGTTCAGATTGAAAGATACCTGAAAGTAACACTGGCCTACATATACTTAAAGTGTTAATGTTCCGATAATATCGTTGCTTGAAAATTTCCCTTGCCGCGACATAATCTGATTAGAAGTTAGCTGAAAATAACACTGGCCTACAGAAGCTGAAAGTGATATTCTTCTGATAATATCGTTGTTAGAAATCATCACCTGCTGCGAAATTTTCAGATGGGACTTAACCTGAAAGTAAGAATTGGCCTACAGGTGATTAAAGTGTTAATTATCCGATAATATCGTTGTTTGAACACTCTCCGCTGCTGCGACATTTTCAGATTGAAGGTTACCTGAAAGTAACATTGGCCTACAGATGCTTAAAGTGGAAATGTTCCTATAATATCGTTGTTTGAACTCTTTCCCCTGATGCGACATGTTCAGATTGGAAGTTACCTGAAAGTATCACTGGCCTACAGATACTTAAAGCCTTAACAATCCGATAATATCGTTGTTTGAACACTTTCACCTGCTGCGACATGTTCAGATTGGACGTTACCTGAAAGTAACACTGGCCTACAGAATCTTAAAGTGTTAATGTTTTGATAATATCTTTGTTTGAACTTTTTCCACTTCTGCGACATGTTCAGATTAGACGTTACCTGAAAGTAACACTGGCCTACAGAGCCTTAAATGGTTGATGTTCCGATAATACCGTTGTTTGAAACATTTCCCCTGCTGCGACATGTTCAGATTGGACGTTACCTGAAAGTAACTCTAGCCTACAGATTCTTAAATTGTTAAGTTTCCAATAAAAGCGTTGTTTGAAATAATTCCCTTGTAGCGACATGTTCAGATTGGAAGTCACTTGAAAGTAACACTGGCCTACAGTGGGTTAAAGTGTTAAGGTTCCGATAGTATCGTTGTTTGAATCATTTCCCCTGCTGCAACATGTTCAGATTGGAAGTTACCTAAGAGTAACACTGGCCTACAGAACCTTAAAGCGTTAACGTTCCGATAATATCGTTGTTTGAAAAATTTCACCTGCTGCGACATGTTCAGATTGGACGTTACCTGAAAGTAACGCTGCCCTATAGAGGCTTAAATTGTTAATGTTCCGATAATATCGTTGTTTGAATCCTCACCCCTCTTGCGACATGTTGAGATTGGATATTACTTGAAAGTAACACTGGCCTACAGAGGCTTAAATTGTTAAGGATCCGATAATAGCGTTGTTTGAAACCTTTCCACTGCTGCTACATGATCAGATTGGACGTTAACTGAAAGTAGCACTGGTCTACATAGGCTTAAAATTTTTAGGTTTCGATAATATCGTTGTTTGGATCACTTTCCCCTGCTGCGACCTGTTCAGATTCGAAGTTAACTGAAAGTAACACTGGCCTGCACAGGGTAAAAATATTAATGTTCCAATAATATCTTTGTTTGAACAGTAACCCCTGCTGCGACATGTTCAAATTGGGCCTTACCTGAAAGTAACACTGGTCAACAGAGGCTTATATTGTTAAGGTTCCGATTATATCGTTGTTTGAACACTTTCCACTGCTTTGACATGTTCAGATTGGACGTTACCTGATAGTTGCACTGGCCTACAGAGGCTTAAAGTGTTAATGTTCCGATAATATCGTTGATTGATCCCTTTCCAATGTTGCGAAATGTTCAGATTGGAAGATTCCTGAAAGTAACAACGGCCTACACAGGCATAACTTGTTAATGTTCCGATAATATCGTTGTTTGAACTATTTCCCCTGCTGCGACATGTTCAGATTGGACGTTACCTGAAAATAACTCTGGCCTTCAGGAGATTGAATTGTAAAGGTTGCGATTATATCGTTGTTTGAACAATTTCCCCTACTGCGGTATTTCCAGATTTTATGTTATCTTAAACTAACCCTGGCCTACCGAGGCTTAAATTGTTAAGGTTACGATAATATCTTGGTTTGAACCCTTTCCACTGCTCGACATGTTCAGATTGGACGTTACCTGAAAGTAAAACTGGCCTACAGAGGCTTAAAGTGTTAATGTTCCGATAATATCGTTGTTTGAACACTTTCCACTGCTGCGACTTGTTCAGATTGGACGTTACCTGAAAGTAACACTGGCCTATAGAGGCTCAAAGTGTTAATGATCTGATAATATCGTTGTTCAATCACGTTCCACTGCTGCAACATGTTCAGCTTGAAAGTTACCTGTAAGTAACTCTGGCCTAAAGAGACTTAAAATGTTAAATTTCCGATAATATCGTTGTTTGAAATCTTTCCCCTGCGGCGACATGTTCAGATTTGAAGTTACCTGAAAGTAACACTGGCCTACAGAAGCTTAAAGTGTTAATGTTCAGACAACATCGTTGTTTGAACCTTTCCCCTGCTGCGAAATGTTCAGATTGTACGTTACCTGAGACTAACACTGACCTACAGAGGCTTAAAATGTTAATGTTCCGATAATATCGTTGTTTGATCTCTTGTACTTTCTGCGAAATGTTTAGATTGGATTTTACTTGAAATTAACACAGGCCTTCAGAGATTTAAAGTGTTAATGTTCCGATAATATCGTTGCTTGAACAATTTCCACTTCTGCGACATGTTCAGATTGGACGTTACCTGAAAGTAACATTGGCCTACAGGGGCTTAAAGTGTTTATGTTCCTATAATATCGTTGTTTTAACAGTTTCCATTTCTGCGAACATTTTAAGATTGGACGTTACCTGTAAGTAACACTGGCCTACAGATGTTTTAATTGTTAATGTTCCGATAATATCGTTTTTGTACCCTCTCCCCTGCTGCGACATTTTCAGATTGTTCGTTACCTGAAATAAACCGTGGCCTACAGAGGCTTAAAGTGTAAATGCTTCAATAATATCGTTGTTTGAAACATTTCCCCTGCTGCGACATTTTCAAATTGGACGTTACCTAAAAGTAGCACTGGCCTACAGAGGATTAAAGTGTTCATGTTCCGATAATATCGTTGTTTGAACTATTTCCCCTGCTGCAGCATATTCAGATTGGACGTTACCTCAAAATAACACTGGCCTACAGAATTTTAATGTGTGAATGTTTAGATAATATCGTTATTTGAACAATTTCCCCTGCTGCGACATGTTCAGATTGTACGTTACCTGAATGTAACACTGTCCTACACAGCCTTAAAGTGTTATTGTTCCGATAATTTCGTTTTTTGGACCTTCCCCCTGTTGCAGCTTGTTCAGATTAGAAGTTACCTGAAAGTAACACTGGGCTAAATTTACTTAAAGTGTTAAATTTCCGATAATATCGTTGTTTGAAAAATTTTCCCCTGCTGCGACACGTTCAGATTGGAAGTTACCTGAAAGTTACACTGGCCTACAGAGGCCTAATGTGTTAAGTGTCCGATAATATCGTTGCTTGGATACTTTCCCCTGCTGCGACATGTTCAGATTGGACGTAACCTGAAAGTAACACTGGCCTACAGAGGCCTAATGTGTTAAGTGTCCGATAATATCGTTGCTTGGATACTTTCCACTGCTGCGACATGTTCAGATTGGACGTAACCTGAAAGTAACAGTGGCCTACAGAGGCCTAATGTGTTAAGTGTCCGATAATATCGTTGCTTGGATACTTTCCACTGCTGCGACATGTTAAGATTGGGAATTACCTGAAAGTATCACTGGCCTACAAAGCTTAAGTTGTTAATGTTCCCATAATATCGTTGTTTGAAAACTTCCCCTGCTGCGACATGTTCAGATTGGACGTTACGTGAAAGTAACACTGGCCTACATATTCTTAAAGTGTTAAGTTTCCAATAATATCTTTGTTTGAACCATTTCCACTGCTGTGACATGCTCACATTGGACGTAACCTGAAAGCAAATGCTGGCCTACAGAAGCTTAATGTGTTAAGTTCCAATAATATCGTGTTTGAACCTTTTCCACTGCTGCGACATTTTTAGATTGGACGTTACTTGAGAGAAACACAGGCCTACAGATTTATAAAGTGTTAATGTTCTGATAATATCATTGTTAGAAAACATTCGGCTTC
>JGI20169J29049_11449506_pt1 | contig 19917 bp, 1 predicted proteins | sample TergutNc150P1_FD_29049 | JGI IMG/M metagenome (IMG submission 29049) | reverse complement strand
AGACTCTAAGAGTTTCGCCTTATTAATTTAGAGACTCTAAATGTCCTGGCCTATTTCTTTAGAGACTCTAAGAGTTTCGCCTTATTAATTTAGAGACGCTAACAGTCCTGGCCTATTCCTTTAGACAATCTAAGAGTTTCGCTTTATTAATTTAGAGACACTAAGAGTCCTGGCCTCTTCTTTTAGAGAATCTAACAGATTCGCCTTCTTAATTTACAGACTCTAACTCACCTGGCCTATTCCTTTAGAGATTCTAAGAGCTTCTTCTTATTAATTTAGAGCCCCTAATTGTCCTGCACTATTCATTTGGAGACTGAGACTTCCGCCTTATTATTTTTGAGACTCTATCCTGGCCTATTACATTAGAGACTGTAAGTTTTTCGCCTTATAAATTTAGAGACTCTAACTCTCCTGGCCTAATACTTTAGAGAAACTAAGATTTTCGCCTTATTAATTTAGAGACTCTATTTGCCTTGACCTATTACTTTAGAGACTCTAAGATTTTCGCCTTACTAATTTAGACATTGTAACTGTCCTCGCCTATTACTTTAGAGTCTCTAAGTGTTTCGCCTTAATAATTTAGTGACCCTAACAGACTTGGCCTATTTATTTAGAGACTCAAGAGGTTTCGCCTTATTAATTTAGAGACTCTAATTATCCTGGCCTATTCCTTTAGAGACTCTAAGTGTTTCGCCTTATTAATTTAGAGGCTCTAACTGTCCTGGCCTGTTCCTTTAGAGACTCAAAAATTTCGCCTTATTAATTTAGAGACCCTAACAGTCCTGGCCTATTCCTTTAAAGATTGAGACTTTCGCCTTATTAAATTATAGACTCTAACTGTCCTGGCCTATTTCTTTAGAAACCAAGATTTTCGCTTTATTAATTTAGGGACACTAACTGTCCTGGCCTATTCCTTTAGAGACTCTAAGATTTTCGCCTTATTAATTTAGAGACTCAAAACCTCCTGGACTAATACTTTAGAGAGTCTAAAATTTTCGCCTTATTAATTTAGAGACCCTAAGTGTCCTGGCCTATTCCTTTAGAGTCTCTAATCATTTCGCCTTATTAATTTAGAGACTCTAACTTTCCTGGCCTATTCATTTAGAGACTCTAAGATTTTCGCCTTATTAATTTAGAGACTCTAAATGTCCTGGCCTATTTCTTTAGAGACTCAAAGTGTTTCGCCTTTTTAATTTAGAGAATCTAACTGTCCTGGCTTAAACCTTAGGAACTCTAAGATTTTCGCCTTATTAATTTAGAGAATCTAACTCTCCTGGCCTATTCCTTTAGAGACTCTAAGAGTTTAGCTTTATTTGTTAAGAGACACTAACTGTACTGGACTATAACTTTAGAGACTCTAAGAGTTTCGCCTTATTAATTTAGAGATTCTAACTGTCCTGGCCTATTCCTTTAGAAACACTAAGATTTTCGCCTTATTAATTTAGAGATCCTAACTGTCCTGGCCTATTTCTTTACAGACTCTTTTAGTTTCGCCTTATTAATTTAGAGACTCTAACTGTTCTGGCCTATTCCTTTAAAGACTCTAAGTGTTTTGCCTTATTAATTTAGAGACACTAACTGTCCTGGCGTATAACTTTAGAGAACCTAAGATATTCGCCTTATTATATTTTAGACACTAACACTCCTGGCCTATTACTTTAGAGACCCTAAGACTTTCGCCTTATTAATTTAGAGACTCTAAATCTCTTGGCCTATTCCTTTAGAGACTCTAAGAGCTTCTTCTTATTAATTTAGAGAACCTAACTCTCCTGGCCTATTCCTTTAGAGACCATAAGAGATTTGCCTTATTAATTTAGAGACTCTAACTGTCCTGACCTATTCCTTTAGAGACTCTAAGCGTTTCTCCTTATTAATTTAGAGACCCTAACTGTCCTGGCCGCTTCTTTTAGAGACTCAAAATTTTTCGCCTTATCAATTTAGAGACTCTAACTGTCCTGCCCTATTCCTTTAGAGACCCTAAGTTTTTCGCCTTATGAATTTAGAGACTCTAACTTTCTTCGCTTATTCCTTTAGAGACCCTAAGTATTTCGCCTTATTAATTTAGAGACCCTAACTCTACTGCACTATTCCTTTAGAGACTGAGAATTTCGCCTTATTCATTTTGAGACACTAACTATCCTGGCCTAATCCTTTAGAGACTCTAAGTGTTTCGCCTTATTAATTTAGAGACGCTAACTGTCCAGGCCTATTACTTTAGAGACTCTAATTGTTTCGCCTTATTAAATTAGAGATTCTAACCCTCCTGGACTATTCCTATAGAGACTCTAAATGTTTCGCCTTATTAATTTACAGACCCTAACAGTCCTGGCCTATTTCTTTAGAGACTCTAAGAGTTTCGCCTTATTAATTTAGAGACTCTAAAAGTCCTGGCCTATTCATTTAGAGACTCTAAGTTTTCCACATTATTAATTTACAGAAACCAACTGTCCTGGCCTAATCCTTTAGAGACTCAAAGAGATTCGCCTTATTAATTTAGAGACTCTAACTGTCCTGGCCTATTCCTTTAGAGACTCTAAAATTTTCGCCTTATTAATTTAGAGACTAAAATTTCTGGCCTATTCTTTCGCCTAATTTATTAGAGAATCTAACTGTTCTGGCCTATTCTTTTAGAGACTCTAAGAGTTCCGCCTTATTCATTTAGAGACCCTAAACGTCCTGGAATAATCTATAGAGACTGAAAATTTTTCGCCTTATTAATTTAGAGTCTCTGCCTTGGCATATTTCTTTAGAGAAACTAAGTATTTCGCCTTATTAATTTAGAGACTCTAACTGTCCTGGCCTATTCCTTTAGAGACTCTAAGAGTTTCGCCTTTGAATTTAGAGACTCTGTCCTGGCCTATTCCTTTAGCGACACAAAGATTTTCGCCTTATTAATTTAGAGTCTCTAAATGTCCTGGCCAATTCCTTTAGAGACTCTAAGAGTTTCGCCTTATTAATTTAGAGACTCTAACTGTCCTGGCCTATTCCTTTAGAGACTCTAAGGATTTGGCCTTTTTAATTTAGGGACTCTAACTTTCATGGCCTATTCATTTAGAGAACTTAAGAATTTCGCCTTATTAATTTAGAGACTCTAAGTGTCCTGGCCTATTACTTTAGGGATTCTAAGATGTTCGCCTTATTAATTTAGAGCGCCTAACTGTCCCGCACTTATCCTTTAGAGACTGAGACAATCGTCTTATTAATTAAGAAACTCTAACTGTCCTGGCCTATCCTTTAGAGACTCTCAGAATTTCGCCTTATGAATTTAGAGACACTAAATATCTTGGAGTAATTCTTTAAAGACCCTAAGTGTTTAACCTTATTATTTTAGAGAACCTAACCCTACTGGCCTATTCCTTTAGAGACTCTAAGTGTTTCGCCTTATTAATATAGAGACTCTAACAGTCCTGGCCTATTTCTTTTGAGACTCTAAGAGTTCCGCCTTATTAATTTCGAGAAACTAAATCACCTAGCCTATTACTTTAGAGATCACAAGTTTTTCGCGTTAAAATTTAGAGAAGCTAACTATCCTCACCTATATATTTAGAGACTCTAGAATTTTGAATTTTTAATTTAGAGACTCTAAATGTCCTTGCCTATTCCTTTAGAGACTCTAATATTTTCGCGCTATTAATATAGAGACTCTAACTCTCCTGGCTTTTCCCTTTAGAGACTCTAAGGCTTTCGCCTTATTAATTTAGTTTCCGTAACATTCCTGGCCTATACCTTTAGAGACACTAACAGTTTCGCCTTATTCATATAGAGCCCCTAACTGTCCTGCACTATTCTTTTAGAGACTGAGACTTTCGACTTATTAGTTTAGAGACTCTAAATGTCCTGTCCTAATTCTTTAGAGACTCTAAGTATTTCGCCTTATTAAATTAGAGACTCTAATTTTCCTGGCCTATTCCTTTAGATACTCTAGGAATTTCGACTTATTATTATAGAGACACTAACTGTCCTGGCCTATTCCTTTATAGAATCGATGTGTTTCGCCTTATCAATTTAGAGACACTAACTGTCCTGGCCTATTACTTTAGAGACTCTAAGAGTCTCGTCTTATTAATTTAGAGACTCTACCAGTCCTGGCCTATTCCTTTAGAGACCCTAAGAGTTTCGCCTTATTAATTTATAGACTCTAACACTCCTGGCCTAATCCTTTAGAGACTCTAAGTGTTTCGTCTTATTAATTTAGAGACACTAAATGTCCTCGCCTATTCCTTTAGAGACTCTGAGAGTTTCGCCTTATTGATTTACAAACACTAACCCTCCTGGCCTAATCCTTTAGAGACTCTAAGTTTTTCGCCTTATTAATTTAGCTACACTAACTCTCCTGGCCTATTCCTTTAGAGACACTAAGAGTTCCGCCTCATTAATTTCGAGAATCGAATTCTCCTTGCCTATGCCTTTAAAGACACTAAGTGTTTCGCCTTATTAATTTAGAGAATCTAACTGTCCTGGCCTATTCCTTTAGAGACTCTAAGACTTTCGCCTTATTAGTTTAGAGACTCTAAATGTCCTGGCCTCTTACTTTAGAGACTCTAATGGTATCGCCTTATTATTATAGAGACTCTAACTGTCCTGGCCTATTCCTTTAGAGGCTCTAGGTGTTTCGCCTTATTAATTTAGACACTAACTGTTCTGGACTATTCCTTTACAGACTCTAAGATTTTCGCCTTATTAATTTAGAGACTCTATCTCTCCTGGCCTATGCCTTTCGAGAATCTAAAATTTTCGCCTTATTAATTTAGGGACTCTAACTCTCCTAGCCTATTCCTTTAGAGACTGTAAGAGTTTCGCCTTATTAATTTAGAGCCCCTGACTCTCCTGCACTATTCCATTAGAGACTGAGACTTTCGCCTTATTAATTTAGAGACTCTAAATGTCCTGGCCTATTCCTATAGAGTCTGTAAGTTTTTTCGCCTTATTAATTTAGAGACTCTAACTGTCCTGGCCTATTACTTTAGAGACTTTATGTTTTCCGCCTTATTAATTTAGAGACCCTATTTTTTCTGGCCTATCCCTTTAGAGACTCTAAGAGTTTCGCCTTATTAATTTAGAGATTTTAATTGTCCTGGCCTCTTGCTTTGGAAAATCTTAGGGATTCGCAATTTTAATTTAGAGACTCTAACATTACTGGAATATTTCTTTCGACACTCTATGTTTTCGCCTTAATAATTTAGAGGCTCTATCTGTCCTGACCGATTACTTTAGAGACTCTAACATTTTCGCCTTATTAATTTAGAGACACTAACTGTCCTGGCCTATTCTTTAGAGACTCTAAGAGTTTCGCCTTATTAATTTTGAGACTCTAACTCGCCTGGCCTATTTCTTTAGAGACAATAAGATATCCCCGTTATTAATTTGGAGACTCTAACAGTCCTGGCCTATTTCTTTAAAGACCCTAAGAGATTCGCCTTATTAATTTAGAGACCCTAACTGCCTTGCACAATTCATTTAGAGAATGGGACTTTCGCCTTACTAATTTAGAGAATATAAATTTCCTGGCCTATTATTTTAGAGACCCTAAGATTTTTGCCTTAATAATTTAGAGACTCTAAGTGTCCTGGCCTAATCCTTTAGAGACTCTAAGACTTTCGCCTTATTAATTTAGAGAGGCTAACTGTCCTAGCCTATTCTTTAGAACCACTAAGAATTTCGCATTATTAATTTAGAGACTCTACTTTTACTGACGTGTTCCTTTAGAGACTCAAAGTGTTTCGCCTTATTAATTTAGAGACTCTAATAGTCCTGGTCTATACCTTTAGAGACTCTAAGAGATTCGTCTTATTAATTTAGAGACCCTAACTGTCCTGGCCTATTTCTTTAGAGATTTTAAGGGTTTCCCCTTATTAATTTAGAGAATCTAACTGTACGGGCCAAAACTTTTGAGACTCTAAGATTTTCGCCTTATTATTTTAGAGACTCTAACGCTCCTACCCTATTCCTTTAGAGATCAAATGAGTTTCGCCTTACAAATTTAGAGACTCTAACACTCCTGGCCTACAACTTTAGAGACTCAAGAATTTCGACTTTTTAATTTAGAAACTCTAACTGTCCTGGCCTATTCCTTTAGAGACTATAATAATTTCGCGCCATTAATATAGAGTCTCTAACTGTCCTGGCTTGAACCTTTAGAGATCATAAGACTTTCGCCTTATTAATTTAGATTCCCTAACAGTCATATCCTATACCTTTAGAGACTCTAAGAGTTTCGCTTTATTAATTAAGAGACCCTAAGTGTCCTGGCCTATTCCTTTAGAGACTCTAAGATTTTCGCCTTATTAATTTGGAGACTCTAACTGTCCTGGCCTATTTCTTTAGAGACTCTAAGAGTTTCGCCTTATTAATTTAGAGACTCTGACAGTCCTGGCCTATACATTTAGAGACTCTAATTTTTTGGCCTTATTAATTTAGAGACCCTAACTGTCCTGGCCTGTTCCTTTAGAGATTCTGAGAATTTCGCCTTATTAAATTAGAGAATATAACTCTCCTGGCCTATACCTTTATAGACTCTAAGATTTTCGCCTTATTAATTTAGAGACACTAACTGTCCTGGCCTATTTCTTTAGAGACTCAAAGCGATTCGCCTTTTTAATTTAGAGACTCTAACAGACTAGGCCTGTTCCTTTAGAAACTCTAAAAGTTTCGCCTTATTAATTTAGAGACTCTAAATGTCCTGGTCTATTCCTTTAGAGAATCTAAGCGTTTCGCCTTATTTATTAGAGAAACTAAATATCCTGGCCTATTACTTTAGAGACTCTAAGTGTTTCGCCTTATTAATTTATAGACTCTAACTCTCATGGCCTAATCCTTAGGAAATATAACATTTTCGCCTTATTAATTTAGAGTCTCTAAATGTCCTGGCCTATATCTTTAGAGACCATAATTGTTTGGCCTTATTAATTAAGAGAAACTAACTGTCCTGGCCTATTCCATTTGATTTTCCCCTTATTAATTTCGAGACTCGAACTGTCCTGGCCCTTACCTTTAGATACTCTAAGCGTTTCGCCTTAATAATATAGAGACTCTAATTGTTCTGGCCTATTTCTTTAGAGACTCTAAGACTTTCGCCTTATTAATTTAGAGTCTCTAACTGCCCTGGCCTATTCCTTTAGAGACTCTAAGAGTTTCGCCTTAATAATTTAGAGCCCCAAACTGTCCTGCACTATTTCTTTAGAGTCTGAGTCTTTCGCCTTGTTAATTTAGAGACACTAACAGTCCTGGCCTATTACTCTAGAGACTCTAAGATTTTCGCCTTATTATTTTAGAGACTCTAACTGTCCTGGCCTATTCCTTTAGAGACCATAGAATTTTCGCCTTATTAATTTAGAGAATCTAAATGTCCTGGCCTATTTCTTTAGAAACTCTAAGTGGTTCACCTCATGAATTTAGAGAATTTAACACTCTTGGCCTATTACTTTAGAGACACTAAGAGTTTCGCATTATTAATTAAGAGACACCAACTCTCCTGGACTCTAACTTTAGAGACTTCTAAGAGTTTCGCCTTATTAATTTAGAGAATCTAACTCTCCTGGCCTATTCCTTTAGAGACTCTAAGAGTTTCGCCTTATTAATTTGTAGACACTAACTGTCTTGGCTTATTCCTTTAGAGACTCTAAGAGTTTCGCCTTATTAATTTAGAGTCTCTAACTCTCTCGGCCTATTCCTTTAGAGGCTCTAAGTGTTTCGCCTTATTAATTTAGAGGCCCTAACAGTCCTGGCCTATTTCTTTAGATACTCTAAGCATTTCGCCTTATTAAATTAGAGACTCTAAATTTCCTAGCCTAATACTTTAGAGACTCTAAGAGTTTCGCCTTATTAATTTGGAGTCCCTACTTTTCCTGGCCTATTCCTTTAGAAACGCTAAGAGTTTCGCCTTATAAATTTAGAGATCCTAACTGTCCTGGCCTATTCCTTTAGAGACTCTAAGAGTTTCGCTTTATTAATTTAGAGACTCTAACTGTCCTGGCCTATAAATTTAGAGATTCTAAGAGTTTCGCCTTATTAATTTAGAGACTCTAAATGTCCTGGCCTATTCTTTTAGAGACTCTAAGTGTTTCGCCTTATTAATTTAGGGACACTAAATGCCCTGCTCTACTCCTTTAGAGACTCTAAGAATATCGCCTTATTAATTTAGAGACTCTAACATTCCTGGCCTATTCCTTTAGAGACTCTAAGGGTTTGGCCTTATTAATTTAGAGACACTAACTGTCCTGGCATATTCCTTTAGAGACTCTAAGAGTTTCGCCTTATTAATTTAGGTACCCTAACTCTCCTGCACTATTCCATTAGAGACTGAGTCTTTCGCCTTATTCATTTAGAGACACTAATCGTCCTGGCATATTCCTTTAGAGACTCTAAGAGTTTCGCATTATTAATTTAGAGACTCTAACAGTCCTGGCCTATTCCTTTAGAGACTTTAAGTGTTTCACCTTATTAATTTAGAGACTCTAATTCTCCTGGCCTATTCCTATAGAGACTCTAACAGTTTCGCCTTATTAATTTATAGACTCTAACAGTTCTAGCCTATTCCTTTAGAGTCTCTAAGTGTTTCGCATTATTAATTTACAGACTCCAACTGTCCTGGCCTATTCCTTTAGAGACTCTAAGAGTTTCGCCTTTATAATTTAGAGACACTAAATGTCCTGGCCTATTCATTTAGAGACTCTAAGTTTTTCGCCTTATTAATTTAGAGACTCTAACTGTCCTGGCCTATATCTCTAGAGAATCTAAAAGATTCGCCTTATTAATTTAGAGGCCCTAACTCTCCTGCATTATTCCTTTAGAGACTGAGACATTCGCCTTATTAATTTAAAGACCCTAACGGTCCTGGCCTATTCCTTTAGAGATTCTAAGTGTTTCGCCTTATTAATGTAGAGACTCTGAGTGTCCTGGCCTATTCCTTTAGAGATTATAAGAGTTTCGCCTTATTAATTTTGAGACGATAAATGGCCTGGCCTATTCATTTAGAGAATCTAAGAGATTCGCCTTTTTAATTTAGAGACACTAACTGTCCTGGCGTATTTCTTTGGAGACCCTAAGGTTTTCGCCTTATTAATTTAGAGACTCTAAATGTCCTCGTCTATTCCTTTAGAGATTCTAAGAGTTTCGCCTTATTGATTTAGAGACTCTAATTCTCTTGGCCTATTTCTTTAGAGAATCTAAGGGTTTCGCTTTATTAATATAGAGACTCTAATTATCCTGGCCTATTCCTTTAGAGACTTTAACAGATTCGCCTTATTTATTTAGAGACCCTAACGCACCAGGCCTATTCTTTAGAGACTCTAAGAATTTCGCCTTATTAATTTAGAGACTCTAACTGTCCTGGCCTAATACTTTAGAGACTCTAAGTGTTTCGCTTTATTAATTTAGAGACCCTAACAGTCCTGCACTATTCCTTTAGAGACTGAGGCATTCGCCTTATTAGTTTGGAGACTCTAACTGTCCTGGTCTATTACATTAGAGACTGTAAGATTTTCGCATTATTAATTTAGAGACCCTAACTGTCCTGGCCTATTCCATTAGAGACTCTAAGGGTTTCGCCTTATTAATTTAGAGACTCTCTTTGTCCTGGCCTATTCCTTTAGAGACTCTAAGTGTTTCGCCTTATTAATTTCAAGAACCTAACTGTCATGGCCTATTTATTTAGAGATTCTAAGAGTTTCGCCTTATTAATTTAGAGACACTAACTGTCCTGGCCCATTATTTTAGAGACTCTAGTAGTTTCGATTTAATTATTTAGAGACACTAAATTACCTGGCATGTTCCATTAGAGACTCTAAGAGATACGCCTTATTAATTTAGAGACTCTAACAGTCATGGCCTATTACTTTAGAGACTCTAAGGGTTTCGCCTTATTAATTTAGAGAACCTAATTGTCCTGGCCTATTCCTTTAGAGACTTTAAGATTTCCGCCTTATTAATTTCGAGATTCTAACTGCCCTGGCCTATTGCGTTAGAGACTCTAATAGTTTCGCCTTATTAATTTAGAGCCCCTAACTGTCCTGCACAATTCCTTTAGAGAATGAGTGTTTCGCCTTATTAATTTAGAGACTCTAACAGTCTTGGCCTATTACTTTAGAGACTCTAAGGTTTTCGCCTTATTAATTTAGAGACACTAAATGTCCTGGCCTATTCCTTTAGAGACTCTAATACATTCGCCTTATTAATTTAGAGACTCTAACTGTCCTGGCCTATTCCTTTAGAGACTCTAAGGTTTTCGCATTATTAATTAAGAGACACTAACTGTCCTGGCCTATGCTTTTAGAGACTCTAAGTGTTTCGCCTTATTAATTTAGATACCCTACATTTCCTGGCCTATTTCTTTAGAGACTCTAAGTGTTTCGCCTTATTAATTTAGTGTCTCTAACTATCCTGGCCTATTTCTTTAGAGACTAAAATTTTCGCCTTATTAATTTAGAGACACTAACGGCCCTGGCCTCTTCCTTTAGAGACTCTAAGTGTTTCGCCTTATTAATTTAGAGACCCCAACTGTCCTGGCCTATTCCTTTAGAGACCATAAGTGTATCGCCTTATTAATTTAGAGAAACTTACTCTCCTGGCCTATTTCTTTAGAGACTCTAAGAATTTCCCCTTATTAAATTAGAGACTAACCTTCCTGGCCTAATCTATAGAGACTGAAAGAGTTTCGACTTATTAATTTAGAGACTCTAACTGCCTTGTCCTATTCCATTAGAGACTAAGAGTTTCGCCTTATTAATTTTGAGACTCTAACTGTCCTGGCCTATAAATATAGAGACTCTAAGCGTTTCGCCTCATTAATTTAGAGACTCTAACACTCCTGGCCTCTTCCTTTAGAGACTCTGAGATTTTCGACTTCTTAATTTACAGGTTCTAACTGTCCTGGCCTATTCCTTTAGAGACTCTAAGGGTTTCGCCTTATTAGTTTAGAGACTCTGACTGTCCTCTCCTATTTCTTTAGAGACTCTAAGAGTTTCGCCTTATTAATTTAGAGTCTCTAACTGTCCTGGCCTATTTCTTTAGAGACCCTAAGTTTTTCGCCTTATTAATTTAGAGACACTAAGTGTCTTGGCCTATTCCTTTAGAGACTCTAAGTGTTCCGCCCTATTAATTTAGAGCCTCTAAATGTCCTGGCCTGTTCCTTTAGGGACTCTAAGTGTTTCGCCTTATTAATTTGGAGACTCTAAATCTCCAGGCCTATTCATATAGAGACTCTAAGCGTTTCGCCTTATTAATTAGAGAATCTAACTGTCCTGGCCTTTTCCTTTAGAGACTCTAAGAGTTTCGCCTTATTAATTTAGAGACTCTAACCGTCCTGGCCTAATCTTTAGAGTCTGAAAGATTTTCGCCTTATTAAATTAGGGATTATAACAGCCTTCACCTATTCCTTTAGAGAAACTAAGAGTTTCGCCTTATTAATTTAGAGACTCTTACTGTCCTGTACTATTACTTTAGAGACTCTAAGAGTTTCGCCTTATTAATTTAGATACACTGTCCTGGCCTATTCCTTAGAGAATCAAAGATTTTCGCCTTATTAATTTAGAGACTCCAACTGTCCTGGAATATTCCTTTAGAGACTAAGAGTTCCGCCTTATTAATTTAAAGACTCTAACTGTCCTGGCCTATTCCTTTAGAGACACTAAGCATTTCGCCTTATTAATTTAGAGACCCTAACTTTCCTGGCCTATTCATTTAGAGACCTTAAGAATTTCGCCTTATTAATTTAGAGAATCTAAGTGCCCTGACCTATTCCTTTAGGGACACTAAGAGGTTCGCCTTATTAATTTAGAGCGCCTAACTCTCCTGCACTATTCCTTTAGAGACTGAGACTTTCGCCTTATTAATTTAGATAAACTAACGGTCCTGGCCTATTACTTTAGAGACTCTAAGGGTTTCGCCTTATTCATTTAGAGACACTAACTGTCCTGACCTATTCCTTTAGAGACTCTAAGAGTTTCGCCTTATTAATTTAGAGACTCAAACTCTCTTGGCCTATTTCTTTAGAGACTCTAAGTGTTTCACCTTATTAATTTAGAGACTTTAACTGTCCTGGCCTATTCCTTTAGAGACTCTATGTGTTTCGCCTTATTAATTTAGATACTCTAAACCTACTGGCCTATACATTTTGAGACTCTAAAATTCCGCCTTATTAATTTAGAGACTCTAATTCTCCTAGACTATTACTTTAGAGATCAAAAGATTTTCGCCTTAAAAATTTAGAGAATCCATCTCTAATCGCCTATAAATTTAGAGACTATAGGTATTCGACATTTTAATTTTGAGACTCTAACAGTCCTGGCCTATTCCTTTAGAGACTATAATATTTTCGCGCTATTAATATAGTGAATTTAATTCTCCTGGCTTGTTCCTTTAGACAACATAAGACTTTCGCCTTATTAATTTAGATTCCGTAACAGTCCTGGCCTATTCCTTTAGAGACTCTAAGAGTTTCGCCTTATTCATTTAGAGCCCGTAACTGTCCTGCAATATTTCTTTGGAGACTGAGAATTTCGCCTTATTAATTTAGAGACTCTAACTGTCCTGGCCTACTCATTTAGAGAATCTAAGAATTTCGCATTACTAATTTAGAGACACTAAATGTCCTGGCCTATTTCTTTAGAGAGACTAAGAATTTCGACTTCTTAATTCAGTGACCCTAACTGTCCTGTCCTATTTCTTTAGAGACTCTAAGAGTTCCGCCTTATTAATTTAGAGACCCTAACTGTCCTGGCCGATTCCTTTAGAGACTCTAATAGTTTCGTCTTATTAGTTTAGAGACTTTAACAGTCCTGGCCTATTCCTTTAGAGGCTCTAAGAGTTTCGGCTGATTAATTTAGAGACTCTAACTCTCCTGGCCTATTCCTTTTGAGAATCTAAGTGTTTCGCCTTATTAATTTAAAGACACTAACTGTCCTGGCCTATTCCTTTAGAGACTCTAAGGGTTTCGCCTTATTAATTTACAGACTCTAACACTCCTGGCCTAATAATTCAGAGACTCTAAGTTTTTCGCCTTATTAATTTAGCTACTCTAAATTTCCTTGTCTATTCCTTTAGAGACTCTAAGAGTTTCGCCTTAATAATTTAGAGACTCTAACTGTCCTGGCCTATTCCTTTAGAGACTCTAAGGGTTTCGCCTTATTACTTTAGAGATCCTAACTCTCATGGCCTATAACTTTAGAGACACTAAGTGTTCCGCCTTTTTAATTTAGAGACTCTAAATGTCTTGGCCTATTTCTTTAGAGACTCTAAGACTTTCGCCTTATTAATTTAGAGGCTCTAAAGTTCTTGGCCTAATCCTTTGGAAATTCTAAGTTTATCGCCCTATTATTATAGAGATTCTAACTGTCCTGGCCTATTCATTTAGAAAATCTAAGAAATTCGCCTTATTAATTTAGAGACACTAACAGTCTTCTCTTCTTCCTTTAGAAACTCTAAGATTTTAGCCTTATTAATTTAGGAACCCTAACTGTCCTGGCCTATTCTTTTACAGACTCTAAGTTTTTCGACTTATTTGTGTAGAGACCCTAACTGTACTGTTCTATACCTTTAGAGACACTAAGATTTTCGCCTTAATAAATTAGATTCTCCATTTGTCCTGGCTTATCACTTTAGAGACTCTAAGTGTTTCGACTTATTAATTTAGAGATTCTAACTGTCCTGGCCTATTCCTTAGGGACTCTAAGAATTTCGCCTTAGTAATTTAGAGACTCTAACTTTCTTGGCCTATTTCTTTAGAGACTAAGATTTTCGCCTTAATAATTTAGAGACTCTAACTGTCCTGGCCTAACCCTTTTGAGACTCTAAGAGATTCGCCTTATTAATTTAGAGACTAACTTTCCTGGCCTGTGCCTTTATAGACTTTAATTGTTTCGCCTTATTAATTTAGAGAATCTAACAGTCTTGGCCTATCCCTTTAGAGACTCTAAGAATTTCGCCTTATTAATTTAGAGACCCTAACTGTCCTGCACAATTCCTTTAGTGAATGAGACATTCGCCCTATTAATTTAGATTCTCTAACTGTCCTGGCCTATTCCTTTAGAGTCTCTAAGATTTTCGCCTTATTATTTTAGAGTCTCTAATTATCCTGGCCTTTCCTTTAGAGACTCTATGAATTTCGCCTCATTAATTTAGAGACTCTAACTGTCCTGGCCTATTCCTTTAGTGACCCTAAGAGATTCGCCTTATTAATTTAGAGAAGCTAACTGTCCTGGCCTATTCTGTTAGAGATTCTAAGATTTTGGCCTTATTAATTTAGAGACACTAAATTTGCTGGCCTTTTCCTTTAGAGACTCTAAGTGTTTCGCCTTTTAGTTTAGAGAATCTAACAGTCCACGGCCTATTCCTTTAGAGACTCTAAGAATTTCGCCTTATTAATTTAGAGACTCTATCTGTCCTGGACTGTTCCTTTACAGAATCAAAGAGTTTCGCATTATTAATTTAGAGAATCTAATTGTCCTGGCCTATTTCTTTAAAGACTCTAAGAGTTTCGCCTTATTAATTTAGAGACCCTAACCGTCCTGGCCTAAACTTTAGAGACTGAAAGAATTTCGCCTTATTAAATTAGAGACCCTAACTGTCTTGTCCTGTTCCTATAGAGACCCTAAGATTTTCGCCTTATTAATTTAGAGACCCTAACTGTCCTTGCCTATAAATTTAGAGACTCTAAAATTTTCGCCTTATTAATTTAGAGACTCTACCTGTCCTGGCCTATTCCTTTAGAACTCTGAGTGTTTCGCCTTCTTAATTTAGAGATTCTAACAGTCCTGGCCTACACATTTAGAGAATCTGAGAGTTTCGCCTTATTAATTTAGAGACTCTAACTGTCCTGGCCTATTCTTTAGAGACTCTAAAAGTTTCGCCTTATTAATTTAGAGACTCTAACTGTCCTGGCCTATTCCTTTAGAGACTCTAAGATTTTCGCCTTATTAGATTTGAGACTCTAACGGTCCTGTCCTATTACTTTAGAGACTCTATGTGTTTCGCCTTATTAATTTAGAGACTCTAACTGTCCTGGCCTGTACCTTTAGAGCATCTAAGAGATTCGCCTTTTTAAATTAGAAACTCTAACTCTCCTGGCCAATTCCTTTAGAGACTCTAAGCGTTTCGCCTTATTAATTTGAGAATCTAAATATCCTGGCCTATTCCTTTAGAGACTCTAAGCGTTTCGCCTTATGAATTAGAGAATCTAACACTCTTGGCCTATTACTTTAGAGACTCTAAGTGTTTCGCCTTATTAATTTAGAGATTCTAACTGTCCTGGCCTATACATTTAGAGACTCTGAGAGTTTCGCCTTATTAATTTAGAGACCCTAACAGTCCTGGCCTATTCCTTTAGAGACACTAAGGGTTTCGCCTTATTAATTTAGAAGCCTTAACAGGCTTGGCCTAATACTTTAGAGAATCTAAGTGTTTGGCCTTATTAATTTAGAGACTCTAACTGTCCTGGCCTATTCCTTTGGAGATCCTTATTGTTTCGCCATATTAATTTAGAGACTCTGTCCTGGCCTATTCTTTAGAGACTCAAAGAGTTTCGCCTTATTAATTTAGAGACTCTAACTGTCCTGGCGTACTCCTTTAGAGACTCAAAGAGTTTCGCCTTATTAATTTAGAGACTCTAACTGTCCTGGCCTATTCCTTTAGAGACTCTAAGGGTTTCGCCTTATTAGAGTTGAGACTCTAAATTTCTTGGCCTATTCATTTAGAGACTCTAAGTGTTTCGCCTTATTAATTTAGAGACTCTAAATGTCCTGGCCTATTCTTTTAGAGACTCTAAAAATTTCGCCTTATTAATTTAGAGACTCTAAGTGTCCTGGCCTATTCCTTTAGAGACTCTAATAGTTTCGCCTTATTAATTTAGAGACTCTAACACCCTTGGCCTATTTCTTTAGAGACTCTTTGTGCTTCACCTTATTAATTTAGAGAACCTAACTGTCCTGGCCTATTCCTTTAGAGACTCTAAGTGTTTCGCCTTATTAATTTAGAGAATCTAACTCTCCTAGCCTATTAATTTAGAGATCACAAGATTTTCGTCTTAAAACTTTAGAGACTCCAAATCTCCTCGCTTATAAATTTAGAGAATCTAGAGATTCGGCTTTTTAAATTAGAGATTCTAACTTTCCTGGCCTATTACTTTAGAGACTATAATATTTTCGCGCTATTAATATACAGACTCTAACTCTCCTGGCTTGTTCCTTTAGAGACGCTAAGACTTTCGCCTTATTAATTTACATTCCGTAATTGCCCTGGTCTATTCCTTTAGAGTCTCTTTGCGTTTCGCCTTTTTCATTTAGAGCCCCTAACTGTCCTGCACTATTCCTTTAGAGACTGAGACTTTCGCCTTATTAATTTAGGAGACCCTAACTGTCCTGTCCTATTGTTTAGAGAATCTAAGTATTTCGCCTTATTAATTTAGGGACACTAACTGTCCCGGCCTATTATATTAGAGACTCTAAGAATTTCGCCTTATTAATTTAGAGACACTAACTGTACTGGCCTATTATTTTAGAGACCACAAGAGGTTTGCCTTATTAATTTAGAGACTCTAACTGTCCTGGCCTATTCTTTAGAGACTCTAAGAGTTTCGTCTTATTAATTTAGAGACACTAATAGTCCCGGCCTATGCCTTTAGAGACTCTAAGGATTTCGCCTTATTAATAGAGACACTAATTCTCCTGGCCTATTCCTTTAGAGGCTCTAAGTGTTTCGCTTTATTAATTAAGAGTTTATAACTGTCCTGGCCTATTGCTTTAGAGACTTTAAGAGTTTCGCCTTATTAATTTAGAGACTCTAACTCCCCTGGCCTATTCCTTTACAGACACTAAGTGTTTCGCCTTATTAATTTAGAGACACTAACAGTCCTGGCCTATTCCTTTGGAGACCCAAAGAGTTTCGCTTTATTAGCTTAGAGACTCTAATTTTCCTGGCCTTTACCTTTAGAGACACTATGTGTATCGCCTTATTATTATAGAGACTCTAATTGTCCTGGCCTAATTTTTAGAGTCTCTAAGATTTTCGCCTTATTAATTTAGAGACTCTAACTGTCCTGGCCTATTCTTTTAGAGACTCTAAATATTTCGCCTTATTAATTTAGAGACTCTAACAGTCCTGGCCTATTACATTAGAGACTATAAGTATTTCGCCTTATTACTTTAGAGACTCTAAGTGTCCTGGCTTATTTTTTAGAGACTCTAAGAATATCGCCTTATTAATTTAGAGACCCTAACGCTCCTGGCCTATTCCTTTAGAGACTCTAAGGGTATCGTCTTATTAATTTAGAGACTCTAACTCTCCTGGCCTATAACTTTAGAGACTCTAAGATTTTCGACTTATTAATTTAGAAATTCTACTTCTCCTGGCCTATTCCTTTAGAGACTCTAAGTGTTTCGCCTTATTAATTTAGAGACACTAAATGTACTGGCTTATTATTTAGAGACCCTAAGTATTTCGCCTTATTCATTTACATACTCTAAATCTCCTGGCCTATTCCTTTAGAGACTTTAAGAAATTCGCCTCATTAATTTAGCCAATCTAACTGTCGTGGTCTATTTCTTTAGAGACACTTAGAGTTTCGCCTCATTAATTTAGAGACTCCAATTTTCCTGCACTATTCCTTTAGAGACACTAAATGTATCGCCTTATTATTATAGAGACACTAACTGTCCTGGCCTATACATTTAGAGACTCTAAGAGTTTCGCCTTATTAATTTAGAGACCCTAACAGTCTTGGCCTATTTGTTTAGAGAATCTAAGTGTTTCGCCTTATTAATTTAGAGACCCTAACTGTCCTGGTCTATTCCTTTAGAGACTCTAAGAGTTCTCCTTATTAATTTAGAGACTCTAACTGTCCTGGCCTATTCGTTTAGAGATTCCAAGTGTATCGACTTATTAATTTAGAGACCCTATTTGTCCTGGCCTATCCATTTAGAGACTCTAAGTGTTTCGCCTTATTAATTTAGAGATTCTAATAGTCCTGGCCTATTCCTTTAGAGAATCTAAGAGTTTCGCTTTATTAATTTAGAGACTCTAACTGTCTTGGCCTAATTCTTAAGAGACTCTAAGAGTTTCGCCTTATTAATTTAGAGACTCTAAATTTCCTGGCCTATTCCTTTAGAGACTCTAAGATTTTCGCCTTATTAAATTAGAGACTCTAACATTCCTGGCCTGTTCCTTTAGAGACTCTAAGAGACTCGCCTTATTAATTTAGAGACTATAACGGTCTTGGCCTCTTCCTTTAGAGACTCCAAGTGTTTTTCCTTATTAATTTAGAGTCACAAAATGTCATGGCCTATTACTTTAGAGACTCTAAGAGTTCGGCCTTAATAATTTAGAGACTCTAAATTTCCTGGCCTATTCCTTTAGAGACACTAAGAATTTCGCCTTATTAATTTAGAACCTCTAACTGTCCTGCACACTTCCTTTAGAGAATGAGACTTTCGCCTTATTAATTTAGAGTCCCTAAATATCCTGGCCTATTCATTTAGAGACTCTAAGTTTTCCGCCTTATTAATTTAGAGACAATAACTTTCCTGGCCTAAAACTTCAGAAACTCTAAGACATTCGCCTTATTAATTTAGAGACACTAAGGGTCCTGGCCCATTCCTTTAGAGACTCTAAGAGCTTCGCCTTATTAATTTAGAGACCCTAACTTTCCTCGCCTATTTTTAGAGACTCTAAGTGTTTCGCCTTATTAATTTAGAGAAACTAACTGTCCTGGCCTATTCCTTTAGAGACTCTAAGGCTTTCGCCTTATTACATTAGAGACTCTAATGTTCCTAGCCTGTTCCATTAGAGACTCTAAGATTTTCGCCTTATTAAATTAGAGACAATAACTGTCCTGGCCTAATCTTTTAGAGACTCTAAGACTTTCGTCTTATTAATTTAGAGACACTAACACTCCTGGCCTGTCCCTTTAAAGACCCTAAGAGTTTCGCCTTTTTAATTTAGAAACTCTAACATTTCTGGCCTAATCCTTTAGAGGTTCTAAGTGTTTCGCCTTATTAATTTATAGACTCTAAACGTCCTGGCCTAATATTTAGAGAATGAAAGTGTGTCGCCTTATTAATTTAGAGACCCTAACTCTCTTGTCCCATTCTTTTAGAGGCTCTAAGAATTTCGCCTTATTAATTCAGAGACGCTAACTGTCCTGGCCTATACATTTAGAGACTCTAAGTGATTCGCCTTATTAATTTAGAGACACTAACAGTCCTGGCCTATTCCTTTAGAGGCTCTGAGTTTTTCGCCTTCTTAATTTAGAGATTCTAACTGTCCTGTCCTATATATTTAGAGACCCTGATAGTTTGGCCTTATTCATTTAGAGACACTAACTGTCCTGGCCTATTACTTTCGAGACTCTAAGTATTTCGCCTTATTAATTTATACACTATACATGTCCTGGCCTATTTGTTAGAGAATCTAAGAGTTTCGCTTTCTTAATTTAGAGACTCTAACTGTCCCGGCCTATTACTTTAGAGACTCAAAGAGTTTCGCCTTATTAAATTAGAGTCTCCAACTGTCCTGGCCTATTCTTTAGAGACTCTAAGAGTTTCGCCTTATTAATTTAGAGACTCTAACTGTCCTTTCCCATGCCTTTAGAGACACTAAGAGTTTCGCCTTATTAATTTAGAGACTCTGTCTTGGCCTATTCCTTTAGAGACACTAAGATATTCGCCTTATTAATTTAGAGACTCTAACTGTCCTGGCCTATTCCTTTTCAGACTATACCTTTTTCGCCTTAATAATTTAGAGACCCTAATTGTCCTGGCCTATTCCTTTAGAGACTCAAAGAGTCTCGACTTATTAATTTAGAGAATCTAACTCTCCTGGCCTATACATTTATTGACTCTAAGAGTTTCGCCTTATTAATTTAGAGACTCTAACTGTCCTGGCCTATTACTTTAGAGACTCTAAGTGTTTCGCCTTATTAATTTAGAGACT
>JGI20169J29049_11449517_pt1 | contig 20722 bp, 12 predicted proteins | sample TergutNc150P1_FD_29049 | JGI IMG/M metagenome (IMG submission 29049) | reverse complement strand
CCTGGAAAATTTCACTTGAAGTAATGAAATTTGTGTATTTACATACGACATACGTCTTATCTGTTCTGATTATAGGTCTAAACATAACTTGCACAAAGTTCTGAATTTTGTGAATTTGCCCTCGACCTACAACCTATCTGTACCCTATCACAACTCAAGCATGACTCGCGATAAATGATTAAATACGAGTATAGCGTATGAACGTTTGGGTACATTCATTAGGCCAGTTCGGCATGAAGAAAAGGCCACTCAGGAAAGGATACGGATATGACACGCTGCAGCTTGGGCAAGTTCTTAGTAGTTCCCACTTTCGTCACTAGATGCCTCCATATATGCAAAGCAGGCAGAGACCCTAGCGGCGAAAGATGGAACTACTTGTCGAGAAGGCTGTCCGGTAATCTTCCATAAATGACCACTTCCACGCCATTTAAGTAACTGTTTCTGGATCTCCGAACCTGTATTGGTTCGAACTAAGTAATTCGTGTCTGTGTGCTCGACCTTCAGTCTATCTCTGCCATGTATGTGCTTGGATCATGACTCGTGCCAAGTGATGTACTTCGTTTATATGCGAACGACATGCAGCGTCGCTATACAGAATAGGGTACTAAAGCTAGAATTGAACCTACTGAAACAACTGGTATTTATTCTTTTGTGTTTATACTTTATATGTGCTGAATATGAGTTCGAAACATTTGGCTCTACAAGTCATCAAATACGTTTAATGGCATTCTATCTACGTACAGACGTTATAGACGTTAGTCTTGAAACAATACATTCGATAAGTGATGAAGTTGGTATAATTACGAACGACTTGTAGCTTACCTGCACTAATAATTAGCTACAAACATGACTTAATAAAACAGACAGAAATTGTGTCATTACGCATGTCTGTGACGTAGAAGGCATTAAAGAAATGTCTCACACAAAGTGATGAAAATTGTGTATAGGCGTTTGACATACTTCTTATCTGTTATGATTAGAGGTCTAAACATTACTTGCACATAGTTCTGAAATTCGGGTGTTTGCACGCGACATACAGCCTATCTGTGCAGTATTTGAGCTCGAAACATGACTGGCGCTAAGTGATGGGGCTCGATGTTTGGTTCATTCATTAGTATATAACTCAGCTCAGTTAGGCATGACGAAAACCCCAGTCAGGAGAACGTTATGGATCTGACAAGCTGCAACCTGGGCAAGTCATTAGTAGTTCCCACTTTCCTTGCCAGGCGCCTCCAAGTACGCCAAGATGCCAGAGCTCCTAGCGGCGAAAGTTGGAAATATTTGTCGAGAAGGCTGTTCTGTAATGTTAAAGACCTTACCCCTTCCACGCCATTTCGGGATTTACTTCTTGCTACAACTCTATGTCAAATGAGCGACAGACGCATTTAGCTTATGCTTATTAAAAGCATGAGTTGAAAAAACAACATAAAAAGAGTAATGATTTTCACCCATCACATTATCTGTGCTGCATTTCATTTCGTAATAAGAATTGCGTCAACAGAGAAATTCGTGTATAAGAGCTCGACCTAAATCTATCTTTGCAGAAAATTAACACCAATTATTACCTGGGCCAAATGAATTAAACGCTTTGTGACGTTCGGCAAGTAACTTAATGATGATGCATGTGTCACATCAAATCATTTGTAGTTTCGTTCTCAATCTCCAGCGTCTCTCCGCTGAATGAAGAGTGAAGCTACCATTCGTACGAAATGTCAAATTCGTTTATTTGTTCTCGAAAAGCCTTGAAATTCGTATAATTACGAAAGAAAGCAACTTAAATGTGCTGAATATGGGCTACAAGTTTGACTTAGTCCAAGCGAAGCAAGACGTGACTTGACACTTGACATACAGCCGATCAGTGACGAATATTGCCTGGAAAATTTCACTTCATGTAATGAAATTTGTGTATTTTCATAAGACATGCGTCTTATCTGTTCTCATTATAGGTCTAAACATAACTTACACAAAATTCTGAATTTTGTGAATATGCCCTCGACCTACATACTATCTGTACACTATCTCAACTCAAAACATGACTCGCGCTAAATGATGAAATACCTGTAAAGCTTATCAACATTTGGGTACATTCATTAGGCCAGTTCGGCATGAAGTAATGCCCAGTCAGGAAAGGATATTTATATGATACGCTGCAGCCTGCGCAAGTCCTTAGTAATTCCCACTTTCGTCACCAAGCGCCTCCATATACGCAGAGCAGGCAGAGATCCAGGCGGCGAAAGATGGAACTATTTGTCGAGAAGGCTGTTCTGCAATCTTCCATAAATGACCGCTTTCACACCATTTAGGAAACTGTTTCTGGATCTCCGAACCTGTATTGATACAAACTAAATGTTTGGTGTCTGACTACTCGGCCTACAACCTATCCCTGCTTTGTATGCGCTTGGATCATGACTTCCTTTATATGCAAACGACATGCAGCGTAGCTATACTGAATATGGGACTAAAACTATAATTGAAACTGTCCTGTAATTTTGAATAAATGACAGCTTTCACTCCATTTAGGTACCTGTTTCTGGATCTCCGAATCTGTATTGGTACAAAGTGTTTCGTGTCTGGGTGCTCGACCTACAACCTATCTCTGCCATGTATGCTCTTGGATCATGACTCGTGCCCAGAGATAAAATTCGTTTATATGGGAACAACATGCAGCGTAGCAATACAGAATATGGGACTAAAACTAGAATTGAACCTACTGAAGCAACTGTTATTTATTCTTTTGTGTTTAAACTTTATATGTGCTGAATATGGGTTCGAAACATTTGGTTCTACAAGTGATCAAATAGTTATAATGGCATTCTATCTACATAAAGACGTTAGTCTTGAAACATGATGTTCGGTAAGTGATGAAATCGGGATATTTACGAAAGACTTGTAGCTTAAATGTACTGATAATTAGCTACAAACATGACTTAATCCTCCTGACAGAAATCGTGTCATAACGCAACTATCTGTGACGTAGAAGGATTGGAAAAATGTCTCAAACAATGTGATGAAAACTCTGTATTTTCTTTCGACATCTGTTCTGATTATAGTTACCACTTTCGTCACCAGGCGCCTCCATATATGCAAAGCAGGCAGAGATTCTGGCGGCGAAAAATGGAACGCTTTGTCGAGAAGGCTGCCTTGTAATCTTCCATAAATGACTGCTTTCATGCCATTTAGGTAAATGTTTCTGGATCTCCGAACCTGTATTGGTTCAAACAAAATATTTCGTGTCTGTGTGCTCGACCTACAGACTATCTCTGCCATGTATGCGCTACGACATGCAGCGTAGCTATACAGAATATGGGACTAAAACTAGAATTGAATCTACTGAAGCAACTGGTATTTATTCGTTGTGTTTATACCTTATATGTGCTGAATATAAGTTCGAAACATTTGTCTCTACAAGTGATCAAATACGTTTAATGGCATTCTATCTACATACAGACGTTAGTCTTGAAACATGACGTTCCATAAGTGATGAAATTGGGATAATTACAAACGACTTGTAGCTTAACTGTACTGATAATGAGCTACAAATGTGACTTAATCCCACTGACAGAAATCGTTTCATAACGCATATATCTGCGACGTAGAAGCCATGGAAAAATGTCTCACACAATGTGATGAAAATTGTTTATTGCTTTCGACATACTTTTTATCTGTTCTGATTATAGGTCTAAACATAAATTGCGCATAGTTTTGAAATTCGGGTGTTTTCTCGCGACATACAGCCTATCTGTGCAGTACTTGAGCTCGAAACATGACTCGCACTAAGATATTTAGCTACATTCATTAGTATATAACTCAGTACATTTAAGCATGACGAAAAGCTCAGTCAGGAGAACGTTATGGATCTGAAAACCTGCAACCTGGGCAAGTTCTTAGTAGTTCCCAATTTCGTTGCCAGGCGCCTCCAAGTATGCCTAGACGCCAGAGCTCCTAGCGGCAAAAGTTGGAACTATTTGTCGAGAAGGCTGTCCTGAAATGTTGAAGACCTTACCTCTTCCACGCCATTTAGGGATCTGGTTCTTGGAACAAATCTCTGAAAAGGGGGCGACGGACACAATTAGTTTATGTGTATTAAAAGCATGAGTTACAACAAACCACATGAACAGAATAATGATGTCCGCCCATCAGAATATCTGTGATGCATTTCATTTCGTAATATGAATTGCGTCAACTGAGAAATTCGTGTATAAGAGCTTGACTTAATCTATGTTTGGAGAAAATGAACACCATTTGTTACTGAGCCAACTGAATAAAACGCTTTTTGACGTTCGACAAATAGCTTAATATTGTTGATACATGTGCTACACCAAATCATTGGTACTTTCGTGCTCAACCTTCAGCATATCTATGCTGAATAAAGACTGAAGCCACCATTCGCACGAAATGATCAAATTCGTTTATTTGTTATCGAAGAGTCTTGTAATTCCTATAATTACGAACGAATAGCGACTTCACTGTGCTGAATATGGGCTACGAACTTGACTTACTGCAACCGAAGCAATAAATGTTTTGACACCTTAACACACAGACGATCACAGACGAATGTCTTGAAAATTCCACTTGAAGTAATGAAATTTGTGTATTTACATCCGACATACGTATTATCTATTCTGATTACAGGTCTAAACATAAATTGCACAAAATTCTGAATTTTGTGAATTTGCATTCGACCTGCACCATCTCAACTTAAAACATGACTCGCGCCAAGTGATTAAATACGTGCAAAACGTATCAATATTTGTGTACATTCATTAGTCCAGTTCGGCATGAAGGGAAGTCCAGTCAGGAAAGGTTATGGATATGACTTGCTGCAGACTGGGGAAGTTCTTAGTAGTAACCACTTTCGTCGCCATGCGCCTCCACATATGCAAAGCCACCAGAGATCCTAGCGGCGGAAGATGGAACTACTTGTCGAGAAGGCTGTCCTATAATTTTGAATAAATGACCGCTTTCGCGCCATTAGGTATCTGTTTCTTAATCTCAGAACCTATATTGATACGATCTAATTGTTTCGTGTCTGAGTGCTCGACCTACAACCTATCACTGCAAAGTATGCACTTGGATCATGACTAGTGCCAAGTGATGAAATTCGTTTGTATGTGAACGACATGCAACGTAGGTATACAGATAATGGGACTAAGATTAGAATTGAACATACTGAAGCAGCTGGTGTTTATTCTTTTGTGTTTATACCTTATATGTGCTGAATATGAGTTCGAATCATTTGGCTCTACAAGTGATCAAAAACGTTTAATGGCATTCTATCTACATACAGACGTTATAGACGTTAGTCTTGAAACATAACTTCCGATAAGTGATGAAATTGGGATATTTACGAAGGAATAGTAGCTTAACTGTATTGATAATTTCCTACAAATATGACTTCATCCTACTGACTGAAATCGTGTCATAACGCATCTATCTGTGACCTAGGAGGCATGGAAAATTATATCACACAAAGTGATGAAAATTGTGTATTGGCTTTCGACAAAATTCTTATCTGTTCTGATAATAGGTCGAAACATAACTTGCACATCGTTCTGAAATTCGGGTGTTTGCACGCGACATTCAGCCTATCTGTGCAGTATTTGAGCTCGAAACATGACTCGCACTAAGTGATGGTGCTCGACATTTGAGTTCATTCATTAGTATGTTTCCATGCCCAGTTAGGCATGACGAAAAGCCCAGTCAGGAGAACGTTATGGATCTGACAAGCTGCAACCTGGGCAAGTTCTTAGTAGTTCCCACTTTGGTTGCCACGCGCCTCTAAGTACGCCTAGACGCCAGAGCTCCTAGCGGCGAAAGTTGGAAGTATTTGTCGAGAAGACTGTCCTGTAATGTTGAAGACCTTACCCCTTCCACGCAATTTAGGGATCTGATTCTTGCAACAAATCTCTGACAAGGTGCCGACGGACACAATTAGTTTATGCGAATTACGAGCATGAGTTGCTACAACCCACATGAACAGAGTAATGATGTTCGACAATCAAATTATCTGTGCTGCGTTTCATTTCGTAATATGAATTGCGTCAACTGAGAAATTCGTGTATAAGATCTCTACCTAAATCTATCTTTGCAGAAAATTAACTCCTTTTATTACCTAAGCCAACTGAATAAAACGCTTTATGAGGTTCGACAATTAGCTTAATAGGGTTGATGCATGTGCCACATCAAATCATTCTGTACTTTCGTTTTCAACCTCTAGCATTCTATGCTTCATTAAGACTCATGCCACCATTCGCACGAAATGATCAAATTCGTTTATTAGTTCTTGTAAAGTCTTGAAATTCGTAAAATTACGAAAGAATAGCAACTTAATTGTGGTGAATATGGGCTACAAATTTCACTTACTCCAACCGAAGCATGAAGTGTTTTGACACTTGACATACAGCCGATTAGAAACGAAAAATGGCTGGAAAATTCCACTTGAACTAATGAAATTTCTGTCTTTACATACGACATACGTCTTATCTGTTCTCATTAGAGGTCGAAACATAACTTTCACAAAATTCTGAATTTTGTGAATTTGCACTCGACCTACATCCTATCTGTACACTATCTCATCTCAAAACAAGACTAGTGCCAATTGATGAAATACGTGCAAAGCGTATCAACATTTGGGAACATTCATTAGGCCAGTTCGGCATGAACAAAAGCCCAGTCAGGAAAGGTTATGGATATGACGCGCTGCAGTCTGGGCAAGTTCTTAGTAGTTCCCACTTTCGTCACCAGGCGCCTCCACATATGCAAAGCTGCCAGAGATCCTATCGGCGAAAGATGGAACTATTTGTCGAGCAGGCTGTCCTATAATTTTAAATAAATGACCGCTTTCACGCCATTTAGGTATCTGTTTCGGGATCCCCGACTCTGTATTGGTACGAACTGTTTCTTGTCTGCCATGTATGCGCTTGGATCATGACTCGTGCCACGTGAGGAGATTAGTTTATATGCGAAAGACATGCATCGTAGCTATACAGAATATGGGACTTAAACAAGAATTTAACCTACTGAAGTAACTGGTTTTTATTCTTTGTGTTTATTCCTTATATGTGCTGAATATGAGTTCGAAACATTTGGCGCTACAAGTGATCAAATACGTTTAATGGCATTCTGTCTACATGCAGACGTTAAAGACGTTAGTCTTGAAACATGGCTTTCGATAAGTGATGAAATTGGTATAATTACGAACGACTTGTAGCTTACCTGTACTGATAATTAGCTACAAACATTACTTAATCCAACAGACAGAAATCTTGTCATAACGCATCTGTCTGTGACGTAGGAGGCATGAAAAAATGTCTCACACATATTGATGAAAATTGTGTATTGGCGTTCGACATATTTATCTGTTCTGATTTTAGGTCTAAACGTAACTTGCACATAGTTCTGAAATTAGGGTGTTTTCTCGCGACATACAGCCTATCTGTGCGGTATTTGAGCTGGAAACCTGACTCTCGCTAAGGGATTAGGCTCGACTTTTAGGTTCATTCATTAGTATTTAACTCAGCCCAGTTAGGCATGACGAAAAACCTAGTCAGGAGAAATTTATGGATCTGGCACGCTGCAACCAGGGCAAGTTCTTAGTAGTTCCCACTTTCGTTGCCAGGCGCCTCTAAGTACGCCTAGACCCCAGAGCTCCTAGCGGCGTAAGTTGGAATTATTTTTCGAGAAGGCTGTCCTGTAACGTTAAAGATCTTACCCCTTCCACGCCATTTAGGGGTCTGATTCTAGCAACAAATCTCTGACAAGGGGGCGACTGATATAATTATGTTATGTGTATTAAAAGCATGAGATGCAACAAACCACATGAACAGAGTAATGATGTTCGCCCATCACATTATCTGTGCTGCATTTAATTTCGTAATATGATTTGCGCCGTCTGATTATTTCATGTCTAAGGGCTCGACTTTATCTTTGCAGAAAATGGACACGAATTATTACCTTAGCCAACTGATTAAAATCCTTTATGACGTTCGACAGGTAGCTTAATAGCGTTGATGCATATGCCACATCAAATCATTTGTACTTTCGTGCTCAACCTCCAGTATATCTATGCTCCATAAAGACTGAAGCCACCATTCCCACGAAATGATCAAATTCGTTTATTTGTTCTTGTAAAGTCTTCAAAATCATATAATTACGAACGAATAGCAACTTAACTGTGCTGAATATGCGCTACAAACTAGACTTACTCCAACCGAAGCAAAATGTGTCTTGACACTTGACATACAGCCGATCAAAGACGAATAATTCCTGGAAAATTCCACTTGAAGTAATAAAATTTGTGTATTTACATCCGACATACGTCTTATCTGTTCTGTTTATAGGTCTAAACATAACTTGCACAAAATTCTGAATTTTGTAATTTGCACTCGACCTACATCCTATCTGTACACTATCTCAACTCAATGCATGACTCGCGCCAAGTGATGAAGAACGTGCAAAGCGTATCAACATTTGGCTACATTCATTAGGCCAGTTCGGTATTCAGTAAACGCAGTCAGGAAAGGTTATGGATATGACACGCTGCTGCTTGGGCAAGTTCTTTTTAGTTCCCACTTTCGTCACCAGGCGCCTCCACCTATGCAAAGCCGCCAGAGATCCTAGTGGCGAAAGATGGAACTATTTGTCGAGCAGTCTGTCCTGCAATTTTGAATAAATTACCGCTTTCACGCAATTTAGGTATCTGTTTCTGGATCTCCGAACCTGTATTGGTACAAACTACGAGTTTCGTGTCTGAGTGCTCGACTTACAGCCTATCCCTGCCATGTATGCGCTTGGATCACGCCATTTAGGAATCTGTTTCTTGCTACAAATCTACGACAAGGATGCGACGGCCACAACTAGCATATGTGCATTCAAAGCATTAGTTGCGACAAACCACATAAAAAGAGTAATGATGTTCGCCCATAAGATTATCTGTGCTGCATTTCATTTCGTATTATGAATTGCGCCAACTGAAGAAATTTGTGTATAAGTTCTCGACCTAAATTTATCTTTGCAGAAAATGATCACCAATTATTACCTGAACCAACTGAATAACACCGTTTATGTCGTTCGACACGTAGCTTAATTGTTTTGATGCTTGTGCCACATCAAATGATTGGTACATACATGCTCAAACTCCAGTCTATCTATGCTGAATACAGACTGAAGCCATCATTCGCGCAAATTGATAAAGTTCGTTTATTTGTTCTCGAAAAGCAGTCCTGCTCTCTCTCTCTTGTATATGGTGTACATGACACGGCAAATGAAGATATTCGTGTATAGTCCTTCGAACTACAGACTATCTGTTCTAAATATAGATACGAAACATGACTCGCTCCAAGTGCATTGGCACCCAAGCTGTGAGGAAATAGTCTCCTAATATGACGTGCCATGAGTGACGTTCGTATATATGACTTCGTCACTCCACTTCACATTGCGTACAATGGGCTCCAAATATGACTTTCTCCACCTCAAGAAATGTGTCGCTCGATATGTGTTAAATGAGAGCTCAAAACTTGACTCGCTGCATGTGATGAAATTCAAGTAGTGTAATTCTAAATGCGGCTGATTTATTTTCTACAAACATGACAAGAAGCAAGAGTTAATGCTTTCGAACTTCTTCTGTCTGTGCTGAATTAGAATGCCATACATGACTCCCGCTAATAACTGTATTGTATGTCGACTTGACTGTTATCCGTAATGAATATCGATTAAAATAAATAAATTACTTCAACAAAATTATTTCGCATATTGGCTCTTGGCAAACATTTTCTCTGTGCTGAATTAGACCCAGATATATGACTTGCGCCATTTGAATTAACACTTTTTCGCGTTGGTCATTGATCGTACCTGTGCTCACACTGGGTTCCAAATATGTCCAAATCAAATGTTTCGTGTCTAAGTGCTAGTCCTATAGCATATTTCTGCCATGTATTGGCTTGGTTCATGACTCGTGTCAAGTGATGAAATTTGTTTATATGCGATCAACATGCTGCGTAGCTGTACTGAATAAGTGACGAAAACAAGAATTGCACCTATTGAAGCAACTGCTGTTAATTCTTTTGAACTACATCTTGTATGTGCGTAATAAGGGGTCCAAAACGTTTGCGCTAGAAGTGATGAAATTCATTTAATGGCATTCTATCTGTAACAAAACTGTACAGACGTTAGTCTGAAAACATTACAATTGAAAAGTCATGAAATTCGTATAATTACGAACGACTAGCAGCATAACGGTACTGAATATGGGCTACAAACATGACTTCCTTCAACTGAAGCAAGAGGTGTCGACACTTGACATACAGCCGATCTGAGACGAATAATGGCTGGAAAATTGTCTCACTTGAAGTAATGAATTATGTGAATTTACATTCGACATACTTCTTATCTGTTCTGATTATAAGTCTAAACATAACTTGCACAAAATTCTGAAATTTGTGCATTTGCACTCGGCCTACATCCTATCTGTGCACTATTTGAACTCGAAACACGACTCGCGCTAAGTGATGAAATACGTGCAAAGCGTCTCAACATTTGTGTTCATTCATTTGTATTTAACTCTTAGGCCAGTTCGGCATGAATAAAAACCCAGTTAGGAAAAGTTATCGATATGATACGCTGCAGCCTGGGCAAGTACTTAGTAGTTCCCACTTTCGTCAACAGGCGACTCCACATATGCAGACGCCAGAGATCCTAGCGGCGAAAGATGGAACTATTTACCGAGAAGGCTGTCCTGTAATTTTCATAAATGACCGCTTTTACGCCATTTAGGTATCTGTTACTGGATCTGTAAACCTGCATTGGTACAAACTAAGTGTTTCGTGTCTGAGTGCTCGACCTACAGCCTATCTCTCTTGGATCATGACTCGTGTCAAGTGATGAAATTCGTTTATATGCGAACGACATGCAGTGTAGCTATACTGAGTATGGGACTAAAACTTGAATTGAAATTATTGAAGCAACTGGTATTTATTCTTTTGTGTTTCTATCTTATTTTTGCTGAATATGATTTCGAAACATTTGGCGCTACAAGTGATGAAATACGTTTAATGCAATTAAATCAAAATCCAGACGTTATAGACGTTAGTCTTGCAACATGACTTTCGACAAGTGATGAAACTGGTATAATTACGAACGACTTGTAGCTGATAATGAGCTACAAACATGACTTACTCCAACAGACGGAAATCGTTTCATGTCGAATCTATCTGTGACGAAGAAGGCATGGAAAAATGTCTCACTCAAAGTGATGAAAATTGTGAATTGGCGTTCCACATACTTCTTATTTTTCTGACTATAGGTCTAAATGTAACTTGCACATAATTCTGAAATTCGGTTGTTTGCACTCGACCTACAGCACATCTGTGCAGTATTTGAGCTCGAAACATGACTCGTGCTAAGTCATGAAATACGTGTATTGGGGGTCGACATTTAGGTTCATTTATTGGTATATAACTCAGCCCAGTTAGGCGTAAAGAATAGCCCAGGCAGGAGAACCTTATGGATCTGACACGTTGCAACCTGGGCAATTTCTTAGTAGTTCCCACTTTCGTTGTCAGGCGCCTCCAAGTACGCCAAGACGCCCGAACTCCTAGCGGCGAAAGTTGGAACTATTTGTCGAGAAGGCTGTCCTGAATGTTTGAAGAACTTACCCCTTCCAAGCCATTTAGGGAGCTGTTTCTTGCTACAAATCTATGACAAGAGGGCGACGGACACAATTAGCTTATGTGTATTCAAAGCATGTGTTGCGACAAACCATATAAAAATTGTAATGATGCTCGCCCTTAATTATGTCTGTGCTGCATTTCAATTCGTAATATGAATTGCGCCTACTGAAGAAATTCGTGTATTAGCGCTCGACTTAAGTCTATCTTTGCAGAAAATGAACACCATTTATTACCTGAGCCAACTGAATAAAACCCTTTATGACGTTCGACATATAGCTTACTAGTGTTGATGCTTGTGCCACATCATATGATTGGTACTTTCTTGCTCAAACTCCAGCATATCTATGCTGAATAAACACTGAAGCCACCATTCGCACGAAATGATGAAATTCGTTCATTTGTTCTCGAAAAGCCGTCTCTCTCTGTCCTGAATATGGTTTACATGACACTACAACTTAAGATATTCGTTTATAGTCCTTCAAACTACAGACTATCTGTTTTAAATATAGACACGAAACATGACTCGCTCCAAGTGCATTGGCACCCAAGCTGTGAGGAAATCGTCTCCTATTATGACGTGCCGCAAGTGACGTTCGTATATATGATTTCGTCATTCAACTTAACTGTGATGAAAATGGGCTCCAAGAAATATGGCACTCGATATGTGATAAGTGAGAGCTGAAAACTTGACTCGCTTCATGTGATGAAATTCAAGTACTGGAATTCTAAATGCGGCTGATCTATTTCCTACAAACATGACAAGAAGTATGAGTTAATGCGCTCGAACTGTCTCTGTCTGTGCTAAATACGAATTCCATACACGACTCCCGTTAATAAGTGTATTGTCTCTCGACTTGAAGGCTACCCGTAATGAATATGTGTTAAAATAAATAAATTATTTGAACAAAATTATTTCGCATATTCGCGCTCGGCTTACGTATTCTCTATGCTGAATTAGGCCTAGAAGTTAGACTTGCGCCATTTGAATTAACAGCTTTTTTCGCGCGGTCATTGACCCTTACCTGTGATCACAATGGGTTCCAAATGTGTCTTGGTCCAAATCAAGTGTTTCGTGTCTGAGTGCTAGTCCTACAGCCTATCTTTGTCATGTATTGGCTTGGATCATGACTCGTGCCAAGTGATGTAATTCGTTTTCTTGCAATCCACATGCTGCGTAGCTGTAATGAATAAGGGACTAAGACTAGAATTGCACCTTCTGAAGCAAATGGAGTTTATTCTTTTGACCTACATCTTGTATGTGCTGAATATGGGGTTCAAAACCTTTGCCACTGCAAGTGATGAAATTCATTTAATTGCATTCTATCTATAAAAAACGGTATAGATATTAGTCTGAAATCATTACTTTCGAAAAGTCATGAAATTCGTATAATTACGAACGACTAGCAGTTTAACTGTGCTGAATATGGGCTACAAGCATGACGTACTCCAACCGAGAAAGAAATGTTTTCATTCTTGACATACAGCCGATCTGAGACGAATAATGGCTGGAAATTTGTGTCACTTCAAGTAATGAAATTTGTGTATTTACATTCGACATACTTCTTATCAGTTCTGATTGTAGGTCTAAACATAACTTGCACAAATTCTAAAATTTGTGAACTTGCACTCGACCTACATCTTATCTATACACTATTTGCAATCATAACACGACTCGCGCTGTGATGAAATACGTGCATAGCGTCTCAACATTTGGGTTCTTTCATTTGTATATAACTCATAGGCCAGTTCGGCATGAAGAAAAGCCCAGTCAGGAAACGTTATGGATTTGACACCCTGCTGCCTGGGCAAGTTCTTAGTAGTTCCCACTTTCGTCACAAGGCGCCTCCACATATGCAAAGCCTCCAGAGATACTAGCGGCGAAAGATGGAACTATTTGTCGAGAAGGCTGTCCTGTAATTTTGGATAAATAACTGCTTTCACGCCATTTAGGGACCTGTTTCGGGATCTCCAAACCTGTACTGGTACAAACTAAGTGTTTCGTGTCTGAGTACTCGGCCTACAACCTATCTCTGCCTTGTATGCGCTTGGATCATGACTTCGTTTATATGCAAAAGACATGCAGCGTAGCTATACTGAATATGGGAATAAAACTAGTATTGAAACTAGTGAAGCAACAGGTATTTTTTCTTTTGTGTTTATATCTTATATGTGCTGAATATGAGTTCGAAACATTTGGCGCTACAAGTGATGAAATACGTTGAATTGCATTCTATCCAAATCCAGACGTTATAAACGTTAGTCTTGAAACATGACTTTCGACAAGTGATGAAATTGGTATAATTACGAACGACTTGTAGCTTAACTCTACTCATAATGAGCTGCAAACATGACTTACTCCATCTGACGGAAATCGTGTCATAACGCATCTATCTGTGACGAAGAAGGCATGGAAAAATGTCTCACAAAGAGATGAAAATTGTGTATTGGCGTTCAACATACTTTTTATCTGTTCTGATTATACTTCTGACTATACTTCCTGAATTAATTTCTGATGTTTGGAACTTAGTACCGGTGTTGCGATCTCAAATATATACAAAGCCTTCATTTTCCAAGGTTGGTTGAAGCAAGTATGTTTATTGGAATCATCGGCTTTTATATTTAAATGTTCGGTTTTAAGTGAATTGTGATTCTCAATTTCGTTATTCCGGTCCCATGCTTTCATAGTTAAAGATTTCTTTTTCACTTATACAAGCCTTACTAGCATTAATATGTCTATTCGAATTCTGAAAACTAACGAAAACGACAGTTCTATACTTATTTCTTATGTGTTTGCTGATGTTCTTATATATTCTAGCGAACTGAAAATGCTGTTTCTGCACATCGTTTCACGTGCCCCTAGGATGTATGCACGAATTAAATTAGGATTTTTGTAAGTTAGTATTGGTGTTGCAATATCAAATACATACGATTTGCGAATTTTCTGAAGTTGGTAAAAGTAATCTTGCTTATTGGAAACATCGGCGTTTATATTTAGAAATTATGGTTCAGAGTTAATTCTGATTCTCTGGTTCCATATTTTTGTCCTATATTTTTGCATTTTAAGATTTCTTTTTCATTTATAACTGCTAACCTTATATTGACAATTAGAAACAAGTCTACTCTAAATCTCAGAGCTTAAGGAAAGTCTTTTCTTATTTCTTTTTGTGTATTGGCTGATTTTTATTTTCTGCAATTTGGCGAGGTGAAAATGAGATTTTTACATCACTCCATTTTTCTCTAATAAGTAAGTACTAAATAATTTCGGGTGTTTGGAAGTTAGTATTCGTGTTGCGATCTGAATATACACAAATCCCGCATTTCCCCAGCTCCGTTAATACAAATATCATTATTGCAATCTACAGCCTTGATATTTAAATGTAGGATTCCGAATCAATTCTGATTCTCAGTTTACATATTAAAGTCACTGGTACTTGGTGTTTAAGATTTCCTTTTCATTCATACGTGATTACCCCTACTTCCAGCTATGACTGTTTCTAATTCGAACCTGCAAATTTATTGAAACGTCAGATTTGTACTGTTTTCTTAATTGTTTGCTAACGTCCATTTTCTGAATTTTGTCGTGCTGAAAATGCGATTTCTGCACATCGCTTCATTTGTCTATAGGAAATATATACTAAAAAATTTCGGTCCTTTGTACGTTAGTGTTTGTGTTGCGATTTTAAAAATAAAGATCATATCTCCCTGGGTGATTAATGCAAACATGATAATTGGAGGCGTCGGCTTTAACATTATATTGTACGGTTCAGATTGAATTCTGAATCAGTTTCCATATTCTGGTCTTGAGTTTCTACAGTTTAATATTTCTTTTTCATTTATACTTGCTTATCTGTTAATGACAAGTATAAACATGCTTATTTGAAAACTCAGGGTTTTATGGAAACGACATTACTGTACTTGTTTCTTATGTGTTCGCTGATGTTTATTTTCTGCATTTTGGCGAACTGAAAATGCGATTTACGGACATCGCTCGATGTGCCTGAAGGAGGAATAATTTCTCATGTTTGGAAGTTAGTATCGGTGTTGCGATCTCAAATATATACAAAGTCTGCATTTTCCAAGGCTGGCTAAAGCAATTATGCTTATTGGAAACTCCGGTATTTATATTTAAATTTCGGTTTGGAGTGACTTGTGATTCTCAGTTTCCTTATTCCGGTCCCACGCTTTTGAAGTGTAAGGTTTATTTTTCACTAAATACATGCTTGACCACCCTAAGTATGTCTATTCGAATTCTGAAAGGTTTCGAAAACGACAGTTCTGTACTTGTTTCTTATCTGTTTGCTATGTTCTATTCTACATTATGGCGAGCTGAAAATGCCATTTCTGGAAATTGTTCCATTTGCCTCTAGGAAGTATACCTGAATTAAATTAGGATTTTTTAAGTTAGTATTGGTGTTGCAATCTGAAATACATACGAAGTCCAAATTTTCGAAGGGTGGTTAAAGCAAACATACTTATTGGAAACACCTGCGTTTATATTTAAAAATTATGGTTCAGAGTTAATTCTAATTCTCTGGTTCAAAATTCTGGTCCTATATTTTTGCATTTTAAGATTCCTTTTTCAATTATAACTGCTTAACTCTTAATGACAATTAGAAACATACCTAGTCTAGATCTCAGAGCTTAAGGAAACGTCTTTTTTTTTACTTCCTTTTTGTATTTGCTGATGTTGATTTACTGCATTTTGGCGTGCTGAAAATGAGATTTTTGCACATCACTCTGTCTCTAGGAAGTAAATACTAAAGAATTTCGGAAATTTGGAAATTAGTATTTGTGTTGCGATCTGAAATATATACAAATCCCGCATTTCCCCAGCTCGGTTAATGCTAACATCCTTATTGGAATCGACGGCGTAGATATTTAAATGTACGGTACAGTATAAATTCTCATTCTCTATTTACATATTAAAGTCACTGGTATTTGCTCTTTAAGATTTCTTTTTTATTTATACGTGTACTGACAACTATAAATGTTTCTATTTCGAAACTGCAAATGAATGGTAACCTCAGTAGTACGCCGTCCAATTATGCAGGGTCAATGATCTCTGTAGCCTAAACTTGAGCTCCCTCTAGTAACGTCACACGTAAACAAACTTAACCTCCTACCTCGCCTTGCCCTCAGGCGGTAAACATTGCCCCAGACAGTATGACGCCACGTTTAACCTAACTTTAACTTGTTATTGTTTTGTAACCTAATTCCCCACTCCCTTCCACCAGGCTATTACCTAATGTAAACAATGGCCGAAACAGTATGGCGGCGGCCTTAACCTAACTTTACCTTGTTATTTTGAAACCTAACTCCTCCTCCCTACCCCTGGCTATTACCTGATGTAAACAGTGGACGAGACAGTATGGCGACGGGCTTAACCTAACTCTGACTTGTTATTACTTTGAAACCTAACACCCCCACCCTTCCCCAAGGGTAAACAATGGCCGAGACAGTATAGATACGGGCCTAACCAAACTGACTTATTATTTACAAAGCTAACCCTCCCTATCATTTTTACGCATTTAGGCGATAACGTGATGTCAACAAAGATTGCGGAGGGGTAAATGACCTTCCCTCTTAACCTAACTTTAACTTTGTTATTATTTTGAAACGTTATTGTCACGTGATATAAACACCCCAGGCGATGCGATGTCAACAAAGATGGCGGAGGGGTTAATGACCTTTTAGTTTAACCTAACTTTTAACTGTTATTATTTTGAAACTTTTGTTATTGTCACGTGATATATACAGCCCTAGGCGATGCGATGTAAACAATGAGGTAGACAGTGTGACGCCGTGCTTAACCTAACTTTGAACTTGTTATGGTAAACAAAGAGGCCATCTTGAATTTAATGTAGTATGGCGGATACGAGCGCTAATTTTAAACTTCGTTACCATTTAGGAGTTGGGCGCTACCGCCATTTCGAATTTTTGTTAACATGGCGACTTGGGCGGCAATTTTAAACCTAACTTTGAACTTTGTTATTTGAATAACGTAGTCATGTTACAATATGGCGACTAGAGCGGTAATTTTAAATTTATGCTGACTTAAATTTAACTTGTTATTTAAACAAGGCGGCCATTTTTAAATATTGTGGGCACGCGCTTTATTTAAACGTGACAAACATTTACTATTTTCTGTTTGAATAAAACCTTTATTTTACAATATGACGACTTGCGCGCTAACTTTAATTTGTTACTAACCGCCATTTTCAATTGTACAGCTAACCGAACTTATTGCGCTAGTCTAAAACTTTTTATTTGAAGGCTGTAGGTTTGAAGGAAAGGAATGAAGTTTCCGCCCCGAGGCATTCTAAAAACGATCCCTCCCTAGTTTATTGTGATAAGGATAATGAAGTCGCCATATTGCAAAACAAAGGTCTTATTCAAATAGCAAATAGTAAATGTCTAAGTCACGTTTAAATATCACGAATGCCCGCAATATTTAAAAGTAGCCTCCTTGTTTAAATAACAAGTTAAATTTAAGTTAGCATAAATTTAAAATTACAACGCTAGTCGCCATATTGTAACATGGCTGTATTATTCAAATAACGAAGTTCAAAGTTAGGTTTAAAATTGCCGCCCAAGTCGCCATGTTAGCAAAAATTCAAAAAGGCGGTAGCGCCAAAATCCTAAATAATAACAAAGTTTAAAATTAGCGCGCGTATTCGCCATACTACATCAAATTCAAGATGGCGCTTTGTTTACCATAACAAGTTCGAAGTTAGGTTAAGCACGGCGTCACACTGTCTGCCTCATTGTTTACATCGCATCGCCTAGGGCTGTATACATCACGTGACAATAACAAAAGTTTCAAAATAATAACAAAGTTAAAAGCTAGTTTAAACTAAAAGGTCATTAACGCCTCCGCCATCTTTGTTGATATCGCATCGCCTGGGGGTGTTTACACCACACGACAATAACGTTTCGAAATAATAACAAAGTTTAAGTTAGGTTAAGAGGGAAGGACATTTACCCCTCCGCCATCTTTGTTGACATCATGTGATCGCGTAAAAGCCTAAAAGAGGGTAGGGAGGAATAACTTTGTAAATAATAACAAGTCAAAGTTAGGTTTAGCTCGCCGCCATACTATCTCGGTCATTGTTTACATCAGGTAATAGCCTGGGGAAGGAATGGGGTGTTAGGTTTCAAAATAATAACGAGGTAAAGTTAGGTTACGTCCGCCGTCATACTGTCTCGGGCATTGTTTACATTAGGTATAGCATGGTGATAAGGGAGGGGAGTTAAGTTTCAAAATAATAAGTTAAAGTTAGGTTAAGCCTGGCGTCATAATGTCTGGGGCAATGTTTACCGCCTGAAGACAAGGCGAGGTAGGAGAAGGTTAAGTTTGTTTACGTGTGACGTTACTAGAGGGAGCTCAAGTTTAGGCTACAGAGATCATTGACCCTGCATAATTGGACGGCTTACTACTGAGGTTACCATTCATTTGCAGTTTCGAAATAGAAACAATTATAGTTGTCAGTACACATATAAATGAAAAAGAAATCTTAAACAGCAAATACCAATGACTTTAATATGTAAACTGAGAATCAGAATTTATTCTGAATCGTACATTTAAATATCTAGGCCGTTGATTCCAATAAGGATACTTGCATTAACCGAGCTGGGGAAATGCGGGATTTGTATATATTTCAGATCGCAACACAATTACTAACTTCCAAACATTCGAAATTATTTAGTGTTTACGTCCTAGAGACAAATGGAGTGACGTGAAAGATCTCATTTTCAGCTCGCTAAATTGCAGAAAATAAACATCAGCAAACACACAAAAAATTAAAAAAGACGTCTACTTAAGCTCTGAGTTTTTGAGTAGGCATGTTTGCACTTGTCATTAAGAGGTAAGCAGTTATAATTGTAAAAGGAATCTTAAAATGCAAAACTGTAGGATCAGAATTTGGAACCTGAGAATCAGAGCTAACTCTGAACCATACTTTCTAAATATAAACGCCGATGTTTCCAATAAGCATATTTTCTTTAACCACCCTTGAAAAATTCGGACTTCGTATGTATTTCAGATTGAAACACCTATAATAACTTGCAAGGATCCTAATTTAATTCGTGTATACTTCCTAGAGGCAAATGGAACGATTTGCATAAATGGCATTTTCAACTCGCCATAGCGTAGAATGGAATTTCAGCAAACGCATAATAAACAAGTACAGAACTGTCGTTTTCGTAAGCTTTCAGGATTCGAACGGTGAAAAGTGAAAAAGAAATCTTAAACTACAAAAGCATGGGACCGGAATAAGGAAACTGAGAATCACAATTCACTCCAAACCGAACATTTAAATATAAAAGCCGATATTTCCAATAAGCATAATTGCTTTAACCAAACTTGGAAGATGCAGGCTTTGTATATATTTGAGATCGCAAAACCAAACATTTTGCTCTGTTCGCGGTCTAATTTCGGTAACGTATCTCTTCCTTCAATCTCCCGTTACAGTATATAGCAAACATTTAGTTATAGATCCTGTACTACTACACTGCGCACGCTTAATTCGCGTTGATACTATCCCGTCTGATAAATGCACCGTCGCTTTCGAATTTTGTTAAATCCCACCGCTGCCACCATTTGTAATGCCCTAATTTGGAGGAGACTATGTTTTACTAGTGATACCGTATGAGACAAATATATAAGTAGCGTGAGGGTTTCGTAAAGTGGATATCCTGATAACGGTAGAAACTGCCACCAGACCGTAAATTCTGACAGTGCGATATAAGGGCGTAGTACTGGACACAAGTAAGTGACCAAAATCACACTTGACTATAGATAGTCTATATATTGTAAATCAATTATGAAAATGCTGTAATACAGATATGAAGGGGATGATAAATAATAAAACAAGAAAGATGAAATGATTATTTTGCTCTTTTATAAACCCGAACATATATGAATTTAGAATTTAGTTCAGATCCTCCGAACGATATTACGAAATGTTTCACTCGAATTAATTTGGAATACAGAAAATTAATTCAGTCAATTCGGCTTACCTTGTAGTATGAAGAAACGATGCCACATCGTAATCAAT
>JGI20169J29049_11449537_pt1 | contig 23666 bp, 1 predicted proteins | sample TergutNc150P1_FD_29049 | JGI IMG/M metagenome (IMG submission 29049) | reverse complement strand
TCCTGGCCTATACTTTAAAGACACTAAGAGAAACTAAATGTCCTGGCCTATAATTTTGAGACACTAAGAGTTTCGCCTTATTAATTTAGAGACTCTGCCTTTGCCTAAACTTTAGAGATTCTAAGAGTTTCGCCTTATTAATTTAGAGACCCTAAATGTCCTTGCCTATTCCTTTAAAGACCCCTTGAATCTCGCCTTATTAATTTAGAGATCCTAACCGTCCTAGCCTATTATTTTAGAGACTCTAAGGGTCTCGCCTTATTAATTTAGAGACACTAAATAACCTGGCCTATACATTTAGAGACTCCAAGAGTTTCGCCTTATTAATTTAGAGACTCTAACTGTCTTGGCCTATTCCTTTAGAGACTCTAAGAGTTTCGCCTTATTAATATAGAGACACTAACTGTCCTGGCCTATTACTTTAGAGACTCTAAGAGTTTCGCCTTATTAATTTAGAGTCTCTAACTGTCCAGGCCTATTCCTTTAGAGACCCTATGAGTTTCGCCTTATTAATTTAGAGACACCTACTGTCCTGGCCTAATCCTTTAGAGACTCTAAGTGTTTCCCTTATTAATTTTGAGAGCCTAACTGTCCTGGCCTATTCCTTTAAAGACTCTAAGTGTTTCACCTTATTAATTTTGGGAATCTAACTGTCCTGGCCTATTACTTTAGAGAATCTAAGTGTCTCGCCTTATTAAATTAGAGCCCCTAACTGTCCTGGCCCATTCATTTAGAGACTCTATGAGTTTCTCCTTATTAATTTAGAGACTCTAAATCTCCTGGCCTATTCATTTTGTGACTAAGTTTTTCGCCTTATTATTATAGAGACTCTAAATTTGCTGGCCTATCCCTTTAGAGTCTCTAAGAATTTCGCCTTATTAATTTAGAGTCTCTAACAGTCCTGGCCTCTTCCATTCGAGACGCTAAGAGTTTCGCCTTATTAATTTAGAGACCCTAACGTTCTTGGCCTTTTCCTTTAGAGACTCTAAGAGATTCGTCTTATCAATTTTGAGACACTATCTCTTCTGGCCTATTACTTTAGAGACACTAGGAGTTCCGCCTTATTAATTTAGAGAACCTAACTGACCTGGCCTTTTACTTTAGGGACTCTATGAGATTAGCCTTATTAATTTAGAGACTCTAAATTTCCTGGCCTATTCATTTAGAGACTAAGTTATTCGTCTTATTAATTTAGAGACAATAACTGTCCTGGCCTATACCTTTAGAGACTCTAAGAGTTTCGACTTATTAATTTAGAGACTTTAACAGTCCTGGCCTATTCCTTTTGAGACTCTAAGTGTTTCGCCTTATTAATTTAGGGACTCTAACTGTCCTGCCCTATTCATTTAGAGACTCAAAGAGTTTCGCCTTAATAATTTAGAGACACTAACTGTCTTGGCCTATTCCTTTAGAGACTCTACGGTTTTCGCCTTATTAATTTAGAGACACTAAATGTCCTGGCCTATTCCTTTAGAGACTCTAAGAGTTTCGCGTTATTAATTTAGAGACTCTAACTGTCCTGGCCTATTCCTTTAGAGACTCTAATAGTTTCGCATTATTAATTTAGAGACACTAACTCTCCTGGTCTTTTCCTTTAAAGACTCTATGAGTTTGGCCTTATTAATTTAGAGGCTCTGACTGTCCTGGCCCATTACTTTTGAGACTCTAAGAGTTTCTTCTTATTAATTTAGAGACTCTAACTGTCCAGGCCTATACATTTAGAGACTCTAAGCTTTTCGCCTTATTAATTTAGAGACTATAACTGTCCTGGCCTATTACTTTAGAGTCTCTTTGAGTTTCGCCTTATTAATTTAGTGACTCTAACTGCCCTGGCCTATTCCTTTAGACACTCTATGAGTTTCGCCTTATAAATTTAGACACACTAAATGTCCTGGCCTATTCCTTTACAGAATCTAAGCTTTTCGCCTTATAAAATTAGAGACTCTAACTGTCCTGGCCTATTACTTTAGAGACCCTAAGAGTTTCGCCTTTTTAATTTAGAGACTCTAACACTAGTGGCCTATTCCTTTAGAGACTACAAGTGTTGGGCCTTATTAATTTAGAGACTAACATTCCTGGCCTATTCCTTTAGAGACACTAAGAGATTCGCCTTATTAATTTAGAGACTTTAACTGTCCTAGCCTATTCCCTTAGAGACTCTAAGCGTTTCGCATTATTAACTTAGAGACACTAACTGTCCTGGCCTATTTCTTTAGAGATTCTAAGAGTATCGCCTTGTTAATTTAGAGACTCTAAGCCACCTGGCCTATTTTCTAGAGGCACTAAGGATTTCGCCTTATTAATTTAGAGACTCTAACACTCCTGGTCTATTCTTTTAGAGACTCTAATATTTCCGCCTTATTAATTTAGAGACTCTAACTGTCCTGGCCTATTCCTTTAGAAACTAAGAATTTCGCCTTATTAACTTAGAGACTGTAACTGTCCTGGCCTATTCCTTTAGAGACTCTAAGATTTTCGCCTTATTAATTTAGAGATTGTAACTCTCCTGGCTTATTCCTTTAGAGACACTAGGAATTTCGCCTTATTAATTTAGAGACTCTAACAGTCCTGGACCCTTCCTTAAGAGACTCAAAGAGATTCGCCTTATTAATTTTGAGACTCTAACTTTCCTGGCCTATTCATTTAGAGTCTAAGATTTTCGCCTTATTTATTTAGAGACTCTAACTGTCCTGGCCTTTTCCTTTAGAGAAACTAAGTGTTTCGCCTTATTAATTTAGAAAATCTATCTGTCCTTGACTAATACTTTAGAGACTTTAAGAGATTTGCCTTATTAATTTAGAGACTCTAAATATTTTGGCCTATACATTTAGAACCTCTAAGTGTTTCGCCTTATTAATTTAGAGACTCTAAATGTCTTGGCCTATACTTTAGAGACTATGTGTTTCGCATTATTAATTTAGAGACTCTAAATGTCGTGACCTATTACTTTAGAGACGCTAAGTGTTTCGCCTTATTAATTTAGAGCCCCTAACTGTCCTGCACTATTCCTTTAGAGACTGAGACTTTCGCTATATTAATATAGAGACCCTAAGAGTCCTCGCCTATTCCTTAACAGAATCTAAGAGTTAAGCATTATTAATTTAGAGACTCTAACACTCCTGGCCTATTCCTGTAGAGGCTCTAAGAGTTTCGCCTAATTAATTTTGAGTCTCTAACTCTACTGGCCTATTCCTTTAGAGACTCAAAGTTTTTCGGCTTATTAATTTTGAGACCCTGTCTTGGCCTAATCCGTTAGGGACTCTAAGTGTTTCGCCTTATTAATTTAGAGACACTAACTGTCCTGGCCTATTCCTTTAGAGACTCTAAGAGTTTCGCCTTATTAATTTAGAGACACTAACCCTCCTGGACTATTCCTTTAGAGACTCTAAGAGTTTCGCCTTATTAATTTAGAGGCTCTAACCCTCCTGGCGTATTCCTTTAGAGACTCTAAGAGTTTCGCCTTATTAATTTAGAGACTCTAACTGTCCTGGCTTATTCCTTTAGAGACTCAAAGATTTTCGCCTTATTAATTTAGAGACTCTAAATCTCCTGCCAATTTCCTTTAGATACTCTAGGCGTTACGCCTTATTAATTTAGAGACTACAAATATCCTGGCCTATTTTTTTAGAGACTCTAACAGATTCGCCTTATTAATTTAGAGACTCTAATACTCTTGGCCCATTCCTTTAGAGACTCTAAGATTTTCGCCTTTTTAATTTAGAGACTCTAATTCTCCTGGCCTATTCCTTTAGAGACTCTAAGACGTTCGCCTTATTAGTTTAAGGACTCTAACTGTCCTGGCCTATTCCTTTAGAGACGCTAAGTGTTTCGCCTTATTAATTTAGAGAACCCTAAATGTCCTGTCCTATTCCTTTAGAGACTCTAAGTGTTTCGCCTTATTAATTTAGAGACTGTAACCTTCCTGGCCTATTCCTTTAGAGACTCTAAAAGATTCGCCTTATTAATTTAGAGACCCTAACACTCCTGGCGTATTCCTTTATAGACACTAGGAGTTTCGCCTTATTAATTTAGAGACTCTAACTGTCCTGGCCTATTTCTTTAGAGACTTTAAGAGATTTGAATTATTAATTTTGAGACTATAACTTTCCTGGCCTATTCATTTAGAAACAGTTGTTCGCCTTATTTATTTAGAGAATCTAACTGTCCTGGCCTATTCCTTTAGAGACTCTAAGTGTTTCGACTTATTAATTTAGAGAAACTAACTGTCCTGGCCTAATCTTTAGAGACACTAAGTGATTCGACTTATTAATTTAGAGACTCTAACTGCCTTGGCCTATTCCTTTAGAGACCCCACGTTTCTCGCCTTATTAATTTATAGACCCTAACTGTCCTGCCCTATTCCTTTAGAGACTCTAACAGTCTCGCCTTATTAATTTAGAGACACCTACTATCTTGGCCTTTACCTTTGGAGACTCCAAGCGTTTCGCCTTATTAATTTGGAGACTCTAACTGTCCTGGCCTATTCCTTTAGAGACTCTAAGAGTTTCGCCTTATTAATTTAGAGACACTAACTGTCTTGGCCTATTCCTTTCGTGACTCTAATGGTTACGCCTTATTAATTTTGAGACTCTAACTGTCCTGGCCTATTCCTGTAGAGACTCGAATAGCTTCGCCTTATTAATTTTGAGAACCTAACGGTCCTGGCCTATTACTTTAGAGACTCTAAGAGTTTCGCCTTATTAATTTAGAGACTCTAACTGTCCTGGCCTATTTCTTTAGAGACTGTAAGATTTTCGCCTTATTAATTTAGAAACTCTAAATGTCCTTGCCTATTCCTTTAGAGACTCTAAGTGTTTCGCCTTATTAATTTAGAGAATCTAACAGTCCTGGCCTATTCTGTAGAGACTTTAAAATTTTCGCCTTATTAATTTAGAGACTCTAAATTTCCTGGCTTATTCCTTTAGAGACTCTAAGATTTTCGCCTTATTAATGTGGAGAATCTAACTGCCCTGGCCTATTCCTTTAAAGATTATAAGAATTTCGCCTTATTAACTTAGAGATTCTAAGTTTCCTGGCCTATTCTTTAGAGACACTAAGAGTTTCGCCTTATTAATTTAGAGACTCTAATTGTCTTTGCCTATACGTTTAGAGACTCTACGTTTTTCGCCTTATTCATTTAGAGCCCTTAACTCTCCTGGCCTATTCATTTAGAGACACCAAGAGATTCGATTTATTAATTTAGAAACTCTAACTGTCCTGGCATATTCCTTTAGAGACTTTAAGCGTTTCGCCTTTTAAATTTAGAGACCCTAACTGTCCTGGCCTATTCCTTTAGAGACTCTAAGAGTTTCGCCTTATTAATTTAGAAACTCTAACGTTCCTGGCCTATTCCTTTAGAGACTCTAAGCGTTTCGCCTTATTAATTTAGAGAATCTAACTCTCCTGGCCTATTCTGTAGAGACTCTAAGAGTTTCGCCTTATTAATTTAGAGACCCTAACTGTCCTGGCCTATTCCCTTAGAGACTCTAAGTTTTTCGCCTTAATAACTTAGAGACTCCAACAGCCCTGACCTATTTCTTTAGAGACTCTAAGAGTTTCGCCTTATAATCTTAGAGAGTCTAAACCACCTGGCCTAATCCTTTAGAGATTCTAAGAGTATCGCCTTATTAATTTAGACACTCTAAATGTACAGGCCTTTCCCTTTAGAGACTAAATTTTTCGACATATTAATTTAGAGAACCTAACTGTCCTGGCCTATACTTTTAGAGACTCTAAGTTTTTCGACTTTTTAATTTAGAGACTCTAGCTCTCCTGGCCTATTCCTTTATAGACTCTAATAGTTTCACTTATTAATTTAGAGACAATAAAACTCCTGGAATATTCCTTTAGAGACTCTAATAATTTCGCCTTATTAATTTAGAGACACTAAACCTCCTGTCCTATTCCTTTAGAGACTCTAAGTTTTTCGCCTTATTAATATAGAGACACTAACTGTCCTGGCCTATTCCTTTAGAGACTCAAAGGTTTTCGCCTTATTATTTTAGAGACCCTAACTGACCTGACCTATTCCTTTAGAGACTCTAAGGAATTGGGCTTATTAATTTAGAGACTAAATTTCCTGGCATATTATTTAGAGAGTCTAAGAATTTCGCCTTAATAAATTAGAGATTCTAACTGTCCTGGCCTATTCCTTTAGAGATTCTAAGAGTTTCGCCTTATTAATTTAGAGACTCTAACTGTCCTGGCCTATACCTTTAGAGACTCTAAGAGTTTCGCCTTATTAATTTAGAGACCGCAACTGTCCTGGCCTATACCTTTTGAGACTCTAACAGTTTCGCCTTATTAATTTAGAGAAACTAACTGTATTGGCCTATTAATTTAGAGACTCTATAATTTTCGCCTTATTAATTTTGAGACTTTAATATCCTGGCCTATTTCTTTAGAGACTCTAAGTGTTTGGCCTTATTAATTTAGAGAATAACTCTCCTGGCCTATGCCTTTACAGACACTAAGAGTTTCGCCTTATTAATTTAGAGACACTAACTGTACTGGCCTATTAATTTAGAGACCCTAAAATTTTTTCCTTAATAATTTAGAGACTCTAATTGTCCTGGCCTATTTCTTTAGAGACTCTAAGAGTTTGGTCTTATTAATTTAGAGAATAACTCTCCTGGCCTATCCCTTTGCAGACACTAAGAGTTTCGCCTTATTAATTTAGAGACTCTATAAGTCCTAGCCTATTACTTTAGAGACTCTAAGATTTTCGCCTTATTAATTTAGAGACCCTAACTGTCCTGGCCTATACCTTTAGAGACTCTAAGAACTTCGTCTTAATAATTTAGAAAATCTAACTATCCAAGCCTATTCCTTTAGAGACTCTAAGTGTTTCGCCTTTTTAATTTAGAGAATCTAAGTGTCCTGCCCTATTATTTAGAGATTCTAAGAGATTCGCCTTATTAATTTAGAGACTCTAACTGTCCTGGCCTATTCCTTTAGACACTCTAAGTGTTTCTCCTTATTAACTTAGAGACTCTAACTGTCCTGGCGTATTACTTTAGAGACACTAAGAGTTTCGCCTTATTAATTTAGAGACTCTAACCCACCTGGCCTATTTCTTTAGAGACTCTAAGAGCTTCGCCTTATTAATTTAGACACTCAAACTGTGCTGGCCTATTCCGTTAGAGACTAATTTTTTCGCCTTATTAATTTGGAAACTCTAACCGTCCTGGCCTATTTCTTTAGAGACTCTAAGTGTTTCGCCTTATTAATTTAGAAACCCTAACTCTCCTGGCCTATTTCTATAGAGACTCTAAGATTTTCGCCTTATTAATTTAGAGACTCTTACTGTCCTGGCCTCTTCTTTGGAGACGCTAAAAGTTCCGCCTTATTAATTTAGAGACACTAACTCTCCTGGCCTATTCCTTTGAGAATCGAATAGTTTCGCCTTATTAATTTACAGACCCTAAATGTCCTGGCCTATTCCTTTAGAGACTCTAAGAGTTTCGCCTTATTAATTTAGAGACTCTAAAGCACAAGGCCTATTCCTTTAGAGACTCTAAGCGCTTCGCCTTATTAATTTAGAGACTCTAACTGTCCTGGCCTTTTCCGTTAGAGACTAATGGTTTCGCCTTATTAATTTAGAGACTCTAACACTCCTGGCCTATTCCTTTAGAGACTCTAAGTGTTTCGCCTTATTAATTTAGAAACTCGAACTCTCCTGGCCTATTTATTTAGAGACTGTAAGATTTTCGCCTTATTAATTCAGAGACACTAACTGTCCTGGCCAATAATTTAGAGACTCTAAAATTTTCGCCTTATTAATTAAGAGAATCCAAATGTCCTGGCCTATTCCTTTGGAGAATCTAACATTTTCGCCTTATTAATTTAGGGACACTAACTGTACTGGCCTATTAATTTAGAGACTCTAAATTTTCGCCTTATTTTTTTAGAGACTCTAACTGTCCTGGCATATTTCTTTAGAGACTCTAAGAGTTTGGCCTTATTAATTTAGAGAATAACCCTCCTGGCCTATTCCTTTACAGACACTAAGTGTTTCGCCTTATTAATTTAGAGACACTAACTGTCGTGGCCTGTTCCTTTAGAGAATCTATGATTTTCGCCTTATAAATTTAGAGACTCTAAATCTACTGGCCTATAACATTAGAGACTCTAGAGATTCGACTTTTTAATTTAGACACTCTAACTGACCTGGCCTAATCCTTTAGAGACTATAATATTTTGCGCTATTAATACAGAGACCCTAACTGTCCTGGCTTGTTTCTTTAGAGACCCTAAGGCTTTCGCCTTATGAAATTAGATTCCCAAACAGTACTGGCCTATTCCTTTAGAGACTCTAAGAGTTTAGCCTTATTAATTTAGAGACTCTATCTGTCCCGGCCTATTACTTTAGAGACTCTAAGAGTTTTGCCTTATTCATTTAGAGCCCCTAACTCTCCTGGCCTATTCCTTTACAAACACTAAGTGTTTCGCCTTTTTAATTTAGAGACACTAACGGTCCTGGCATATACTTTAGAGAATCTAAGAGATTCGCCTTATAAATTTAGAGACTCTAACAGTCCTGGCCTATTTCTTTAGAGAATCTAAGGGTTTCGCCTTACTAATATAGAGAGTCTAACTCTCTTGGTCTATTCTGCAGAGTCTCTAAGCGTTTCGCCTTATTAATTTAGATACTCTAACTGTACTGGCCTGTACATTACAGACTCTAAGATTTTCGTCTTATTAACATAGAGACACTAACTGTCCAGGCTTATTCCTTTAGAGACTCTGAGAGTTTCGCCTTATTAATTTAGAGACCCTAACACACCTGGCCTATTACTTTAGAGACCCTAAGAGATTCGCCTTATTAATTTAGGGACTCTAACTTTCCTGGCCTTTTCCTTTAGAGACTAAGAGTTTCGCCTTATTAATTTAGAGACTCTAACTCTCCTGGCCTATTCCTTTGGAGACTCTAAGTGTTTCGCCTTATTAATTTAGAGGCTCTAAAATTCCTGGCCTATTCCTTTAGAGACTCAAAGAGATTCGGTTTATTAATTTAGAGACTCTAAGAGTCCTGGCCTATTCCTTTAGAGACTATAATATTTTCGCGTTTTTAATATAGAGACACTAAATGTCCTGGCTTGTTCCTTTAGAGACCCTAAGACTTTCGCCTTAAGAATTAAATTCCCTAACACTACTGGGCTATTCCTTTAGAGACACTAAGTGTTTCGCCTTATTATTTTAGAGACTCTAACTGTCCTGGCCTATTACTTTAGAGACACTAAGTGTTTGGCCTTATTCATTTAGAGACCCTAAGTCTCCTGCTCTATTCCTTTAGAGACTGCGCCTTTCGCCTTATTAATTTAGAGGCTCTAACTGTCCTGGCCTATTCATTTAGAGACTCTAGGAGTTTCACCTTATTAATTTAGAGACACCAACTCCCCTGGCCTATTCCTTTAGACACTCTAGGAGTTTCCCATTATTAATTTAGAGACTCTAACAGTCCTGGCCTATTCTTTTAGGGACTCTAAGTGTTTCGCCTTATTAAATTAGAGACTCTAATTCTCCTAACCTATTCTATTGGAGATCACAAGCGTTTCGCCTTACAAATTTAGAGACTCTAACTCTCCTGGCCTTTTATTTTTAGAGGCTCTAGAGTTCGACATTTTAATTTAGAGACTCTAACTATCCTGGCCTATTCCTTTAGAGACTATACTCTTTTCGCGCTATTAATATAGAGACAGTAACTGTCCTGGCTTGTTCCTTTAGAGACCCTAATACTTTCGCCTTACTAATTAAATTCACTAACAGTCCTGTCCTATTCCTTTAGAGAATCTAATTTTTTCGCTTTATTAATTTAGAGACTCTAACCCTCCTGGCCTATTTCTTTAGAGACTCTAAGAGTTTCGTCTTATTAATTTAGAGCCCCTAACTCTCTTGCACTATTCCTTTAGAGACTGAGACTTTCGCCTTCCTATTTTAGAGACTCAAAATTTCCTGGCCTATTCTTAGGGTCTCTAAGTGTTTCGCCTTTTTAATTTAGAGACTCTAAGACTCCTGGCCCACTCCTTTAGAGACACTAAGAGTTTCGCCTTATTAATTTAGAGACACTAATTCTACTGGCCTAAACCTTTAGAGACTCTAAGATTTTCGCCTTATTAATTTAGAGACTCTAACTGTCCTGGCCTATTCTTTAAAGACCCTAAAATATTCGCCTTATTAATTTAGAGAATCTAACTGTCCTGGCCTATTCCTTTAGAGACTCTAAGAGTTTCGCCTTATTAAATTAGAGACTCTAAAACACCTGGCCTAATACTTTAGAGACTCTAAGTGTTTCGCCTTATTAATTTAGAGTCTCTAAATCTCCTGGCAAATTCCTTTAGAGACTAAGTGTTTCGCCTTATAAATTTGAGTCTCTAACTGTCCTGTCCTATTACTTTAGAGACTCTAAGTGTTTACCCTTATTAATTTGGAGACACTAAATCTCCTGGCCCATTCCTTAAGAGACTCTATTGGTTTCGCCTTATTAAATTTGAGACCCTAAATGTCCTGGCCTATTCCTTTAGAGACTCTAAGTGTTCTTTCTTATTAATTTAGAGACACTAACAGTCCTGACCCATTATTTAGAGACACGAAGAGTTTCGCCTTATTAACTTAGAGACTCTAAACTTCCTAGCCTAGTCCTTTAGAGACTTTAGGATTTTCGCCTTATTAATTTAGAGACTCTTACTGTCCTGACCTATTCCTTTAGAGACTCTAAGAGTTTCGCCTTATTAATTTAGAGACCCTAACTTTCCTAGCCTATTCCTTTAGAGACTCAAAGTGTTTCGCTTTATTAATTTAGAGACTCTGACTCTCCTGGCCTATACATTTAGAGACTCTAAGGGTTTCGCCTTATTAATTTGGAGACTCTAACTGTCCTGGCCTATTTCTTTAGAGACTCTAAGTGTTTCGCCTTATATATTTAGAGACCCTAACTGTCCTGGTCTATTTCTTTAGAGTCTCTAAGTGTTTCGCCTTATTAATTTAGTGACTCTAACTGTCCTGGCCTATTCTTTTGAGACTCTAAGTGTTTCGACTTATTAATTTAGAGACTCTAACTTTCCTGGCCTATTCTTTTGAGACTCTAAGATTTTCGCCTTATTAATTTAGGGAGTCAAACTTTCCTGGCCTATTCCTTTAGAGACCCGAAGATTTTCGCCTTATTATTTTAGAGACACTAACTGTCCTGGCCTATTCCTTTAGAGACTCTAAGTGTTTCGCCTTATTAATTTTGAGACACAAACTGTCCTGGCCTATTCCTTTAAAGACTCTATGTATTTCGCCTTATTAATTTTGAGAATCTAACTGTCTTGTCCTATTACTTTAGAGACACTAAGTGTTTCGCCTTATTAAATTAGAGACTCTAACTGTCCTAGCCTATTCATTTAGAGACTCTAAAAGTTTCGCCTTATTAATTTTGGAACTTTATCTCTCCTGGCCTATTACTTTAGAGACTCTAAGTTTTCCGCCTTATTAAGTTAGATACTCTAACTGTCCAGGCATATACCTTTAGAGCCTCGAAGAGTTCCGCCTTATTAATTTAAAGACTCTAACTGTCCTGGCCTATTCCTTTAGAGAATCTATGTTTTTTCGCCTTAATAATTTCGAAACACTAACTTTCCTGGCCTATTTATTTAGAGACTCTAAGTGTTTCGCTTTATTAATTTTGAGACTCTCCCTCTCCTGGAATATTCCTTTAGAGACTCTAAGATTTCCGCCTTATTAATTTAGAGACTCTAAATTTCCTGGCCTATTGGTTTAGAGACTCTAATTTTTTCGCCTTATTAATGTAGAGACTCTATGTGTCCTGGCCTATTCCTTCAGAAACAGTAAGTGTTTCGCCTTATTAATTTCGAGAACCCAACAGTACTGACCTATTCCTTTAGACACTCTAAGAGTTTCGCCTTATTAATTTAGAGAACCTAACTTCCCTGGCCTATTCCTTTAGAGACACCAATAGTTTCGCTTTATTAATTTAGAGGGTTTAACAGTCCTGGCCTATTCTTTAGAGACTCTAAATGTTTCGACATATTAATTTAGAGACTCTAAATGTCCTGGCCTTTTCTTTAGAGACTCTAATGGTTTCGCCTTATTAATTTAGATATTCTAACTGTCCTGGCCTATTCCTTTAGAGACACTAAGTGTTTCGCCTTATTAATTTAGAGACTCTAAATATACTGGCCTATTACTTTTGAGACTCTAAGAGTTTCGCCTTATTAATTTAGAGACTCTAACTGTCCTGGCCTATTTCTTTAGGGACTCTAAGTGTTTGGCCATATTAATTTAGAGACTAATTCTCCTGGCCTATTCCTTTAGAGACACTAAGAGTTTCGCCTTATTAATTTAGAGGCTCTAACTGTCCTTGCCTATTCTTTAGAGACTCTAAGAGTTTCGCCTTATTAATTTAGAGATACTAACTGTCCTGGCCTATTTTTTAGAGATTCTAAGAGATTCGCCTTATTAATTTAGAGACTCTAACTGTTCTGGCCTATTCCTTTAGAGACTCTAAAATTTCGCCTTATTAATTTAGAGACTCTAACTGTCCTGGCCTATTATTTAGAGACTCTAAGAGTTTCGCCTTTTTAGTTTAGAGAATCTAACTGTCCTGGCTTATTCTGTAGAGACTCCAAGATTTTCGCCTTATTAATTTCGAGATACTAAATGCCCTGGCTTATTCCTTTAGAGACTCTAAGTTTTTCTTCTTATTAACTTAGAGACTCTAACTGTCCTGGCCTATTCCTTTAGAGACTCTAAGAGTTTCGCCTTATTAATTTAGAGACTTTAAACCACCTGGCCTATTCCTTTAGAGACTCTAATTCTCCTTGCCTATTCATTTAGAGACTCTAAGTATTTCGTCTTATTAAATTCGGGACTGTAACTATCCTGGCCTATTCCTTTAGAGACACTATGGGTTTCGCCTTATTAATTTAGAGACCCTAACTGTCCTGGCCTATTCCTCTTTAGAGACTCTAAGGGATTCGCCTTATTAATTTAGAGACTCCAAATTTTCTGGCCTATATATTTAGAGACCCTATAATTTTCGCCTTATTAATTTTGAAACTCTAACACTCCTGGCTTATTCCTTTAGAGACAATAGTATTTTTGCCTTTTTAACTTTAAGACACTAACTTTCCTGGCCTTTTCCTTTAGAGACTTATTAATTTAGAGACTCTAACTGTCCTGGCCTATTCATTTAGAGACTAAGATTTTCGCCTTAATTATTTAGAGGCTCTAACATTCTTGGCCTATTCCTTTAGAGACTCGAAGTTTTTCGCCTTATTATTTTAGAGACTCTAACTGTCCTGGCCTATTCCTTTAGATTCTCTAAGATATTCGTCTTATTAATTTAGAGACACTAACTCTCCTGGCCAATTCCTTTAGAGACTCTAAGAGTTTGGCCTTATTAATTTAGAGACTCTAACTGTCCTGGCCTATTCCTTTTGAGACTATAAGATTTACGCCTTATTAATTTAGAGGCTCTAAATCTCTTAGCCTATTGCTTTAGAGACTCTAAGAGTTTCGCCTTATTACTTTAGAGACCCTAAATCTTCTGGCCCATTCCTTTAGAGACTATAAGTGTACCGCCTTATTAATTTAGAGACTCTAATTCTCCTGGCCTATTCCTTTAGAGACTCTAGGAGTTTCGCCTTATTAATTTAGAGACACTAACACTCTTGACCTATTCCTTTAGAGACCCTAAGATTTTCGTCTTATTAATTTATATAATCTTACTGTCCTGGCCTATTCCTTTAGAAACTCAAAGTTTTTCGCCTTATTAATTTAGAGACACTAACTCTCCTGGCCTATTCCATTAGAGAATCAAAGAATTTCGCCTTATTAATTTTGAGACGCTAACTGTCCGGGCCTATAACTTAAGAGACTCTAAATTTTTCGCCTTATTAATTTTGAGACTCGAACTCTCCTGTTCTTTTCCTTTAGAGCGCTAAGTGTTTCGCCTTATAAATTTAGAGGCACTAACTGTCCTGGCCTATTCATTTTGAGACTACGTTTTTCGCCTTATATATTTAGAGAATCTAACTGACCTGGCCTATTCCTTTAGAGACTCTAAGAACTTCAGGTTTTCCATACCGTGCATCTTTCAATTAATTATATTAAGGATCACCAACAGATGTCACGTTTTTCAATATTCCTTATTGTACGTCACAACCCTACATGTTTCGCTCCTCTATCAGCCCATCATCAGGGGTATCCCCAGCTGTTGTTACTTGCTGCAACATGGTTCATGCGGTTCTTGGCGTAAGTCCGCGTGCGTCTGGTTCTTTCGATGTAGTACTACGTCGAAAGCACAAGACGCACGCGGACATACGCCAAGCAACGCATTAACCAAGTGGCAGCAAGTAACAACAGCTAGGGATTCCTCTGATGATGGTCTGATAGAGGCCCGAACCATGTAGGGTTGTGATGTACAATAAAGAATTATTGCAAATAGTGACATCTGTTGGTGGTCCTTAATATAATTAGACTCTAAGAGTTTCGCCGTATTAATTTAGAGAATCTAAATTTCCTGGCCTATTCCTTTAGAGACTCTAAGCTTTTCGCCTTATTAATTTAGAGACTCTAACAGTCCTGGCCTATTCTTTAGAGACCCTAAGAGTTTCGCCTTATTAATTTAGAGACTCTAACTGTCCAGGCCTATTACTTCAGAGACCTCAAGTGTTTCGCCTTATTAAATTAGAGACCCTAACTATACTAGCCTATTCATTTAGAGGCTCTAAGAGTCTCGCCTTATTAATTTAGAGACACTATCTAACCTGGCCTATACATTTAGAGACTTCAAGTATTTCGCCTTATTAATTTAGAGACACTAACAGTCCTGGACTATCCCCTTAGGGACTCTAAGTGTTTCGCCTTATTAATTTAGAGACACTAACAGTCCTGGCCTATTTTTTTAGAGACTCTAAGAGTTTCGCCTTATTAATTTAGAGAATCTAACTGTACTGGCCTATTCCTTTAGAGACTCTAAGAGTTTCGCCTTATTAATTTGGAGACACTAACCCTTCTGGCCTATTCCTTTAGAGACTCTAAGAGACTCGTCTTATTAATTTTGAGACTCCAAATGTCTTGGCTTATTCATTTAGAGACTCTAAGAGTTTCGCCTTATTAATTTAGAGATTCTAACTGTCCTGGCCTATAACTTTAGAGACTCTAAGAGTTTCGCCTTATTAATTTAGAGACTCTAACAGCCCTAGCCTATTACTTTAGGGACTCTAAGATTTTCGCCTTATTAATTTAGAGGCTCTAAAAGTCCTGGGCTAATTCTTTAGAGACTAAGAGATTCGCCTTATTAATTTAGAGACTCTAACTGTCCTGGCCTATACTTTAGAGACCCTAAGAGTTTCGCCTTATTAATTTAGAAATTCTAACTGTCTTGGCCTATTCCTTCAGAGACTCTAAGATTTTCGCCTTATTAATTTAGAGGCTCTAACAGTCCTGGCCTAATTCTTTAGAGACTAAGAGATTCGCCTTATTAATTTAGAGACTCGAACTGTCCTGGCCTATTCTTTAGAGACTCTAAGAGTTTCGCCTTATTAATTTAGAGATTCTAACTGTCTTGGCCTATTCCTTTAGAGACTCGAAGATTTTCGCCTTATTAAATTAGAGACTCTAACTGTCCTGGCCTATTCTTTAGAGACTCAAAGGTTTTCGCCTTATTAAATTAGAGACCTTAAATGTCCTGGCCTAAACCTTTAGAGACTCTAAGAGATTCGCCTTATTAATTTAGAGACTCAAACTGCCCTGGCCTATTACTTTAGAGACTATATGTTTTTCGCCTTATTCATTTAGAGACTCTAATTATCCTGGCCTATTCCTTTAGAGAAACTAGGAGTTTCGCCTTATTAATTTAGAGACACTAACTGACATGGCCTATTCTTTAGAGACTCTATAAAATTCGCCTTATTAATTTAGAGACTCTAAATCTCCTGGCCTATTCATTTAGAGGCTAAGTTTTTCGCCTTATTAAATTAGAGACACTAACACTCCTGGCCTAATCCTTTAGAGAATCCAAGTGTTTCGCCTTTTTAATTTAGAGACTCTAACACTCCTGGCCTATTCCTTTAGATACACTAAGAGTTTCGGCTAATTAATTTAGAGACTCTAAATGTCCTGGCCTATTCCTTTAGAGACTCTAATAGTTTCGCCTTATTAATTTAGAGACTCTAACTGTCCTAGCCAATTCCTTAGGGACTCTAAGAGTTTCGACTTATTAATTTAGAGACTCTAACTGTCCTGGCATATACTTTAGAGACTCTAAGAGTTTCGCCTTATTAATTTAGAGACCCTAACTCTCCTGGCCCATTCCTTTAGAGACTCTAAGATTTTCGCCTTATTAATTTAGAGACTCTAATTCTCTTGGCCTATATCTTTAGAGACTCTAAGTGTTTCACCTTATTCATTTAGAGACTGTAACTCTCCTGGCCTATTCCTTTAGAGACTCTAAGTGTTTGGCCTTATTAATTTAGAGACTCTAACTCTCATGGCCTATTCCTTTAGAGACTCTAAGTGTTTCGCCTTATTAATTTAGAGACTCTAACTGTCCTGGCCTATTCCTTTAGAGACTCTAAGAGTGTCGCCTTCTTAATTTTGAGACTCTTACTCTCCTGGCCTATTCCTTTAGAGACACTAGGAGTTTCGCATTATTAATTTTGAGACTCTAACTGTCCTGGCCTATTCCTTTAGGGATTCTAAGAGATTCGCCTTATTAATTTAGAGACTCTAACTGTCCTGGCCTATTCATTTAGAGACTAAGTTTTCCGCCTTATTTATTTTGAGACTGTAACTGTCCTGGCCTATTTCTTTAGAGACTCTAAGTGATTCGCCTTATTAATTTAGAGACCCTTACTGTCCTGTCCTATTACTTTAGAGACACTAAGAGATTCGCCTTATTAATTTAGAGATTCTAACTGTCCTGGCCTATTCCTTTAGAGACTCTAAAAGATTCGCCTTATTATTTTAGAGACTCTAACTCTCTTGGCCTAATCTTTAGAGACTCAAAGAGTTTCGACTTATTAATTTAGAGAAACTAACTGTCCTGGCCTATTCCTTTAGAGACCACAAGGGTCTCGCCTTATTAATTTAGAGACCCTAACTGTCCTAGACATTTACTTTAGAGACACAAAGAGTCTCGCCTTATTAATTTAGAGACTCTAACTAACCTTGCCTATACCTTAGAGACTCCAAGAATTTAGCCTTATAAATTTAGAGAACCTAACTCTCCTGGCCTATTACTTTAGAGACTCTAAGTGTTTCGCCTTATTAATTTTGAGACAATAACTGTCCTGGAATATTCCTTTAGAGACTCTAAGAATTTCGCCTTATTAATTTTGAGACTCTAACTGTCCTGGCCTATTACTTTAGAGATTCTAAGAGTTTCGCCTTATTAATTTAGAGACTCTATCTGCCCTGGCCTATTCCTTTAGAGACACTAAATATTTCGCCTTATTAATTTAGAGACTCTAACTCTCCTGGCCTATTCCTTTAGAGACCCTAATTGTTCCGCCTTATTAATTTAGAGACTCAAACTGTCCTGGCCTAATATTTTAGAGACTCTCATAATTCCGCCCTATTAATTTAGAGACTCTAACTCTCCTGGCCTATTCCTTTAGAGACTCTAAGTGTTTCGCGTTATTAATTTAGAGACGCTAACTGTCCTGGCCTATTCCTTTAGAGACTCTATGATTTTCGCCTTATTTGTTTTGAGACACTAACTCTCTTGGCCTATACATTTAGAGACGCTACGAGTTCGGCCTTATTAATTTAGAGACTCTGACGGTCCTGGCCTATTCGTTTAGAGACTCTAACAGATTCGCCTTATTAATGTAGAGACTCTAAACCTCCTGGCCTCTTTCTTTAGAGACTCTAAGTGTTTCGCCTTATTAATTTAGAGACAATAACTGTCCTGGCCTATTCCTTTAGAGACTTTAAGAGTTTAGCCTTATTAAATTAGAGACTCTAACTGCCTTGGCCTATTCCTTTAGAGACTCTAAGAGTTTCGCCTTATAAATGTAGAGGCTATAACATCCCTGTCCTATTTCTTTAGAGACTCTAAGAGTTTCGACTTATTAATTTAGAGTATCTAAATATCCTGGCCTATTCTTTAGAGACTCTAAGTGTTTCGCCTTATTAATTTAGAGATTCTAACTGTCTTGGCCTATCGCTTTAGAGACACTATGTGTTTTGCCTTATTAATTTAGAGACTCTAACTGTCCTGGCCTATTCTTTAGAGATCCTAAATGTTTCGTCTTATTAATTTAGAGACTCTAACAGTTCTGGCATATTCTTTAGAGGATTCAAAGCTTTTCGCCTTATTTATTTAGAGACTCTAACTGTCCAGGTCTATTCCTTTAGAGACTCTAAGTGTTTCGCCTTATTAATTTAGAGACTCTAACTCTCCTGGCCTATTTCTTTAGAGACACTAGGAGTTTCGCCTTATTAATTTACAGACCCTAACTGACCTGTTCTATTACGTTAGAGACTCTAGGATTTTCGCCTTATTAATTTAGAGACTCTAAATTTCCTGGCCTATTCATTTAGAGACCAAATTTTTCGCCTTATAAATTTAGAGTATCTAACTGTCCTGGCCTATACCTATAGAGACACTAAGAGTTTCGCCTTATTAATTTAGAGACTCTAACAGTCTTGGCCTATTTCTTTAGAGCTTCTAAGAGATTCGCCTTATTAATTTAGAGACTCTAGCTCTCCTGCCCTATTCCTTTAGAGACTCTAAGAAATTCGCCTTATTAATTTAGAGACTCTAACTGTCCTGGCTTATTCCTTTAGAGACTCTAAGATTTTCGCCTTATTAATTAAAGATACTAACTGTCTTGGCCTATTCCTTTAGAGACTCTAAGAGTTTCGTCTTATTAATTTAGAGATTCTAACTGTCCTGGCCTATTCCTTTAGAGATTCTAAGAGTTTCGCCTTATTAATTCAGGGACCCTAAGAGTCCTGGCTTATTTCTTTAGAGCCTCTAAGAAATTCGGCTTATTAATGTAGAGACACTAACTGTCCAGGCCTATTCCTTTAGAGAATCTAAGAGTTTCGCCTTATTAATTTAGAGAACCTAACGGTCTTGGCCTATTCCTTTAGAGACTCTAAGTGTTTCGCCTTATTAATTTAGAGACCCTAACTCTCCTGGCCTATTACTTTAGAGACACTAGGAGTTTCGCCTTATTAATTTAGAGACCCTAACTGCCCTGGCCTATTACTTTAGAGACTCTATGAGTTTCGCCTTATTAATTTAGAGACACTAATTCTCCTGTCCTATTCCTTTAGAGTCTCTAAGGGTTTCGCCTTATTAATTTAGAGACCCTAACACTCCTGGCCTATTCCTTTGGAGATTCTGAGAGATTCGTCTTATTAATTTAGAGACTTTAACTGTCCTGACCTATTCCTTTAGAGACTCAAAGCGTTTCGCCTTATTAATTTAGAGACCCTAACAGTCTTGGCCTATTTCTTTAGAGACTCTAAGTGTTTCGCCTTATTAATTTAGAGCCTCTAAATGTTCTGGCCTAATTCTTTTGAGACTCTAATGTCTCGCCTTATTAATTTAGAGAATCTAACTGTCCTGGCCTATTTCTTTAGAGACTCTAAGTGGTCCGCCTTATTAATTTAGAGACACTAAATCACCTGGCCTATTCCTTTAGAGAATCTAAGAGTTTCGCCTTATTAATTTAGAGACACTAACTCTCCTGGCCTATTCCTTTAGAGACACTAAGAGTTTCGCCTTATTAATTTAGAGACACTAACAGTCCTGGCCTATTCCTTTAGAGACCCTAAGAGTTTCGCCTTATTAATTTAGAGACTCTAACTTTCCAGGCCATTTCCTTTAGAGACTCTAAGAGTTTCGCCTTATTAATTTAGAGACTCTAACTCTCTTGGACCATTCCTTTAGAGACTCTAAGATTTTCGCCTTATTAATTTAGAGACACTAATTCTCCTGGCCTATTCCTTTAGAGACTATAAGTGTTTCGCCTTATTAATTTACAGACTCTAACTGTCCTGGCCAATTCCTTTAGACTCTAAGTGTTTCACCTTATTAATTTAGAGACACTAACAGACGTGGCCTATTCCTTTAGAGACACTAAGATTTTCGCCTTATTAATTTTGAGACGCTAACTTTCCTGGTCTATTCCTTTAGATACTCTAAGAGTTTCGCCTTATTAATTTAGAGACACTAAATTTCCTAGCCTATTCCTTTAGAGGCTCTAAGATTTTCGGCTTAGTAAATTAGAGACACTATATGTGCTGGCCTATTCCTTTAGAGAATCTAAGTGTTTCGCCTTATTAATTTAGTGACTCTAACGGTCCTGGCCTATTACTTTAGAGACTCTAAGATTTTCGCCTTATTCATTTAGAGACCCTAACTCTCCTGCACTATTCCTTTAGAGACTGAGACTTTCGCCTTATTAATTTAATGAATCTAACTGTCCTGGCTTATTACTTTAGAGACCCTCTGAATTTCGCCTTATTAATTTAGAGACTCTAACTGTCTTGGGAAATTCCTTTAAAGACTCTAAGATTTTCGCATTATTAATTTAGAGACTCTTACTGTCCTGGCCTATTCTTTTAGAGACTCTAAGATTTTCGCCTTATTAATTTAGAGACTCTATCTCTTCCAGCCTATTACTTTAGATATAACAAGCGTTTCGCCTTACAAATTTAGAGAATCTAAATCTCTTGGCCTATAACTTTAGAGACTCTAGTGTTCGACTTTTTAATTTAGAGACACTAACTGTCCTGGCCTATTCCTTTATAGACTCTAATACTTTCGGGCTCTTAATATTGAGACTGTAACAGTACCGGCTTGTTCCTTTAGAGACCCTAAAATTTTCGCCTTACTAAATTAGGTTCCCTAACAGCCCTAACTTATTCCTTTAGAGACTCTAAGATTTTCGCTTTATTAATTTAGAGACTCCACTGTCTTGGCCTATTCCTGTAGAGACTCTAATAGTTTAGCCTTATTAATTTAGAGCCCCTAACTCTCCTGCACCCTTTGTTTAGAAACTTAGACTTTCGCCTTATTAATTTAGAGACTCTAACTGTCCTGGCCTATTCTTTTAGAGACTTTAAGTTTTTCGAATTATTAATTTAGAGACTCTAAATCTCGTGGCCCATAACTTTAGAGACTCTAAGTGTTTCGCCTTATTAATTTAGAGACACTAATTCTCCTGGCCTAATCCTTTAGAGACCCTATGATTTTCGCCTTCTTAATTTAGAGACTCTAACAGTCCTGGCCTATTCCTTTAGAGACACTAAGAGTTTCGCCTTATTAATTTAGAGACTCTAACTGTACTGGCGTATTCCTTAGAGACAAAATTTGTTTCGCCTTATTAATTTAGAGACCCTAACTGACTTGGCCTATTCCGTTAGAGACCCAATGAGTTTCGCCTTATTAATTTAGAGAACCTAACTGCCATGGCCTATTTCTTTAGAGACCCTAAGGGTCACGCCTTATTAATTTAGAGACTCTAACTGTCCTGACCTATTCCTTTAGAGGCTCCAAGATTTTCCCCTTATTAATTTTGAGACACTAAATCTCCTGTCCTATTCGTTTAGAGACTCTAAAAGTTTCGCCTTATTAATTTTGATACTCTAACTCTCCAGGCCTCTTCGTTTAGGGACACTAGGATTTTCGCCTTATTAATTTAGAGACACTAAATTTGCTGGCTTATTCCTTTAGAGACTCTAAGATATTCGCCTTATTAATTTAGAGTCTCTAACTGTCCTGGCCTATTTATTTAGAGACTAAGTTTTCCGCCTTATGTATTTAGAGACTCTAACTGTCCTGGCCTATTCTTTTAGAGACCCTAAGAGATTAGCCTTATTAATTGAGAGACTCTAAATGTCCTGGCCTATTCATTTAGAGACTCTAATAGTTTCACCTTATTAATTTAGAGACTCTATCTCTCTTGGTCTATCCTTTAGAGACTTCAAGGTTTTTCGCGTTATTAATTTAGAGACCCTAACTGTCCTGGCCTATTCCTTTAGAGACCCCAAGTCTCTCGCCTTATTAATATAGAGAACCTAAATGTCCTAGCCTCTTACTTTAGAGACTCTAAGAGTCTCGCCTTATTAATTTAGAGACTCTAAATAACCTGGCCTATAACTTTAGAGACTCCAAGTGTTACGCCTTATTAATTTAGTGACTCTAACTATCCCGGCCTATTCCTTTAGAGACTCTAGAGTTTCGACTTTTTATTTTAGAGACGCTAACAGTCCTAGCCTATAACATTAGAGACTATAATAAGTTCGAGCTATTAATATATGGGGACTGTAACTGTCATGGCTTGTTCCTTTAGAGACCCAAAGTCTTTCGCCTTATTAATTTAGATTCCCTAAGAGTTCTGGTCTATTCCTTTAGAGAATCTAAGAGTTTCGCCTTATTAATTTAGAGCACCTAACTGTCCTGCACTATTCCTTTAGAGACTGAGGCTTTCACCTTACTAATTTAGAGACACTAACACTCCTGGCCTATTGCTTTAGAGACCCTAAGTGTTTCGCCTTATTAATTTAGAGACACTAACTTTCCTGGCCTATTTATTTAGAGCCTCTAAGTGTTTCGCCCTATTAATTTAGAGACTCTAACTCTCCTGCCCTATTCCTTTAGAGATTCTAAGATTTTCGCCTTATTAATTTAGAGACGCTAACTGTCCTGGCCTATTCATTTAGAGACTCTAAGAGTTTCGCCTTATTAATTTAGTGACCCTTACTTTCATGGCTTATTAATTTAGAGACTCTAAGTGTTTCGCCTTATTAATTTAGAGACACTAACTCTCTTGGCCTATTCATTTGTAGACTCTAAGAATTTCGCCTTATTAATTTAGAGACACTAAATCTCCTGGCCTATTCCTCAAGAGACTCTAAGAGATCCGCCTTATTAATTTAGAGACAATAAGAGTCCAGGTCTAAATCTTAAGAGACTCTAAGATTTTCGCCTTATTAATATAGAGATTCTAACTGTCCTGGCCTATTACTTTAAAGACTCTAAGAGTTTCGCCTTATTAATTTTGAGGCTCTAACTCTCCTGGCCTATTCCTTTAGAGACTCTAATAGTTTCGCCTTATTAATTTAGAGACTCTAACAGTCTTGGCCTATCCCTTTAGAGACCCTAAGGGTTTCGCCTCATTAATTTAGAGACTCTAAATCTCCTGGCCTATTCCTTTAGAGAATCTAAGAGTTTCGCCTTATTAATTTAGAGACTCTAACTCTCATGTCCTATATCTTTAGAGACTCTAAGTGTTTCGCCTTATTAGTTTAGAGACTCTAACAATCCTGGCCTATTACTTTAGAGACTCTAAGAGTTTCGCCTTATTAATTTAGAGAATCTTCCTGTACTGGCCTATTCCTTTAGAGACTTCAAGAGTTTCGCCTTATTAATTTAGAGACTCTAAATATCCTGGCCTATTCATTTAGAGAATCTAAATTTTCGCTTTATTTATTTAGAGACTCTAACTGTCCTGGCATATCCCTTTAGAGACACTAAGGTTTTCGCCTTATTAACCTTTATCGTACGGCATTTAAATCCCGTCTTCGTGCTCACGGTACGGATTTTTCTCCGCGACGGCCCTTTAAATGCTCAGTGCGCATGCAGAGGCTTAGAAAGATAGCCCCACTCGTTGCACTCGTTATCTCCACATTTTATAATG
>JGI20169J29049_11449547_pt1 | contig 24937 bp, 9 predicted proteins | sample TergutNc150P1_FD_29049 | JGI IMG/M metagenome (IMG submission 29049) | reverse complement strand
AGTTCGCTCGCGGACTAAGGCCACGGAGTATTTTTTTAAATATATATATATATATATATATATATGCATATATATTCGTATAAATAGCATAAGTTTTGACATGGATAGTTTTGTTGTTCAGATTAATTTTCTTCCGCTGCTACACAATAAATCAGTTCATATGTATTCTTGGTAATACTGCGCGTTAGATCTATGTAGAACTGCATTCTTATTTTAGACCAGGGTGTTGTATACAGTTCGCGTCGCTTCGTATCAATGAAGCATTAACTTCAGTATAATATGTAGATTTTTTGGTGACCGTCATCATATGTTATTCAATGAAGTTATATAGATCCTGTTTTTGTGTGCATTGGCAGAGAATTTAACGCGGCTGAACTACACAATTCAGCCACTTGCCAGACAGTTTGTGAATGCCATTTCACCAGTGCAAATGCTTGCATCAAAAGATTGGCACGTTTTTCCCCCCTAAAACTGTTAAGCTGTTCTGATAAATTATCTGCCATTTAATATGCATTCGAACCCCCATAAAGCAAGATAATTCGACTTTACATTGCAACAAATTTACAAAATGTTGCAGCGGTTAGGAAAACTGCGAACTTTACACAACGTAGTTTCTACCAAGTACGCCTTAATTTGGTCTCTCTATCATTTGTTAATTTGGAGGTCACGACTGTGGAACAATGACGATTACAATTTACATTCATCCATGTTACGTGACAACAGGCTTCCAAAGATATAAACAAAGCAATAACTGGTTAAACTATGTGCATGTATTAGTCGATGCGTTTAGTTGTAAGCGGTGAGAAAGAAGAAAAACGCAAGGTTTGCAGGTCCTGATTCAAGCTTTGAGGAATTAGTCACTGTTTCAAGTTATAAAAGCGACTTTCTACAGACGAATATTGCTTTCGTCTTCAGGATCGAACAGTGGAAGAATAATGGTTTTTAATTTGGAAAATTTGTAATATTTGCTTGCTTTATCAAATCTTATGTACTCATAACGGATCCAATATCAATACCTCCTTTTAATATGACAATAAGTATTTTTATATACTGAAACCCATCTCATTCTTCGGAGTTTATGGAATCAGTGAATTAGGAATTGTTTTAATATTGATTTTCATTTCTTATATCTTGCCGTTTTTTTTCCTTATTTTGTGTTGTAAAACATTTTGCTTCTATTTTCTACAGGTGTTTTCCTTTAACATTTTTCCATTCCACACATTTGTATTGTAGTCTTACAAATTTCAAGGTAGCTGTAGTTATTTGTCGATTTAATAAGTTAACAAATGTATTTAAATTTACCCTATATATAACTGTCATTACTAATAATTTTGTCTTCTGTATTTTCATTAATGTTTCTTAGAATTTTTCACGAATTTTGCAAGTTTCAAGAGCAGAGTTATGAGAAATCTCGATATAATCAACAGTTGGCAACATTACAGTAATATCTAATCTTTCTGCTGGTTGTCACTAGATTTTAATGCAATTTTCCCGTCCTTTACTATATTAGGTCTTGGTTATTAACCCTTCTTAAATGTATTGGTAACCCTACAAATGTAACTTATATATTTTTTATTTTACTCTTAGTTCCAATTTCCTTAAAATTAGCTTTCAGATATTCCTTCCATTGTTCCTGAATTGACTGTGAGCCTCACGTCTTACATTGTTTATATTACCTATGTTGCTTTGGCTTGGATCCTGTACACACTGCATTTTAGCCTACTTCCGTTGTTCTAAAAGACCTAAACATTCTTCATCAAACCCTGGTTTATGCTGCTTCAATTCGTGAAGATCTAGACTCAGTTTAGCTGATATTTAGATGCTCATTTTAATGCTCCCCCAAGACTTATTTATGCCCTCGCTATCATTTAAGTTCTCCAAACCTGCAAATCTATATGTAATCTCAAAATCATAATATTTTCTAACTTCCATATCATTTAGGTCTCTGAGATTAATGCTTTCCCCATCAAATGTCTGTGCTGTTTGTATATTTACAACCAGGATTTCCCTAAATTTTGTACCCACCAGATAGCGATCAGCATTACAATCAACTACCTTGAAAATTCGTACATCTAGTATTCTCAAATACCATTTCCTACCTATCAATATTTTAACATTCTAGTTGAGAGTCTTCCCAATAAGAGAGTTTCGGGAGTGCTTATGAATTTTTCGGTGTGGGAAAATCATGCTCTTAAAAACCAAATTTTTATTTGATATGTTTTCCATCTTAAAATTATTATCATCACTATCCTGATGTAGACTCTCATTTCCAATTGTCAGTTCGAAAATATTCTCTTTCCCAAATTTTGCATTAAATTCTCCTTATAAAATCTTCATGTTATATTTAGGAAAATAATAAGAACCTGCTCCAGTTCCTCATAAAAATGTCTTTGGAATTATCACCTTTCTTCTCAGATGTTGAATGCACATTCGGGACAAAGATATCTCACCAGCGAACTCAAAGGTATCCTTTCGCTGACAATATCTATCTACTATCTACTATCTAAACTGCTGATATTATGTAGTGGTATACAAAACATCCTGTTCCCAATTGATGGTTTTCTCTTCCTTTTGCACATAAATAATTATATTCCCCTGCTCTTACCATGCTCAATTTGTCCTACCTAATATCCTGCACGGCCACCAAATGTAATTTATATTTTGCTAATTTTCTTACTCCTCTTGTACATGAACCTGCCCTATACAGGCTCCTATCTTTCCAAGTACCAAATCTCATGTCCAATTTTCTTTGTTTAGATCGTACCAAATTATCAGCCCAACCGTATACAAGAGATCATGTTTCGTAACAAAGTAAGTTTATACGGTTAGGAGTTGTTAGCACTTCGTCCAAGTCCAAGCTGGAGGACTACACCTTGTAGGCTGTCCGCTACATCTTGTTCAATATATGTGCAGCTGACCTCCAGAACTGAAGCCCTTCCAGCTTTCAAAAACTGAGGACGTGCCATGCTGTGGTGAAATGGCTATTCTATCACGGAACATACCATATTACCCATTCATTCCAATTTAGGTCCCTTGCAGGGATTAGGGTCTCTTGTAAACATGTAGATCTCTAGAATTATTCAGTAAACATTTGTTAATCTATACAACGTGGCGCAATGCGAGTTGTTTTTATATTTTTTATTTATTCTAAACGCCTATACACGTAATTATCGGAATTTAATTGTTTGGGACTCAGATTCAAATTCATACTGACATGAAAAAAAATAGGCTTACAGTAATTAGGATAAAAATTTTTATATTCAGATTATTTACAAAATGAAGTGAAACAAGAAACTTATTTCATAACACAATAAAAAAGCTAATTTTATATTAAAATTTTAATCCTAGAAGAGGTCATGAAAGACCAAAAATAATGTAAATTTATAGGTCTTCTCTTTCTTTAATCACGCCGCTAGATGACAGAGGGTGATAACGCCAAGTCCTGACCGCTTTAACCCCAGGAAAGATGACTGATTCCTATTCTACTCGAAGTTGGTTGGTCTCCCGTGCCAGTATTGTCTGTTACAGAATTTCTCATTTGCACCGAATTTCGATGCCAAAACTAACACAGGGTGTTCGAGAACATTTACTGAAACCAACAATGAGCAGCAACATTTGGACAAGAAACAAGAAGAAGTTCACTTGCTTCACGACAAAGAAAGATATTATGTTACTGAAAATATTGTGAAAGAATCACACAATTCCGGTAACTCCATTCCCTTCAGAATCTTTCCAAGCAAGAAAGCAAGCATTTCCGCAATTCTTTGTCTCGCAGATTCTGCTCGATTTTTGTTACATTTATTGTCTACAGACAGCGTGATACCACCTTCAGCACTAGAAGTTCCTCAGTCAAATTCAAAACCCTCACGGCCCCCTTTATAAGCTCGGACACATTTTCCGCAGATTCATTAAGAGGGTTTTGCGTTCGAAATGCACAAAATTTTGAAGGAAGTGCTCCAGATCTTGGGAGTTCTGTGACTGGAAGAAATCTTCACCCTTCACATGTATGAAATTTTATTCATTATATTCATTGAAGATTTTGAGGGCAAACGTCTTTCAAAGCAAAACAATAAGGCAGAAGTTGAGTCTTGGGGTAATGCATTTATTATGCACTGGAAAAAATTGCATATTCCAAAGTTTTGGATAAAATGTAAAATCAGTTTCTCATGTACGTGGAAAATTAGAATTGTTTCAAAATAATGGAAAAAAAGACCAGAAAATTCAGAATAGTCTCAAATTACACTCACTATTAATGAAAAAAATCCCATTCCCCTAGAGCAAGTTTGCTTTATTAAATAGAGGTTTAAAGTACTAAATTTTGAAAAGTTTCTTAGACACCGTGAAAAGAAGCCATTAAATTAACCAACAATTGATACAGGTGGAGACAAATGATGGTGCAATAACCTGAAAAACCATAGTCATAGCCTTGTTTCTGAAAAGAGAATAACAAATCTTGCAATAAATGGAGAAATGCAGGGTACAGAACAACTGAAATTGAGTTGTGTTTTTTGCAGAATGAAAAATTTGTGGACATTTTCTTGGTGATACTTCTCTTCAGTGCAACTACGAATGGAAAACTGCTGCCATCTAAGTCCCTTAATTTACAGGAAACTCACTTGGTTCGGTGTCTGACATACATAAGCCATAGATATTTCGCACCAGGAAAAAGTGTCGTGATATCATCGCCGTCTACCTACCGAGATGTGCAGCTGGCACTGACTGCAGAAATTCAGAAAATTTCTGTCTGGCCTGTCGTTGTTAATGTTCATGGTAATACTAGTCTAAACGATGAAACAGACTTCATAGATAAAGATGGCAGTTATATTATATTTGTACCAGATGGGGAAATCATGGATTATTTTAGGGATTTTTTTTTGCTGCACTTTGATCAAAAAGGAAACTTAAAAAAGGTCTTGAATTTTGAAGCTCGATTTGTCGTAGCTGGAGCAAAACAATTCTCAATGATGCAGAAAAAGCAAATATTTTTCACATTCTCTATGTATAGAGTATATAATATAATTATCGTAAGCCAAGAGCAATATGTAATAAACAAAGAACTTAGCAGAGCGAAAAATATTAATAATGTAGACACAGGCATGAAATTCGGGGTCTATACTTGGTTTCCATATCAGAGTTCTGAAGTTTGTAATGAGATTCATGATATCACCCTACTGGACAGTTGGGTTATGTCGGCAAAAGGGCATTTCACCAGGAACACTGATTTGTTTCCAGTAAAGGAGAGAAAAAACTTCAACGGTTGTCCTATGCATGCATATGTAATTGAGGATCATTGGGATTTGACTACGGATTACGTTCACGACAACAATTCCAAAGGTAATGGAGGGACGTATATAAAAAGCTTGGAGTACGAGTTACTGCAGATGGTTTTGCAGGAGATGAATATGACAAATCTTCATGTCCCTGCACTACGAGGTTTTCAAACAACCTATAGTACAATTATCAGTCATTTATTTGTAGCCATGACAATCATTGGACTTGATATAGCCGTGGGTGATGTGGGGTCACATTATTTGTTTAAATCAAATTTGGAATCCACAAATTCCTATAGCATTATGAGTATCCGCTGGTATGTTCCGTGTTCTGACTCATATCCAAGATGGAGCAGCATCTTTCGAATACTCTCTGTGGAACTGTGGTTAGTTCTGGTCATATCGATTGTGATTGCGGCCATTTCGACTACAATTGTTGGGCGAAACAGCTGCACGTCTGAGTGGCAAGGGTACAAGACACTGACAAGTTCGTTGACCAATGTCTGGGCTGTCATCCTAGGGGTGGCAGTGTCAACGATGCCACGCACACCGTCACTACGTTCACTGTTCCTCGCCTGGGTGTGTTTTTCTCTGGCTTTCAGTACAGTGTTCCAGGCATTTCTCACAACGTTTCTTATTAACTCTGGCTACAAAACACCAATTCAAAACATGGATGAGCTGTTCGACTCGGGTATTAATCTTGCCTACCCACCAGAATATAATTTCATTTTCGAGTATGGTGACGAAAGTGTGGCAGCAAAGGTACAAAGAAATATTGCCAATTGTTCATCGTATGAGGTTTGTGTGAACTGGGCAAAGTATCACAAGAATGTGTCCATTTTGATGCCCGATATGATTGCTGAAGGTAATTACGCTAGTGGGAACTTCCTAGGTGAGAACTCTGAACCCTTACTTTGCAGGTTAGAAGACGGGGTAGTTTTTAGCTTTGGAAAATCAATGTTAATGCTGCATGGGGACCCAAGGATGAGGCGAGTTACTGAAATTATTGATCGTGTGTTTGAAGCAGGTATTTACAACTACTGGATTTCCCTGATTAGGAATACGCATAAAATATTATCCCGGAAGATAGCCATCGTTCACCCGCTTGACGGATATTACAGCTTCAACCTCTATCACATACAACCTGCCTTTCTCCTCCTTTTGATGGGCTGGTGTTTAAGTTCCTTCTGCTTAATGGTCGAGTTGTTGTACAATTGTTTCTTATGCAGAAGTTAGTAATGTTGGCATTGGTTGTGCTGCTACTATTTTTAATTTTGCCTGTGATTACACAGAAGAGTGTCACGCACGTGCAAATATTTTCTACTCCTTTCAATATCTCAGAGAAGAACTGGTAAATTTTAGTTCCTAATCACATTATATTTACTAGCTGTATTATTTACAATGTGTGAGTTAACATGTGAAATATTTAAGCAACTAGGGAATAGCGAGTAAACATCAACTAATTTGAAATTCATTCCTTCGGATTTAGTCGCCATAGAATTTATTCTTTTTTATATGGAGAATTGGTGAGTATTGAATCAAATATTAAATTCAGTGGCCAGTAAGGTATACAACATCTCCAAAGCACAATATACGTAATGTGGAATTGGATCGGTACTTTTTGTCAGGTAGCAGACTGATTGTTGGTTTATTTGTGTTACTGAAGTTCTCACCTACATCGCACAGTTTTATGCACTCGGTGATCACCAAGTGCGTGAATTTGTGTTACCCGCACTTATAGATAGAGAAATGGACAGAACAAAATTTCTAGCATAAGGGTATGTTGTTGTGATTTGTGTAGTAATTGACTTTATTACCATGTAGTGTATTTATCGAAGCTCTTAGTGACACACATCATAGATTGTCATGTATTATGTGGGTTCATATATAATATTTTGAAAAGATAGAAAAAAGTCGTGTTCCGTTTTGTGTATACTTCTTAAACAACCTGAGAAAAGTCCTGTAAACGTGTTGCCAATTTACCTGTTGTACTGTTCGTCATTCTAATGTTACCACTGCACCGATAAATTCTGTATATCTTGTAACAGTTTTCCCGAATTTTGCATGTGATATTCTGTTTTTTGTCAGTGGCAAGACTAAATGAAATTAATATCAATCACAGTTAACTAACTTTCCTTTGGACTATAGAATCAATCGGTCTGATTAAGCAAAATACTTCCACAAATTTCTGAATTAAACCCTTAAATGCCGAGTTAAATCCCATCTGCCATTTGCGTGCATTATTAGGAACACACGCTCTTCTCCACGTTAACAGTATAAGGGTTAATAATTTCCTTAATTACGTTATTACAACTTGTGGCTTTGTATATGTACCTACGAGTGTTGTCAGCATAACATTTCAAAATAATTACTATATAATATAATTATTGTAGATATATGTTATATAATTTATTAATATAATATAACTGAGTTGATATCTTCGTGTTGTTGAATATAAATTATATCCTTAATAAATACACTTTTTTTGAGACTGATACACATTTAATTTATTTATTGATTATTTGGATTTTTTCATGACTTGTACCTCGTTAGATGAAAAGCGTTGATTTTCTTTTAATGTTTCACTGTTATACACTAAATAAAATTTTATTTCACAACGGAGCTGTTTGTTGTTTTCTGATTCATTTCCAAAGAGTCTGTTTTCGAAATATAAAACAAAAGAATTAACTACACCTCTGAAATTAAACGCTTGTTTATGAACGCTGGCCTGCCGTGCCTACAAACTGAGCTACGTCACATCCCACAATACTGTAATTACGTAAAATTCTCCACAGTCAGTACCTGAAACCTTAAAACCTAATATGTCTGCTGTCCGAACTACACCAGTACCCACAATACTGCTATACAAGATGCTGAACTGAAAGAAATGGACGCGTAGCGTCACATAGATCAAACCATCGCATATAGTGATGTTTCTGTTTAACTACACAACAGTTTATGATCTGTAAGCATTCATTACATGAGTGTGATTTTCAAGCTCTCTTATACGTGCGTATAAACATACATCACATGATGAATAATATTGAGTTTTGTAGAATTATAAAAACCAGTAAAAATATTATTTATGATATCTTACAGTTAGGTATCAATATAGGTGTTTCATGGCACATAACGTGTTTTTATTTAAAAAGGAAAATATAATTATAGAGATAAATAAAAGAAAAATATTTAGTTTCTTCGTTGAAAGGATAAACAGTTTTTTAAATTAGCTATGTAGGAAAATATAAAATATTTTAAAAGAATTAAAGAAATGTATCTGTTTTTTATTCTTCAGTCCATCTAACTTATACGAAGCTTCATTTTCGAGTTACAGCATCACTCAAATAGACACAAGGTTACACACACAAGATTGGAAATATGTAGTAGACTCACACAATTAGACACACACAAAAGTTATACCTCCTATGAGAGAACAATCGATCCCTTACAGAGATTTCTACCCACACAACACATAACACAATAAAGACAGACAATCTACTTATACCATAATTATTAGGCATGTTCGAGAAATAATTTTTGCAGAGAGAAATAAATAAAATTTAAATATTCTTAATATATGATTACAGCTTTTCTTTGGCTACCATGCAAAGCACATGTGTCAAATTGTTATCTGTGGCTTGTTTGGTCCTAAAAATTATTTACATGTTATTATATACCATATAATTTTCTGAAAATATTTATTAAAATTAAATTATGTGTTTTTAATTTCTCTATGAATAATTTTTTGAAAATTTTCGTAATCCAAGAAGAACCGAGACAGATACAATCAAAAATATGTATTGGTCTTCATGTAAAGCACCTAAAATTGTTGCAATATCTGAATGTAACTTTAATATTCTGGATGGGTTATCGAAGAATATATCTATATCAAATTGCATGGATACCCATCCGGAGGCAGTTGATTGGTTACCAATTATAGATCGACGGGCAGAAAGGCGGACAGAAAACATGGTGAATTTAAAAGTCACCTAACGCATTTTTGCGAACTTGCTAGCAAGGAAAGAAATATCCATTTTGTCAGGGGTCTTGGAACTTACAATCCTTTTATTTTTGCCTTATCTCTAATTTCTAACCACGTTGAAGAAAGTAGTAGGTTAAGCCCTTACCTTCTAATCTACAAAAATTAACTAATCTTGTAATATCAATGGCTTTTGTTAAGTTTAAACCTTGATATTGCGGAGAACAAGAAATTGAACAAAATAATGAAATGGTTGTCATTTTATGATGAAACGAAATAGAATATTCTTTGTGCTGTGGATTGGTAGAGCAGAATTGTAGTTGGGGGAGAGGTTGGTGTGGGAGTCCACTAGTCAATATGCAGTTCGATATTAACCTTGCCAATCTGTTACTGCAGGAAGAGGGCAAACACTTGTCTCCACACACAGTGTAATTCCTATGTAAAAATCGGTCTTTTAAATTTAATTCCTATACGAGTACATTAAACTTGCGAGTAAATAGAATATCAGCAGATTACACGCACTGTCTTAGATATTTAGAGCAGAGTAATGTGTTTTGCCTGGTTGGTTATATATAATTTTCTCCTACTTTCCTTTTATCTTTATACAATAAATATAATTTTATTATTTCTGTTGCTTACACACCGCTGTGTGATTGATGCATGTTTGTTTAAAGCGTTGCAAAAAAAAGGCCACAATTAATATATTATAGTACTTTGTTGGACAGAGATTATAAAAGAAATTTCATAAGAACAAAATTCCATTCATATCAATCAGGCGTAAAACTAATCAAATATTAAATAAGCTCTACGAATTTTTCTTTTATTTTATACCAATATATCCGTTAAAAAATGGGAATACGTGAAATTCAAACAAAAGATTAAAAGAATATGCTATATGTCCTACACTATTGTATTATTTACTGTGTAATTTATATAATTTGCTGCATGGAAACGGCAACAAAACGAAATATAGAGCTTAAAATGTTGTGCAACATTTATGGTACAAACCTTTTTTTTAATATAGAATTACATGTTTACTTTATTCTTTCTTTATACATAACAGGCATATTCCCAATACACATATTAAAATTCTATTTCTGTAACTAAATTAATACGATTTTTTGCATTCTAATAATAACACAAAAAATTAAACCTAACGCACTAACAAATACGTATGTCAGTTGATATAACATTGAGGAATCTGGGATTTAGAGGAAAAACAAGAATATCTGGCATCAAGTATTACTGTACATGAATTTCCCGTCTATGTTTTGCACCAGACAGCAGTTTTCGCCATATTTGCTCTGTGTTTTTACATGATATTGCACGATATCTTCTTGTAGTAGTGCAAATGAAATGACGTTTGGAAACTTTTGTTCCAGTGGATCCTAGAATGTGTTCGTTTCCTTGCCTATGATGACGTCAGATTAGCATCAGGGATAACAGTTTCTGGCTCCTAGGTCATGTGATATGACTAATGGTTATAGAAATATACGAGTTGGGGCAAGGTTTTACAAGGTATAACTTTCTCATTGGAACGACCAATTATTACGTTTGTTACGACTTACAGGGCTACCTGATTCGACAACGAATTGGTTATTTTCAGGCCATTTAATTAACTTCTTGTTTTTATGAATTTTGTTGGAGTGACAATATACAGCCAGTTGTTAAACGTGCAGCTCAGCGACTCTTCTCTGATATAATAAATACTTGCGTTGGGGGCAAATGACACTGACATTTACAATAAAACGCGCATGTCCAAAGTAAAAACTGATAAATATGTTATTTGTAAAATAATATTTTTCTAAATCTTGCTTGCAAAAACTTCTGTTGTTCTCTAAATATTTCTGTAGCAAATAAATTGAACTGATTTGAAGTTTACTCGCAGGGTGTAATTCTCCCGTGATTTTATTTGTGTCTATAATTAGAAGAGGCGTGTATAAAAGCAAATAGTAAAATTGCTGGTGAGAATCCTGTAAAACATTAGCCTTGTGAACCACAGTTGTCTGAATTGATGGGGATTCCAAATTGAATTTTTATTTCGTTAAACCTGTTTTTCCACAAATTCCTTCTACGGAACTTAGAAATCAATCGGTACTGAAGTTCGGGTAACATATTAATTGTTGTTTTCTTTGTGTTACTTATGTTCGCACGGAAATCACACAGAATTACACACTCAGTTTACACCCTGTAGGTGAAATATATTTGCTGCCGCATAAAGTTTGAGAAATGGACAGCAAAACATAACGGTGTATCGTTGTGATTGCGAAATATTTGACTTTTTCCCTGGTGTTTATTTAACGACGTTCCTAGTGGAAATTATCATAACTTGTCAAATACTATGTTGATACTCATACATAAACGTAATTTGAAGTTATTTGTAAGAAATAATATTGTTTCATTTCATGTAAACTTCTTAGACTTACTGGGAAAAGTAGTGTAAACTTTTTGCTACCGTGGCTGTTGTGAAGGTCGTAATTAATAAGTTTACACTGCACCGGTAAGCTCTGTGTTTTTTATAATATTTTTACGATATTTGCATGTGTAATTCCGTTCTGTGTCAGTGATATGAATGAATGAAATTAATATCATTCTCAAGAAAACTGAAATTCTATGGGTCGAAAGAGTCAGTCTATCTCAATTAGCAAAATATTTCGATATAAATTATAATTTTTCATCCACCTAAAACTTTAAAACACCATGAGACAAAATTTATTTACTTGTGAACGTCGTTCCAATATTATTTCAGATGATAATACATGTGTTTATTTTAAAATATACATTATATACTGCATCAATAGTAAATTGCTTAGGATATGCCTTCTTCATTGTACTATAATATACAATTCTTACTTAAATCGCCATTTTTATACTGATATTCATTTCCTTAAATTATAGATTGCTTGAAAGTTTGTTTAAGTCATGTATCACACAGGTATATTCGCTGTGACTTTCCTTAAATATTTCAAAGTTTCGCACAAAATAAGACTTAATTTCAAAACAGAACTTACCGTTTTGTGGCCTACTGATAATTTTCCTGCGTTTTGTATCCGGAATTAAAAACCAAGAATTTCCTGCAACTCTGAAATTAAAGGCTGCATTATCCTCCGGAACGCTAGTCTGCCCTACCTATAAACGTGAGCTACGTCACGTCCCGGAAGACTGTAATTACATAACATTCTCCAAAGTGACTAACTGAAACCACAGAAAATAATATGTCCGCTGATCGCACTCTAAGAGTGCCCTCAATACCGCTACACAAGTTGCTGAATACAAAAGAATAGACACGTAGCAACACATTAGGCAAGCCAGTGCATACAGTGAACGTTTTGATTAATTACACAAATATTTATATTCAGTAAAATTTGATTTCAGGCCTATGATTGTCTAGTATTAATGTATGCTAAATTATGTATAATATGATGGAGATTCGTATTGTGATTTTTAGATTTTCTAATACCCAGAGTTGATAGTATTTATGTACATGTTAACTTTAGGTATCTGTTTGGAAATTGCATGGCACATAACGTTCTGTTATACAAGAAGGAACACATAATTAATGAGTAAAAGGAAGAAGAGAAATTTTGTTAATAAATTTGTAGAATAAACGGTTGTTTGTAAATTAATTATGTAATAAAATTTCTTAAAATTTAAACAAATTTATCTCTCTTAAATTTTCTCTATGCACTCCGTTTCAAGTATAAAAAGCCTCATTTTTGAGTTTCAGCGTTACACAAATACACACAGACTATTGTACAAACACAAGTAGAAACACACCATTTAAAACTCACAAACTAAACGCATAACAATAGACACAATTTGACACATGCAATTAGATACACACAATTTAAACGTATAAAATTAGACACAAACAATACTAGGAATATGCAAATTGAAAAACTCAATTAGGCACACACAAATGTACACATAAAATTAGACACCCAAATTTGGACACACAAATTTACACACCAATATTTAGGCACATAAATTAGACAAAAATTTAAACACAAAATTAGATTCACACAATTAGGGAAACAAATTATATTCATACAATTAAACACAAATAAAACACACACACAATTAGACACAACCGATAGTACTCCTAAGAAAGAACAGTAAGTTTCCTACAGATTTCGCTATCTAAATGAATCGTAATAGAGTAAGGTCAGAAAATCTACGTATACAGGAATATTGAGGCACAATTAAACAACGATGCTGAAGTAGAAAATAAATAAATATTACATATTCTGAACGTGTGATTAGATCAGTTCTTTGTTTAGCATGCAATGCGCATTGGCCGTAATGGTATTTGTGGGTTGTCTGGTAGTGCTATAATATTGTACATAATATCATAAACTCACTATTCTCTGAAAGGTTTTTATTAAAATTATGTTGTGAATTTTGAATTTTCCTATGAATATATCTAACATTTTTCTCATTCTAAGATGAACTGAAACATACGATAAAAATGTTTATTCTTATTCGCGTAAAGTACCTATTATGTTTGTTATGTCTTAATAAATCTTTAATTTTTTCAGCGACTTTTCAAAGAATGCCGCAAAATCAAATTTCGTGGATATCCGTCCGGTGGAAACCAACTTGTTGCCCAAGGCAGACGGATATACAGAAGTACGGGATTTAAAGAAATTAAATGTCACTTACTTCAGTTTTGCAAAAGCTCTAACAATAGAGGTATATTAAAATCCCTCGGGGAGTTAGAGATTGCTTTCCATGCATTGTTCACAGACCCTCTAATTTTAAAACACGAAGGAAAAAACAGTAGTTTAAGCTGAAACTTCCCTACCTATCTAACAATTTTAACTTATTTGTAATATCGATGCTACTGTGTAAAATTAAAACCTGAAACTGTAGGGAATAAGAAATCGAGTTCAACAATACAACTGAAGTCTTTATATAATAAGAGAGATATATAATTCTCATTGCGCCCTGGACTGGTAAGGTAGAATTGTAGTTTGGGGAGCGATTTCTGTGATATTCCATTAGTCAATATAAATTTCGAGATTAACATTGCCACCTCTGTTAGGACATTCAGAGGTTAAAAACAAGTCTTCACACAGTGTCACTACGTCGTAACATTCTGTTTTTAATTTAATTCCGATACATTAACTTGTCGAGTAGATAGAAAAATATCAACAAATCACATTTGTCGGTCTTAGATTTTTACAGCAGGGTCATGTATTTGTCTTGATGCTTATTCATAAAATTGTTGTTAATTATATTGTGTTTCTGGCTGAACAATGTATGGCATTTTATCATTTATGAGGAATACAGAATGCTGTAACTTTGAAGTTTGTGTGCTTAAACCTTTGTAAATGAAGAAAAGAATTGTTATATTAATTTGTTTTAAAAATTGGGGAAAAAGTAGATCATTTGTTGCACAAGGAATTTATAACTACGAAACTCTCTTACAACGAATCTGGAGTGAAAATGATTACGTGATAAATTTAATTTTTGACAGATATTTCCTTTCAGTTTATAACGACGTATCGACCAAAAAATGGGAAAACGTGAAATCCAAAAAGAAGGGTGAATAAAAATGCCACATTTCCTGCAATATGGTATTATTTACTATGGAATCCTCTGTAATTTGTGGCATATATTAGACAACAGAATGAAATATAGACCTGAAATATTTTCTTCGAAATATACAGAAAAAACATTTGCTTTTATTATAGTAATTGCATTTTTACTAAACTTTCCTTTCAATATAACAACGACATTCAATTTGCAAATTTCAGTCGCTGTCTCTAAAACAAAATTAATGTCATTTTTCCTTTTGTTAAAAAAAGAAAAAAACTTAAAATTACGTTCTCAAAAATATGTGTGTCAGTTGATATGACTTTAAGGCGTTTGGAAATTACAGGAAAAACAAGGACCCCAGGCATCAACTACTACTGTAAACGAAATTAACAGCTAAATTTGGCATCACACAGAGCAGTTTTCACTGTACCTGCACGGTTTTTTCACATGATATTGTAGGATAAGATTTTGTCTTTGTCCACACGCAGCGATATTTGGAAACTTTTATTCAATAAATACTTGAATGTGTTCATTTTACTGCCCATAAAATGTGTGAATAGAATTAGATTTTATAGTGTTACGTCATGTTGTAAAACTACATGTTATAAAATTATTTGAGTTGAGGATGAGGTATTGCAAAATAGAACATTCTTATCAGCACAGCAAATTATTACTTTTGTCATGACTTACACAGCCACATGTTTCGACTACAAATTCATTATCGTCAGGAAATTATTTTTTTTAATTTTATACTATTTAGTTTTTCTAACATGAAATCTTGTAACTCCCCTCAAACTTCATAAACATTTGTTTTGGTGTTGAATGATACCTTGGGATACATGCAAAAATGTGGAATGTCCAAAATGAAAATTGGGAAAATTGTTTTTTGCCTAATACCTTCGTTTTGCACTGTTGTTTTCACTATCATCTACTGGAGTTCTTTAATAAACATTTCTGTATGTTTGTATTATTATGTACGACAAAATCTCAACATTTTCAGTAATTGTGTAGAAACTCTTTTTTCATTCAAATATTTTGATCTTCACCAAATATCTGTTAATCTTACGTTAAATCTGAGAAACCTTTACGCATAAGGTGCAATCATACTTAAAAGGTTGCCTTTATATTACAGAATATTAATGGTAAATACTTTTGGAATTATGGGTTCTATTCTCGCTAATATCTTTATTGTCTTCAGGGGTGTGGCACTGTGCAATTTGTTAGATTGTAACACAATAATTATAACACACTGAAATCGGTTCCAACTCTTCCACGTTAGCAACAGACAGCAGTATGGTGTAATGGTTAACAGATGCTGTAGTTACTGTTGTTTTGTGCTCCTGTCGATGGGTGATAGTAACGCCCGAAACATGTACAGCAATGTCAGATAGAAACAAACTCTGTGAATTGTCTATCTATTTGGAGTTATATGCAAAAGGATATTGATTTTATTAAGTTTAGATAAATTTGGTAGGTAATGTGTAAGATCCCCTTTGGGAATCTCGAACTGTTTTACTACTTTCAACACAATTACAGTAATGAGACGTTCTTTTGTAGAATTAAAAATGTCCTATTGTACCTATAAAACTCCCTCTAAACTATTATATATTATTGAGAAGAAACACGCAAAAGTCGTTGCGTTGTGTCTTTCTTGCTTGTTTATGAAAATGTAAATTTATACACACATATAAAATAATTAATTTTAGTCGGAAACAACTTCAATTCTCAATCAGATATATCTCATATATAATGATATTTATTTCAGAAAATAATTTTTGTTCTCGATCTGAGATATCTCTTTAGGAATGTAAGGGAAATTATTTTCATATTACCAAAATCCATAAACACGAAACCTGAAATAAATAGATTATGTAGTATCTAAGCTCCATATATTATTAAAATAATTGCAAAGTCCCATAAGGTGTAATACTATGTGAAACCTAGAACCTTCACCTTTACGTTAAAGTGCATAGATTTACACCTACTTTAATGGTAATTAAATATAAAAAATTATATATATTTTTTTCAACCAAAACACTCCAGACAGCTCCTTGTAAATTTCATCAGCACAACCTTCGCTCTAACAAACCAGTAACTATTGTAGAGTGCACCCAGATCCTACCCTTTCTAAATAACATATTTAAACACAGTTTTGGGGGATTTATGCTATTAAACCCTTATCCCGCTAAGGTGGAAAGTATGGTGAGTTCCTAATAACGCCAGCAAATGGCAAATGGGATTTAACTCAGCGTTTAAAGTGTTAATTCAGAAGAGTTGAACAAAGAGTCGTATGTGATTTTAATCCAACAATATTTTTACGACGTTACGGAAGAATGAATTAAATGTATACTTTTACTTTACTTAGATCAGAGATCACAGACTTCAGTGAGTTAAGAACATTTGTGCGTTTTTTAAAGCTTAAACGACACAATTTTGCTTGCGAAATGCACTTATACTGCTCTAATTGTCACACAGGTCCAACTTCAATTCTGCTATTCAGATGAACAAGCTTTCTGTGTCTTACAGTATTTACACAATTTTCATGTTTTGCATTGTACAATTTACTATTGCCATCTTTATTTCAAGGGTTTGAAATTGTAAAATATTCTTTGTCTGAGAATGGTTATCATTGCAGGGAATAGGATAAGGAAGGCTTGCGCGAAGTCAGAGAAAGTAACATGTCTGAACTGCACTATTCATCCATTTGCCAGACAGTTTTGATGCCATTTCATCTTTGCAACTGATTGCAGCTAAGGAATCGAAAGCCTTTTTTATCTATAAAACATTTATGAAGACCTGAAAACATATCTCTCGTTTTTTATGCATTCGACCCTCCATAAATCAAGATAATTCCATGTTCCATTGCAACAAATTCACAAATTCTTGCAGCCGATACAAGAACGATGAACTTTACACACACCAAGTAGTAAAAAACTACCTGTATTAGGTTTCACTATCATTTGTTAATTTGTAGGTAAGTACTGTGGATAAGTGACAGTTACAATTGATGTTCTTCGAAGTTACATGGCAACATGCTTCCAAACATAAATTAATCAATAATGGGTGCAACTCTGAGCATTTATCAGTCGTAGTGTTTAGTTGTAAGCGGTGAGGAAGAAGGAAGAGGCAAGTTTTGAAGTTTCTGATTCAAACCTTAGGGGATGTGGCAAGGTTTCAACTGGTAAAAGGCGACATCCCGCAGGGAAATAATATTTCTTATTTTTTTAGAATAGAGCATCGGAAGAAACGTTGCTTGAATTTTTAAAGCATTGTTACTTATTTCAAAATCCCATAGTGACTTTCCAAGTCCCTCGTCCTAATACGACCAAAAGGGTTTCAAATGCTGAAACTAATATTATTTTTGGAATTATCTGGAACTTCTGTTTTTATAAGTTGTTACGCTGATTTTTATTTTATATATCATATAAAGTGTTCCTTTTTACTTCGTATTGGAAAACCCATCTTGATCTGAGTAATTCTGTGTGTCTATTTCATTAATATTTGGTCCATTGCCAATGTCCGTTTTCAGTTTTTCACTTGCCGAGACTAGTGTAGATTCTTGCATGTGTTAACTAATATTTTTATCAGCATCATTTACGTAACTGTCATTTCTAATAATATCAACTTCTGCATTTTCCTGTGAGAATTCTGGGACTTATAAAGTAATTTAAATGTTTTAGAAGGTGCTTCGAGAAATCACAACGTTATCAACAGATGGGAGCATTAGATATTAATGTTGGTTTGCTGCTACTCTGTGTCACAGTAGTGCAGGCCCAACTGAATGAGACACTTGGGCACCCAAATTTGAATTATATTAGCAACACTAAACCAACAGACTGAGGGAAATATTTGTTGTTTTTTTATTATAGTCAAAGGCTAAATAACTCGTTTAATTAAAAAAATTCGGAATATGTGTTGCCAGTCCTACACTGTGATTGGTCGGGATGATATTCTGCTAGACTGCGTTAAAGCGTGCATTATAAGAATGCAGGTAGACGCTAAAAAATGATATTAATGTTATAATTTCAATTCATAAATTAATGCGGAAAAGAATAATTGTAGTTCAGATGATTTTTTTAATCTCTTCACAATTTACTTCCCTGTAACATAATTGGAGAGACAAGGAAATAAAAGTATGGATGAAAGGCACAATAAATACTATATACCTGTTCATAGAATTTCTCTTAGAACTGCATAAGGAAAATGGATTAATTTAACACGTGGTCCGCCTGTTTTAAGAGAAAAATATAAAATACTTTAATTCAGAAATGCTGTAAATTGACTCAAAGTGAATGTGTATGACTCCGGTCATGTAAAACGTAGATAAACTGTTGAAGTCTTTTAGGGGTGAGAGGTACATTGCGCAGAGGGGACTCAGTGTTTTAGAACAAAATCATGCGCAATGGTGCAAAATGGCATTCATCAACATGTACCGGTGACTTTAAATTTATTGCCTTTCTCATTAGCTAAATCGTATTTCCGTGGGCATTATCAGTTATTTTTTAAGTCCAACCATAAGAATGAAATGATAATGTCTTTCTGTCTGTGCTACAACGTGAATCAAACACAAGTTACCTTTAAATATCCTCATGAGAGTCGTGTTCTGAAGTATTGTAAGCACAAATATAATGACAAAATATAACAAACAAATCTCTTATTAGTAAAAGGTAAATTGTAATTTTGTAATTTTTCCTTTATTCCGTCAGAGTGCTCTGTCGTCTTGCTTGTTCTCTTTATGAAGGAAAAGGCAATATTGACTTCTATTTCATAAACAAAATTTTTGTGATACAACTGATTATTTCTGACAGCAACAAATGGAGCCTGTGTACAAGTACAGGTTACAGTTTTGATACAACCGTTTAGAATAAATTTATAGATGCAGAAAGCAACTTTCATTTATTTAATTTGCTTTCAATTATTAGGTTTGTCAAATTTTAATTTCGAATACTTGCGGGTTTCAAATACATGTTCCAATGTGCTACGTAATATTGGTTAAGGTCAGGTTTTTATGTGATAAACTGTCTGTAAGAATGAACTACGTGACAGTAGACCTACCTAAAAACAGTCACATGACAGTTTTGTGGTCTTCACATAATACGCAACACAATTCAGTATAAATGCACAATTGGCGGTGTTGTTGTTCAGCTGTACGCAGCTGTGTACTGTGATATTGACAGCTAAAAAGAAAGGTTAATGTTACTTTCTTATAATCTTGGTCGCATCTATTTATACACATACGTAACAAGGGAAGAACATACATTCGTTCTTCATAAATAAGTATATATTTGGAGAATATATAATGAGATTTGTTATGTATATTCTTTTAAATGTCTCCTAAGTATTGGAGGTTCTTTGTTGCTACCAGTATGACGTCGGATACTGATCAGTTTCTACCAAATCACACGGCCTTCCATCGCAGGAGGCCGCTGGCTTCACACACACCGGCGCCAAAACTGCAAGGATTAGTAAGTATAAAAACCTTTTTATAGAGAGAATACTTTCACAAATTCCCCTTTATTTTAAACGGAAAACTTCAGAGCGAGTCTCACAAACCTTAGGCCTCTACTATACCAGTCACCAACAGTTACGTAAGCAGATGAATACTGGCGCCTCCATCTGTCTACAGAAACACACTTATTCATGAGCACATGAATTGGCACAACGTCCTGACTTGTACAATCCGCCTATACAAGCTTGTTTTACCTGCGGGTTAAATTTGTTGCACGTTGAAATTAACTCTGATATATGAAATTTAAAGCTATGTTAAACGTAGTAATGGACGTCCTGTTGTGTTAAGTAAAATATTAAAGGGAAAAATATATAAACTTCTTCATAAACAAACATCTTATACTTTATTGATTTAAACAGTGGCATCTAGTTTCGGCCTATGCAGGCCATCATTAAGCCAAAGTAATATAGAAGGCAAATGCCAGTGTATGCAATATATTATTAGTCAGTTTCATGGGATCACATTTACAATCGTATAGTTCTTTTAATTAATGACTGCTGTAGTTTTATTGTCTGTAGTAAGTGTAACAATCATTGTATATATATTGTTAAAATACTAAAGTTATTATTGGTTATAATAAATGTAAAATTTTTTAGTGGGTACATAGTTTAAAATATTAAAAGGATATTAAATATATATATATATATATATACACGGTGTCCAAGGAGGAATGTGCCAGACTTCGGGAAGGTGTTCCTTATGTAAAAGTGTACCGATATAACCCAAAATATCTATGTCCAAAGTTGAACCGTTACGGAGATAATGGCCAGAGAATTTTGAATCTTTGACAGCTGTTACACACTTGTTGATTACCAAATACATATTAAAACTGGCAGGAATATATGGTTTCTGTAATGTTAATATCGGTACTTAACATCAAACTAACTTGTGAGTGACAAAAGCCATTAAATTGAACTACAAAAAACTCGCACGCATATCATTGTTGTACTTAGGGTTCCAAGCACTATACATGACACATGAATGCAAGCACTGACGTAATATGGCTGACTGCGCATTCTGGTACAAGCCTACTATAAGCTAGTTTGAGCTGACTTTCCGTAAACGGACACCACACCCAAGGATAAACTTCGATAAGACTTGTCAGCTGACAGGTAAAGAGTGTTTATGCGCCAGAAGACCCCACTTTTCTCTGGCCATTATCTCCGTAACCGTTCAACTTTTGACACATGTGTTTTGGGTTATATCAGTATAATTTATCATAAGGAACACCCTCCTGAAGTTTGGCACATTCCTTCTGGGACACCCTGTATACATTTAATATCAAAAGGATATTAAGCACATATATATAGCATAACTTGTGACATGAATAGATTTGTTGTTCAGATTAATTTTCTTCTGCTGCTACACAATTAATCAGTACATATGTATTCTTGGTAATACTGCGTGTTAGTTCTGTGTATAACTGCATTCTTATTTCAGACCAGGGTGCTGTATACAGTTTGCTTCGCTTCGTATCAATGAAGCATTACTTTCAGTATAATATGTAGATTTTTTCGTGACAATCATCGTATGCTACTCATTGATGATATATAGATCCGATTTTGTGTGCGTTGGCAGAGAATATAACGCGGCTGAACTACACAATTCAGCCACTTGCCAGGCAGTTTGTGAATGCCATTTCACCAGTGCAACTGCTTGCAACAAAAGATTGGTACTTTTCCCCCTAAAACTGTCATGTAAATCTGACAAATTATCTGCCATTTATTATGCATTCGAACCCCCTTAAAATATGATAATTTGACTTACATGGTAAAAATTTACAAACTACTGCAGCGGTTAGGAAAACTGCAAGCTTTACACAACGTAGTTTCTACCAAGTAAGTCTTAATTTGGTTTCTCCATCATTTGTTAATTTGGAGGTCACGACTTTGGAACAATGACAATTACAGTTTACCTTCATCGATGTTATGTGGCAACAGGCTTCCAAACATATAAACAAATCAATAACTGGTTAAACCATGTGCATGTATCCGTCGATGCGTTTAGATGTAAGCGGTGAGAAAGAAGAGAAAGGCAATGTTTGCAGGTCCTGATATAAGCTTTGAGGAATGAGTCACTGTTTCAAATTCTAAAAGCGACTTTCCGCAGACGAATACTGCTTTCGCCTTCAGGATCGAGCAGTGGAAAAATAATGGCTTTACATTTGCAAAATTTGTAATATTTGCTTCCTTTATCACATCTTATATACTTATAATAGATCCAATCTCAGTACCTCCTTCTAATATGACAATAACTGTTTTCATATTCCGAAAAGCATCTCATTTTTTTGGAATTTATAAAATCAGTGTATTAGGAATTGTTTTAATATTGATTTTCATTTTCTATATCTTGCCGTTTTTTTCTTAATTTGTGTTGGAAAAACTTTTTGTTTTTGTTTTCTACAGGTCTTTTCCTTTAACATTTTTTCCTTTCCAATACTCTGTATTGCAATCTTACAAATAGCAAGGTAGTTGTAGATATTTGTCGACTTAATAAGTTAACAAATGTTTTTAAATTTCCCCTATATATAACTGTCATTTCTAATAATTTCCCCTTCTGTATTTCCATCAATGTTTCTTAGACTTCTTCACGAAATTTGCAAGTTTCAAGAGCAGATTTATGTGAAATCTCGATATAATCAACAGATGGCAACATTACAGTAATAACTATTCCTTCTGCTAAGTGTCACTAGATTTGAAGGCAATTTTCCAATTCTTTACTATATTAATTCTTGTTCATTAACCCTTATTAAATTTATTGGTAACCCTATAAATGTACCTTACATTTTTTTATTTTTCTGTTAGTCTCAATTTCCTCAAATTTTGCTTTCAGATATTTCTTTTTGTTTTCCTGAAATGACTGCAAGATTCACGTCTTACATTGTTTAAATTAGGTATGTTGTTTTGGCTTGGATTCTGTACCCACTGCATTTTAGCCTCCTTTCCTTTGTCTAAAAAACCTATATTTCTTCATCAAACCTTGGTTTATTCTGCTTCAATACGTGCAGACTTAGAATTCCTTTAGCTGATGTTTTGATATTCTCTTTAATATTCTCCCAAAACGTGTATATTTCTTTGTCATCACTTACATACTCCGAAGTTGCAAATCTGTTTGTAATCTCAATCTGATAATGTTTTCCAACTTCCAGATCATTTAGGTCTCTGAGATTAAATTTTCTCCATCAAAGTTATGCGCTTCTTATTTATTTACTGCCACTCTTTCCCTAAATTTGCAGCCACCAGATTGTGATCAGCATTACAATCAGCATCCCTGAAAATTCGTACATTTTGTATTCTCGAATACCATTTCCTACTTATCAATATGTCAATCATGGTGTGGGTCTTCCAATTAGGAGTACTCCGAGAGAATTTACGATTTTTTTGTGTGAGAACTTCATGCTCTTAACAACAAGACTTTTTATTTTTTATAGTTAACCATTCCAACACCATTATCATTACTCTCCTGATGTAGACTCTTATTCCAAATTGTCGGTTTGAAAATATTCCCTTTTCCAAGTTTTGCATTAAATTTTCCTAATAGAATTTTCATATTATACTTTGGAAAATGTTAAAAATAGTCTGCTCTAATTCCTCACGAAACTCTCTTTGAAATCATCACATTTCTCCTCAAGTGTTGCATACACATTTAGAACAATGATATCACACCACCGAACTCTAAGAACTATACATGAGATTCTATCGCCAACAAACTCTACTGTTTTAACTGCTGATGTTATTCAGCGGTGTACAAAAAAACTCTTGCAAATTGATAGTTTTCTGTTCCTTTCTATAGAAATAATTGCACTTTCCTGCTCTTAAGTGTCTCCCTTTTTCCCCCCCAATCTCCTGCACGCCCAACAACTGTAATTTATATCTAGCAAATTTAATAACTGCTGCCGTAAATGAACCTAACCTCTTGAGGCTCATACCTTTCCAAGTACCAAAAATCATGTTCTTTTTCGTTGCGTAGATCGTACCAAACCATCAGTCCAACCCTAGGCAAGTGACCATAATTCGTAAGAAAGTAAGTTTATTCGTTCAGGAGTACTTAGCTTTTAGTCTGTCTCCAAGCTGGAGGACTACACCTTGTAGACTTTACACGACTGCTTATTCAATTCTTTCGCACCTTTCCTCCATATTGAAAGTCCTTCCTTCTTTCGCAAACTGAGGACGCGACATGCCCTTGTGACAGGACCATCGCAACATGACATATTACTGAATCATTCCAGGTCAGGTCACTTGCAGGGATTAGGATCTCTTGGAAACTTGCATATCCCTAGTATTATTCAGTAAAACTTTGTTTATCTGTAAACCATGCTACAAAAATACTTGTCTTTCACATTGTTATTTATCCTGAACGTATGTAAACATTTATTTTTATTTTATTCAAAACAAGTCATACACTCTTTTTAAAACACATTCATATTTACATTTAAAACACTAAATTGTTAAAAATGTTTGTAAAACACATCATGAAAACCCTAAATGTTTCGGTCACAATTGTTTGACCATCTTCAGGGGGCCGTCTTTCGTGCTTAGTGTTGTTACTACTTCTCTGCTTGTTTGCGTCGTCAAGTTGTTTATTTGGTATGTGGCTGTATGTTGTCTATGTGTGTGTGTGCCTGATGTACTTGTCTGT